>ULNN01019777.1_pt1 | contig 31544 bp, 20 predicted proteins | sample 1951931 | NCBI WGS metagenome assembly ULNN01 (sample SAMEA4835578, study PRJEB28245) | human gut metagenome | biome: gut microbiome; material: fecal sample | place: Denmark | collected 2008
TGTCAAGCTGATCCAATCCCTCAATACCGTCATGTTCGCCTGCTTTTACTCTGGCACGATTCAGTTCTTTCGCTAAATGCTTGTAAAGAATCTCATTTACTAAGGAGCTCTTACCGGAACCGGATACTCCGGTTACACAGGTCATAACCCCTAACGGAAATGGTACATCAATATTCTTCAGGTTATTCTGTCTGGCTCCTTTTACCGTAATCCATCCGGTTGGCTGTTTTCTCTCTGTCGGCACTGGAATCTTGATCCTGCCGGACAGATACGCACCTGTAATAGACTTCTTATTCTTCATGATCTGTGCTGCCGTTCCCTGCGCGACTACCTCACCGCCAAGCTCGCCTGCACCCGGTCCGATATCCACAATGTGATCTGCTGCAAGCATCGTATCTTCATCATGTTCAACCACAAGTACTGTATTACCCAGATCCCGCAAATGTTTCAGCGTAGCAATCAACTTATCGTTATCCCGCTGATGCAGACCTATACTTGGTTCATCCAGGATATATGCCACACCGACTAATCCTGAACCGATCTGTGTTGCCAGACGGATTCGCTGTGCCTCGCCACCGGAAAGCGTTCCGGTCGGACGGTATAATGCCAGATAATTAAGACCCACATCCAAAAGAAAATGTAGTCTCGCCTTAATCTCCTTCAGGATTCCCCCGCCGATAAACTGCTGCCGTTCCGTCAGTTCCATATTGTCCAGAAATTCCACTAATTTATCAATTGACATCTTCGTGATTTCATAAATGTTCTTGCCGGCAATCGTCACCGCAAGAGACTCCCTCTTCAGACGCTGTCCTCCACAGTCATCACAAGGTGTGATCGTCATAAAGCTTTCATACTCTTCCTTCATGGAATCCGATCCTACTTCCCGATAACGCCGCTGCACATTACGGATCAAGCCCTCAAATGCCACATCATAGATACCTTCACCCCGCTGCCCTTTATAATATACCTTCACCTCATGTCCGTTGGTTCCATACAGAATTACATTCCTAGCCTCTTCTGACAACTGATTAAATGGCGTACTCAGATCAAAATGATATTCCTTTGCCAATGCATCCAAAATGGCACGGGTATACGACTTCTTATCCGTACAGGACTGCCAGCCAAGTACCGCAATCGCACCATCTGCAATCGATATACTCTGATCCGGTATCATCAGATCCACATCAAATTCCATCTTATAGCCAAGTCCAAAACAAGTCGGACAGGCACCAAACGGGTTATTAAATGAAAAACTTCTCGGTTCAATCTCATCAATACTGATTCCACAATCCGGACAGGAAAAGCTGGAACTCATGTTAATCGGCTGGCCACCAATCACATCCACTACCATAATACCTTCTGCCAACTTCATAACTGCCTCAATGGAATCATTTAACCGGCGTTCGATTCCCTTCTTCACAATCAGGCGGTCAACAACGATCGACACATCATGCTTCTTATTCTTATCAAGCGCAATCTCCTCTGACAGATCATATAACGACCCATCTACGATCACTCGTACATAACCGCTCCGCTTTGCCTGTGCAAGCACCTTCTCATGTCGTCCCTTTCTTCCACGGACAACCGGTGCCAGCAGCTGAAACTTCGTTCCCTCCGGCAGTTCCATGATCGTATCTACCATCTGATCAACGGTCTGTTTCTTGATCTCTTTGCCACACTGCGGGCAATGTGGAACACCAATTCTCGCATACAGCAGACGGAAGTAATCATAGATCTCCGTCACCGTTCCCACGGTAGATCGCGGATTGCGGTTCGTTGACTTCTGATCAATAGAAATTGCCGGGGACAGCCCTTCAATCTTCTCCACATCCGGTTTCTCTGCCTGCCCTAAAAACTGTCTTGCATAAGAAGATAACGACTCCATATATCTTCTCTGTCCCTCTGCATAAATGGTATCAAATGCAAGAGATGACTTACCGGAACCGGATAATCCGGTCAGCACCACTAACTCATTCCTTGGTATCTTAATATCAATATTCTTCAAATTGTGCTCCTTCGCACCTTTGATCGTAATATATTGTTTCATGATATATATCCTTTCTCAAAATCCGATGTCCTAACATTGCCGATAAGCACATATTTCAAGGAAGTAAATCCTATTTATTCATGCTCATCTATTATTCTGACCGTAATTATAACATTTCACGCAAAAAAAGTACAGAACAAATCGAATGTTTGTTCTGTACTTAAAATATACTAAGTAACGATATGATTCTATTCGTTTATCTCGCTATTTTACCTTAATCGTAATCTTCGCTTTCCTGCCGCTTCCATCCTTTGCAGTTGCCGTAATCTTAACTTTTCCTTTCTTGATTCCAGTTACTTTACCTTTTGCATTTACCGTTGCAATCTTTGGATTAGAAGAAGTCCACGATACTTCTTTACTGATTCCTTTTGAAGGTGAAAGCACTGCTTTGATCGTTGTCGACTTTTTAACCTTAATTTTCTTAGTCTTTGCGATCAGCTTCACTTTCTTGACAGCCTGTTTCATAACTGTAATTTTGTAAACTGCCTGAATAGAATCGTCCTCATCCGAAGTTGCCATAACAACAATCTTCCTGCCTTTGGCACTCTTCTTCACGGAAACAACACCTTTGCTGTTGACGGTTGCATATTTCTTATCTGCGCTACGGATTGACCAGGTTACATCCTGATTATCCGCATTTGCCGGAAATACATTTGCTTTCAGTGCAATTCGCTTACCTGGTGCAACCTTCCTGGTAATACCCGTGATCGTAATCTTAGCCACATCTACCGGTTCATCATTATCCATGTCCTTATCAGAATCATTCTGCTTCGGATCTTTATCACCCTTCTGATCAGAATCCTGGGTTGCTTTTGCTAAAACCGTGATCCGGCAGGTTGCTTTCACACCGCTTCCATCTTTGGCAGTTGCTGTGATCTCTGCCGTTCCTGCGGCTAGCGCTGTTACGGTGCCATCTGTTACGGTCGCAACATTTGCATTATTGGTTGACCATTGTACGGACGTATCAAATGCATCATCCGGCGTTACCGTTGCTGTCAATGTTGTATCATCACCAACAGTCAATGTTTCCGACGTGCTGTCTAATGTTATCTTAGTCACCAGAATTTTCTCATATTTTGGCACAGATGAATATATATCCTTATCTCCATCCGTGGATGAAATGTCATTATTACCAATCAGCGTAATATTTTCCGACTCAATTGGTTTTGTTTCTTTCGAAGAATCCTTTGGTACATCTGCCCTTACAGTAGAATCCTTGATCGTAACGTTATCTCCCTTGATTGCCGGAACATCTTTCTCACCTCTTACACTGATATTCGCATCCTTAATGGTAACAGAACCGGTTGCTTCAATCCTTCCGGAGCTTAGTTTACCATCTCCTGTAATTGTAACAGAGCCTTTGTCTGCCTTGATTCCACCTTTGATTACAACATCATCTGTTGCGGTTCCGTCAGAAGCCTTGTCAATCTGAATATCAGTATTGACTGTATCATCCGTATTTGCAATCACCAGATCTTTGATCTTTGCATCCTTGAATATAATCTTAGCTATATTCTCTGCCTTAATCGTAATATCCTCATTGTTACCACAGATCGTATATGTTTTATCCTTTTTATCCAATGTCAGAACATTATCTGCCAATGTTGCAGTCGTTGTTCCGTCCTCATCCCGTAATGCGTCCATGTAGTTTGCATCTGTTGCCTTTGAGACATCAATAACATATGGATCTTCTACCAGCGTATAAATGTCTGTCTTGTCAGATACTGTTCCTGCTTTGTGCGTTGCTGTCTCGGCATATCTTGCCACAACAGAATATTTTGTAAATGCAGACAATCCGGTAAATGTTACTGTGCTTTCATCAGCCTTTTTCTGAATCCAATCCTTACCATTATTTAACGAATACTCTACACCATCTGCCGTATTTACTGTAATGCTGTTTGAAGTACGTTTTACCAAAACCGGCTTCTCTGCTGTCTGGGTGCAATCTGCTTTTGCAACATTCACTGTTATGTCCTTTGTCAAACGAGCATCTTCATCCTGGTCTAATATTCTATATTGCGTTTTGGCCGCATCATTCCATTCAAATATCATTGTTGCAGTCAAACTACCGGTTTCGATATCATTTTCATTTACACTTCTTTCTGGGTCAGCCCATGTAAATGTTCCATATTCCGTGGAACCTCCTGTCAATACAGCATCACTTAACTTCTGACCATACACCAGACCGGATGCAGACGGGAATGTGATAGCCGGAAGTCCTTTACGTTTTACATTTACGGACACTTTCCGTGTAATCGTACCAGTCGTTTCCTCATATCTGGTCACCTTGCTAAATGTATAATTCTTCTTTGCCGTATCTGATAACGTCAGCTTCACATCACCCGAATAGGTTCCTCTTTTCGGAGTGGCAGAAGGATCAACCCATGCAAACGTTCCGTACTCTGTAGAGCCGTCTGTCAACGATGCCTTTACTAATGATTCACCCTCCTCGATATCACCTGCGGTAGGGAATACCACATCTGTTATTTCTTTCGGTTTGACTGTCAACGTTCCGTTCACCGGTGTAATATCATAGTTATCATTTGTTCCTGTTGTAACCTTAATCTCATATGTACCTGCATCTGAATCTGTCTTTGCAGATGTAGATAATGTGACATCTATACTGTCTCCCTTTATCAGATTTTCAGATGTGATCTGATAGGTCAATTGCGGGTTGGCATTTCCATATGTCTTTTCTTTATTGTCTGCCGTAATGGTAATCGCTCTCTTACTAACATTTACTGTTACCGGAATGCTTAACTCATTCTTGCCATATGTAACCTTAATATTGTCTGTATATTGTCCGGCTGCAAGTCCTGTTTTCGCCCGCACTGTAAGCGTTGCTTTCTTTCCGGCTGCAATCGCGGAAACTGCTCCCGTCAAAGTGAATGCACTTGCGGAACCTTTTTCCATTGCGATTGTGGTATTTGCATCTGCATTTCCCTGATTGGTAATCACAACACTTGCTGATGAACCCGTCGTATATCCATACTCTAATTTGTCACAGCTTATAGATGTTGATTCTGCTACAAGCTCTGCCTTTGGCGCTGCTGTTACTGTTACTGCACACGTTGCCGTTAATGTTGTACCATCTTTTGTTGTTGCTGTAATCTCCGCATCGCCTGCCGCTTTTGCAGTTACTTTTCCTTCTGTGTCTACTGTAGCAACTGTTTTATCAGAAGATGTCCAGGTTACTTTCTGGTTTGCTTCATCCGGAGTTACGGTTGCAGAAAGTGGTGCCGTTTTTCCTTCTGTTAAAGATAAGGTTGTTGGAGTTACTGTAATGCCAGTTGCTTTGGTAGTAGTATCTCCTGCTGGTTTAAAATTACTTCCACCCCAGAAATCAGCGCTAATCGCCTGATTAGTAAATCCCTCATCTGTACTATTCCTATATTTAAGATACAATGCCGCTGCCGCGCCAACCAGACCTGCATTATAATCTAATGTTACTTCATTTGTTGTAGAATCCCGTACCGAATCATTATAAGTTGTAAAATCATTAGAACTTGGTCCACCACAAAGCGCACCATATAACGTATATTTTTCTGTCGCATCACTATTAAATTCATCCCATCCGGAATAGCCGGATGCTGCCCTATGGTGTGGTTTCTTTGGAGAATTCGTGTTGTAACCACAAACCAGATTCCGTTTTTTTACATTATTACCAAGAATGATACTCATTTGGTAACGACACCATGCGTCATAAGTGTCTGTATTCTGAATCTTATCATATAACAACATCATCAACTGAACATTACAATTATAACGTGCTGATCCCCATTGGCTACTACAGTAATACTGTGTTTTATTCGCATTTGCAATACCGTTAAACCAATTCTGCATCTCTTGTAACTGTGAGCTTCCTCCCGGTGCATAAAATGCCGCTACCTGATATGCATTATCCCAGTCATACGGTTTACTTACATTACCTGAATTGTTATTATTATTTCTATATTCTGTAGCATATGTTTCGTCTTTTGTAATATCATATAACAACGCTGCCGCTAAACAATATTCATCTTCCCACTTACTAGAAGTATAAAATCCTCCCTTACATTCCGCAACCTTCTTACCGGATGTGTTTTTTGCAAATTCAAACAACGCCTTTGCATATGCCAGATCATCCGGATTCTTAAAATTCATATAATTCAATGCCAATGCTGCCGCCGTACCGCTTACTATATCAGTTGACGGATTAGAAGACGTTGCAACTTCCGAAGTTGTTCTCTTTGTATTACTCTCATTTTCTACTTCCGGAGCAGTCCAATTTGCATGATCCGCACCTCCGTTACCAACCTGATAGCAGAATGCTTCCGCCTGTGTACCAGAACTATTTAATACTGTACAACTCTTCACATAAGTACAATAGTAGTCCACAATCTTCTTCAAATGCTGCGTCTGTCCAAGTTCATCAAATGCTTCTCCAAATTCATGATATCCAATTCCAAGTGCAGTCATCGCCTGTGCCATTGGTAATCCAAACTTCACATGATCTCCTGCATCATGATATCCACCAACCGCAGAATATTGTTTCCCATTGTATGTAAACTTGTCATTTACATGGCAGTTTCCTCTCCAGCCATTATATAAATCCTTTGAGTACAAAGAAGTTTCGCTAACTTTATCACCACACATATTTGCATCATAGAAATACAATGAATATTGCAAAAGTTTCGCAAAATTATAATCTAACGAAGTATCAATCGTTCCAATATTACTTCCATCAAATGTAGAACCCCCGGACGATCCACCACCGCCCGAAGAACTTCCCCCTGACGGCTGTGTTCCACTTGCAATTACTTTATCAAATGCTCCCGTACTTGTACTACCTGTGACATAATATACTTTTGCCTCAGATGTTGATAACGCCTTACTTCCGTTATACTGAATCTTATAACTTTCTCCGCTTACAGAACCCCCGGCAGGAATCACTTCTCCAGACTTCGATGTAATATACATATAACTGTCGGTATATGACCATTTTACTTTTGCCCAATCACCATCCCAATTCGGTGAAGATGTAATTCCTGAAACCGGGACAGCTACGACCCAATCGCCGATAGACTCATTCAATCCATTGTTAATTGCAACTGTATACTGGTAATATTCTCCCGCCTGAGCAGAATTTTCAACATTTACTGTCACTTTGGAATTCATCTGTCCTATCGCAGCCGGATCTGTTTTCGTATCATCAACCGATGGTTCCTGCGTGGAATCGCCCAAATGATAAGTTAATTCAATTGTAGCGTTTTCAAAAATGTTTTCCCGGCACTGCATGCCCATTCCTGTTACCGTGTCATGCGCTGCTACTTCAGCAGTATTCCATTCACCATCATCACCGTTTCCCTTATAAGTACCAATTACAATTTTCCCCGTTGTTTCATCTACTGATATTCCATTCCAGCCGGAATTATAGTAGGCAGATGAATTTGGTTTGATCGTTATCGCCCAATCACTTATCTTCTGATCAGTATTATTGTGAAGTGTGAATTCATATTTATACAAATCAACCTCTGGTGTACTTCCCCAGACTCCCTTTTCAAATGCCAATTTGCTGGTATACGACAGATATACGCTATTATCACTTGCTGTCAAAACCTGATCACCTGTAACCGTAATTGTCTCCGCCGCCTGTGCCTGTCCCCCAGGCACCATCACCAGACTCCACACCATGATAAATGCCATTATCCAGGCAGTTATCCGCTTTCCTTCTCTTTTCATAACATCCTCCTTTTCATAACCCGTTGTCATTTTGTTTTCTTGTTTACAACCGTCCACTTACCCTTCTTCGTTCCATTTCCTTTTCGATATGCACGAATTCTTATGTAATACCGTTTGTTGCTTTTTAATTTCTTGCCATTTATCTTTGAAATTGTCTTACTCGATTGTCCGGCTTTCACCTTATACGTCTGCTTTCCCTTAAAAGATTTATTCGCTGCAATCTGTATCTCATAACCGGAGGCTTTTGCCTGTTCCGACCATTGTAAAGTCAGCTTCTTCTTACCGGAACGCGCCGTTACCCCTTTTACTTTTGCAATCGTACTTTTGTTTCCCGTTAACAATACGGTCTCTTTTGAGGAAGTCCTGGATACCTGATATGTTACCTTCTGATTATCCGGCTTAGATGTCTTATCCGCAGCATCGTAACCAAAACATTGTACCCAATATGTATAACTCTTTGTCTCGAAACAACCAATTCCAATTGACGAATATCCTTTATTCAAAATGTTGGTCTTATGTCCTTTCGAATTCATCCATCCGTTCATCACCGCCTGAGGATCACTATAACCCATCGCAATATTCTCACCATAAGACTTCTTGCTAACCGAAAAACAATCCGTTCCATTCGGTCTCATATGATCAAAGGAAACCTCTAATTCTGCTGCCCGAAGCATCGCTGCCTCCAACAGCTCCTCATCCATTGTCAGCTTACTCCGACCAGCCTTCTTTCTCTCCTTGTTGACAATCTCAAGCACCTTATATGCATAATCATACCGCTGCGTTCCCGATACCTTTTGTGTATTCGCAGCCTGTACGGTGCTTCCCGAAAGTAGAAAAAAGAAACCAACCACTAACAGTCCCCGTTTCATCTTCTGCAAAACCTTCATTGATTCCCACCGCCTATTCTTTTATATACAGATAAATTCATTATATCAATAATTCTTTTTGCGAACAATGTTTTATAATTAGTAATAGTTCACAATCATTTTAGTAATAATGCACAATCCCGGCATTTTCCGTTCCGGTCGCAGAGGAAGCAAAAAACAAGAAACAAACAACCGAACAACCTATTTGATAATGACTTGCAAGATATTCCATTCTATGCTACCCTTTGTCCATAAAATATTTCATTTCATCGGGAGGAACTCACATGTCCAATCAATCGAAACTATTACTATTTCATATAGATCCTGCCAAAAGACGTCAGATTGAAAATCTCTGCCATAGCCTTCACATTACCATTCTCTCCGTAAAAAGATCTTCTTACAGTCAGACACTCGGATACCTTGCAGGGATCTCCGGCTTCGCCCGACAGAATATCTCCTATAACGGTCTGGAATTTCCATCGGAAATGTTGGTATTCTGTGGAATGGATTCCGAAACCATTGACACATTCCTTGCAGCATACAAAAAAGCCTCCATCCCACCGATCGGGCTGAAGGCCATTCTTACACAACATAATATATTCTGGAGTGCCGAAACACTCTACAAAGAATTATTCAAGGAACATACATCCCTGCACTGAACATAACTAACGATTCCTGTTATCTCCCTGAATACGCAAATGGCAATTTGCATCTATACTTCAGGATTACTCTTCCTCCCAGAAGAGTTCATCTAACGTCTTGCCAAGCGTCTTACAGATCGCACGGCACAGATTGATCGTCGGATTATAATCTCCCTTTTCAATTGCATTGATCGTCTGCCGCGATACCCCTACCGCAGTTGCAAGATCCTGCTGAGACAGATCCAGCGCCGCCCGGGCAGATTTCATTTTCAAATTCTTCATAGGCTATTCCTCATTCTCTTCCTGCCTCTTATCATACAACAATTTGAGATTAAACAGAAGAGTCAATGACAAAAATAATATGGCTACGATCAGGTTTGTATAGTGATAAGAGATACTGTCATTCTCAATAAACGGTGTTTTATCCCGAATTGTCATTATTCCATTTATCAGATTCAATAACCCAACCGCCAGAAACATCATATTGATTCCTTTTACATTTTCCTGCAGTGACATATATGCATCCTCCCAGATACAGACAGCCGCAAAACAGAATATTGCAAAACAAACACCGATCCAGATGCCTCCAAAGGAAAGCAGTAACCGGATTCCACACAGATCCGCAAGTATTCCCGCAATCGTCACATAAATGATCAAAATAAAGAATCCTGCCTTGTATGCTTTTCCTCTTGCCAACAACTGCCGCTCGTCATATTGATCCTGTTGATTGCATTTAAATGATCCAAATTTACCTCCCAGCTTCCGGATCAGCCAGGCAAACACTGCCACCGCCAGAAATCCCGCTGCTAATCCGCATATCATCCCAACCACATAACTAACACTATGTTCTTCCATCTCTATCACTCCTTTAGATTCTTAATTGCTGTACCAAGTTTGATCGGATTACCATATCGCAACGTTCCCATCCGGTAGATCTTCGCAGCCAGCCAGCCTACACCAAAGATGGATGCTAACAGGATCACTGCTGATACCACAATCTCCCACACAGCTACTGTTCCCATTCCGATTCGTACGAACATTGCAGAATAAGATGAAAATGGAAGGAAGGAACAGACCTTCATAACAATACCGTCCGGATTCTGCAACTGGAACAATACCGCAAAATATACCAGCATGATGACCAACTGTAAAGTTCCGGCAGACTTGTTAATATCCTCTGTCTTAGAAACCAATGCTCCCATTGCACCATATAAAAATGCATAGAACAAAAATCCACCGATTCCAAACACTGCAAACCCTCCAAGAACCGACCCCGGAATATCCAGAATCATATCTAACGCATCACCCCAATACACATGATTGATCGCATATCCGCCAAGTACAGCTCCAAGAATCAGACCTAATTGCACAATCGCTGCCGTTGCTCCGGCAAACACTTTACCAAACAGCAGATATTTGGCATCAATACTTGTAACCAATACCTCAATCGAACGGTTACTCTTTTCCACTGTTACAGAAGTTGCCACCATTACGCCATACAAAATAATCATCATAAATATCACAATTACCAACGCATAACAATACCAGTAATTATCCTCTGCATCTTTTCCCAATATCTTTTCCGTACAATCCACCTCTGCATTATACTGCTGCATAAATGATGTATAATCAATCCCCTGTTCCTCACAGAATTGTTGTTGATGAATTGTTGTAAGTACCTCTTCAAAGACCACCTGGTTCTCATCAAACATCTCCCGGTTCAGTACATAATATTCATAATGCAGATCGTCCTTTACATCAAACCCCGCTGCAAGTTCTTCCTCCTTTATCCGGTCAGAAAGTTCTTTCACATTATCTACCTTTACAATTACGACATCCTCGCCAAATGCCTGCTGTAAAGCGTCTGTATCCGCAAACAATCCCTTTTCATCCACAAGTCCGATCTTCGTCCCTGCCTCATCTCCTTTGCTGACAACACTGTCTTCATTTCCGGTTCGGGTATTCTCCGTCTGATTACTTTTCGTGCCTAACATATCTGACACATCAAACACTCTCGGAAGAAACATCACACCAAACAAAAGCACTGCTAACACAATTGTCGTAATAACAAACGACTTATTCTTCATATAACTTTTCAATTCAAATTCATATACTGTAAAGAACCGTTTCATTCCTCTTCACCTACCTTTGCCACGAAAATATCATTTAATGACGGCTTATATGTCTCAAAATGTTCAATCACTACATCCTGCATATCCGCAAGTGTGCGGAATAATTGCTGCCGCTCCACACCATCCTTCAAACGCAGAATTACATCCTCCTTAGTATGTCCGGTAACCGTTATGAGCTCCGACAACCGTTCTTCCATCATCCCGGCAAATGTATCCACTGCAACACCAACGCCACTGACCACTAACTGATTCTCACCAAATGTTCTCTTAATCTCAGCCAGATTACCCTCAAGTACAACCTCGCCATGATTGATGATCACGATATCCTCGCAAAATTCCTCCACGTAACTCATCTGATGACTGGAGAAAATGACAATCTTGCCATCCGTGATCAGTTCCTGCACTACTTCCTGCAGAATCTGGGAATTGACCGGATCCAATCCGCTAAATGGTTCATCCAGAATAACAATATCCGGATCACAGACTAACGTAGATGCCAACTGTACTTTTTGTTGATTCCCCTTCGATAATGTTTCAAGAAGCTTTGTCTCATATTCAGCAACTTCCAACCGTTCCAGCCAACGCTTTGCATTCACTATTGCCTGTTTCTTACTTACGCCGCGAAGTCTTGCCAGATATACCATCTGTTCCAAAACTTCCCGCTTCGGGTACAATCCTCGTTCCTCCGGAAGATATCCGATCTGCACATTTCTCTGAACAAACGGTTCTCCATCTAACAATAACTCTCCGCTGTTGGCATGAAATACATCCATCAGAATACGAATTGTTGTTGTCTTTCCTGCACCATTTCTTCCCAACAAGCCTAACGCCTTACCACTCTCTACCGAAAAGGAAATTCCTTTCAGGATTTCCTTCTCCCCAAACGTTTTGGTAATGTTTTTCACTTCCAGTTTCATTCTGAAACCTCCCATCTAAATATGTATCTGTTTATAATACATTCCTTTTTCATACAATTTGCATGATTTTTTGTTAGTGTCAGTATATGCATCTCTTTACATTTTGTCAAGTATATTTTACTTTTTGTTTTATAATCTTTCCAGAATACAGATTTTCGTGCAAGCACGAATTTGTACTCCACTCCACTCGGCTCGTTGTCTACACAAAAAGACCGGATACATATATGGTCGTTTTACATTCCCGTCATATACGATATCCGGTCTTTCGTTTCAATTATTTAACCTAATGCTTTTTATTTTTTCGTCTTTTTGCGAAGAGAAAAATACTTTTGTCCCTTCTGTAAAGAATATCCACGATATTTGGCAAGTTCACTAACCGTTACCAACTGGTATCCCTGTGCCTTCAACTTCGGAATGATCTTCAAAGCTGCATCCTTTGTCGGTTCATGAATATCATGCATCAACACAATATCTCCGTCCTTTACATTCTTCATTACCGCATCCACTGTCTTCTGCGTGTTTCTTGTCTTCCAGTCCAATGTATCAATTGACCACAGGATCATCGGTTTGCCAACATTTGCACTTACGGTCTTTCCAACCGAACCATATGGCGGACGCATTAAGGTTGCTTTCTTTCCGGTTGCTTTCTTGATCTTTTTATCGGTATCACTCATCTGTGCTTTCACATCTTTTGCAGACAGTTTTGCCAGATCACTATGGTTGTAACTGTGACTTCCGATCTCGCATCCTGCTTTGTATGCGTACTTTACAGAATCACGATAAGAATCCACACTGCTCCCTACAACAAAAAATGTAGCATGTGCATCATTTTTCTTCAGACAATTCACAATCGTTTTGGTGTATCGTCCCGGTCCATCATCAAAGGTAAGTGCAACCATTTTCTTATTCGGATCAATGGTATCTGCCAACACTTTACAAGCCTTACTCTTTTTCCCTGCAATCACTTTATCATCTGCCTGATATGTTGCAGTCACCTTATAATTGTAATACTCACCTTTTTTCACGGATTTGTCCGTATATTTTAATTTACCTGTCTGTGCAATCTTCACATATTTTCCTTTTGCATTCTTTCGGTATATATAATAGGTATCCGCTTTCTTGACTTTGTTCCAACTCAGCACAATTTTCCCTTTGCTGAATTTTCCCGTTACCTTTGTCGTTCCGGGCTTAGTGTATGTCTTCGCCTCCGTTGTTATCTCCGTTGATACTTCTTGCGTTGTTGCCTCCGTAACCACTGCTTCCGTTGCCGGATTCTGCGTCGCATGTACATCACCGCCAAATGCCAGAACCGATGTCAAAATGATTCCTGCCGCTATCATCTGTATGCCACATATTTTTTTACTCATGCTATCCACTCCTTCTATACTATATTTATTGAATTCACTATAGCACAATCAAATCACATATACAATCGCCTCCAGACGCACAAAATATGTGCAATCCCTTGAAAACAAACGCTTCCAAAACCATTCTGAAGTTTTTCTTAAAGTATAATTTACTTGCATATGTTTTCGCTTTCTTATATAATGATAGAAAATTCTTAAGAAGAACTTTCAGAAGATAGAGGATGCGCAAATGAGCACAGATTACAACGAAGAACAAACCAACAACGAACCGGTCAGCAACACGACCGCTGAAGAGCAACAGAATGTTGCATACCCGGATATCAGCAAAGCGAATACAAAAACAATCGTTATCATTTCCCTGATCTGTATTGTATTGATCTTCTTTTTATCTGTATTCTTTCCAGATAAGACAAAAGATAACACGAATACAACCTCTCCAAAAGCAACAACGGAGCAATCTGTCAAAGATCGTGAATCAACAGAAGAGATTACAACTACAGAAGGTCTACTCGATATGGGACTGCTGAACAATCTCGAGTCAAAAGCCTCCGCGGATACGGAGGCTTTTTCTTTTACCCCTCTGTCAAAAGCCGCTCCCGGATTTTGTACGATCAACGGCAACACTTATTATCTGGTCAGATATTCCAACCATGTAACCGGCTGGATGAAGATTAACCGTGACCAATACTACTTTGACAAAAATGGAATTATGGCAACCGGCTGGAAGACCATTGCAGGAAAGGAATATTATTTTCATTCCGACGGAAGTCTCGCTGCGAATGAATGGATTGGTGAGCGTTACATCAGCGAAGATGGATATGTCCTCACCAGCACTTTAACTCCGGATAATATTTATGTGGATAGCAACGGTTATGCAAATGATTCTCTCGGCACGACCGGAAGCAAAGAAGGTCTTGCTCCGTTGCGTTCCACCTTACAAAATATGCTTTCCGGCTATTCCGGAACCTGGTCTGTTTATGTAAAGGATCTAAATGCAAACGAATACATTTCTATCAACAACATTCAATATTTTTCAGCAAGTCTGATCAAACTATACTGTGCCGCCGCTGCATATGATCTCATGGACAAAGGCGAATTGGAAGAAACCGCTTCCATCGATTCTTTAATGACACAAATGCTGTCCATCAGCGACAATGACGCATTTAACCTGATGGTTATGCGATGTGCACCAGATAACAGTCACATCACAGGACGCGGCATTATCCAGGATTACATTGACCGGGAAGGCTACACGGACACAACCATCACTTCTATTCTGGTTCCTACGAAGTACAAAGCACCATCGTCTGCCGGACGGAATCTGACCACTGTCAACGACTGCGGTCTGTTGATGGAAAAGATCTACAAAGGAAAATGTGTAAACCCCGAATATTCCGAAAAGTTTCTGGAATTATTACTGAACCAGACACATATAAACAAAATTCCGGCAGGTCTTCCTGCCGGAACAAAATGTGCTAACAAAACCGGAGACACGGATGAATTCCAACACGATGCAGCCATTGTCTATTCTCCCGCAACCGATTATATCATCTGCGTAATGAGTACAAACTGCGGTGCCGCCATCCCCAACATTCAAAAGATCTCAAGCACAGTTTACAATTACTTTAACCATGAAACATCTATCGAATAACATAAAAGTACAAAAGGACAAGCAAACCGAGAACGATACGATACCATCCAAATACTTTGAAGTCATGCTTTTTAATGTAGCTCATCAGGAATTTGATTGCCAGAATGGATACTCCAAATGCGACCAGCATTCCAACGATCAATACAGCTAACTCTGTACCAGTAAATGCCAATCCAAACTTCAATAATTTGATCAGACTGGCTCCAAACATAACCGGAATCGCAAGGAAAAATGTAAACTCCGCTGCCAGCTCTCTCGAAGCTCCGATCAATATACCGCCAATGATCGTAGAACCGGAACGGGATGTTCCCGGAATCAATGACAATACCTGAAATACACCGATCAAAAATGCATCTTTAAAACTTAATTCGGACAGTGTATTCATTCTCGGAGTTCGTGTCTTATTGTAATTCTCGATCACAATAAAGATCACACCATAAGCGATCAGGGCAAGCGATACAACCGTTGCATTGTGAAAATGTGCTTCCATCCAGTCATCAAACGGAATCCCGATGACCATCGCCGGAATACACGCAAACACAATCTTTACCCACAACACGATCTTATCCATATAGCAATAATTATTACAAAATGTCTGAAAACCTTTCATAACACCGTGATCCGCCTGATTTGCAAACCAGCTTCTCATCTGTGCATTCTTCTTTGTGTGAAATGGCCATAATTTATCCCAGTACAACACAACGACCGCAAGTATGGCACCTAACTGGATCACAACATTAAACATCTTCATAAACGCTTCACTCTGATTCAGTTTCACAAATTCATCCACTAATATCAAATGTCCGGTACTACTGATTGGAAGCCATTCTGTAATTCCTTCCACAATCCCCAATAAAACTACCTTTAACCACTCTACAAAATTCATGTCTGTTACCTCATCTCCATATCTTTTCTAAATTATGTACAAAAACAATTTATTATCCCATATTTCCGGACAATCCACAACCTGTCTACAAATTCTGCCCTGCAAGTACGTTACCATCTCCCGTTACAATATGTGCAATCGAATGTTCCACCATATCAGAGACTGCATTTTCCGTATAGAATGCCATATGTGGCAGCATCAATACGTTCGGAAGATCCTTTAAAACAGACATCTCTCTATGTCCGATCACCTGATATTTATAATCTCCATAAAAGATTCCCAGTTCATTTTCAATGACATCCAATGCCGCCGCACCCACTTTACCGCTTTCTAATGCATCAATAAATGTAGGCGTATCAATAATACTTCCTCTCGCTGTATTGATGATCACAACACCGTCTTTCATTGTCTTCAAGGTATCTGCATTAACCATGTGATAACTGCTCTTTGTGGCAGGTGTATGAAATGTGATCACATCACTTTTTGCAAACAGTTCCTCTAAAGAACAATAGGTTCCATATAACTTCGCCTCATTATTCTCATACGGATCATATGCCAATATCTCACAGCCAAATCCGGACAGGTTCCGCATTACATGTGTTCCGATCTTGCCGGTTCCGACTACACCAACTGTCAGACTTCCGATCTCCCGTCCAATATTACCGATCAGCGAATAATCCATTCCCTCTGCACGTTTGATAATGGATTTCATTCTACGAAGTGCCATCAGGATCAACATTACCGTATAATCTGCTACGCTTCCGGTCGAATACGTTACATTGCTGACTGCCATTCCGTGTTTCTTCGCAGCTTCAAGATCCACATGATCGTAACCGATCGTCCGTGTAGAAATATGGCGCACTCCGGCTTCCTTCCACGCCTTTATAATATCCTCTGTGATTGGGGTTGTGATCACACTGACTCCTTCGCATCCATCGGCAAGCACTGCATTTTCTACTGTTGGTGCCTCACGGATCGGAATGATCTCCACCTGATATTCCTTCGCAAATTTTTCAAAGAACTGCGCCTCATCAAAATCTCTGTAATTATATGCTGCTATCTTCATGTTTCTGCCTTCTTTCTTAGAATCCGTCCTCTATTTACGATTATACTTTGCATCATAGGTTAATAGTCCCGCAATGGTCTTCGAATCTGTCATTTTACCTTCGTAGATCATCTTCTTGAGATCTTCCATATCCCATCTCTCCACATTGATCTCCTCATCCGGGTCTAAATGCTGCTCCGTCTTTGTAAGATCGGTTGCCAGATACAGATCTATCTTTTCATTACAGAACGCAACCGTTGTGTTCACTGTAAGAAGATATTCCATCTTGCCGGCACGGTATCCGGTCTCCTCCTCTAATTCCCTCTTTGCACATTCTAAGGTCGGTTCCTCCGGATCATCTAACTTGCCGGCCGGAAGCTCTAATGTAAAACGATCTAATGCATTCCGGTACTGCCGTACCATCAATAATTTGCCATCCGTATCCACTGCCACTACGGCAGCCGCACCATCATGATGAATGTAATCCCACTCGGCAATATTGCCATTCACTTCTACCGTATCTTTATATAGATTGATCACTGTACCTTTTGCGCGCAACTCTCTTTTCAAACGTTTCACCGGTTCCATAATTGTCCTCCTGTGTGATTGTCATTTTACTAGAAAACATTTTATACCTTTTTATACTTCCTTGGCAACTCCTCTTTTTGTAAACAATTGCTAAATAAATTCTAAACAACCGACCATAGAAGAAAAACGCATGAGTTCTCACTTCTCATGCGTCTGTTTTCTTTACACACTAAACAATTCTTTATTCACACCGTACCTTCTTGGCTGCTTCTACCATATTGATCAGGCTCGCCTCTGTCTCCGGAATTCCTCTGGTTTTCAATCCACAATCCGGATTCACCCACAATTTCTCACGATCAATCTTTGTCAGCATGATCTGCAATGCCTTTACAATCTCCTCCACGGAAGGCACACGCGGTGAATGAATATCATATACACCCGGTCCAACCTCCGTTTCAAAATGATTCTCCCGCAATGCATCTAAGATCTGCAGATCCGAACGGGACGCTTCAAAGGTAATCACATCTGCATCCATGTCATCAATCGCCGGAATAATATCCGTAAACTCACTGTAACACATATGCGTGTGTATCTGTGTCTCCGGCTTCACACCACTGTGTGTCAGGCGGAATGCAGGAATTGCAAAATCAAGATATTCCGTATTCCAATCCGATCTGCGAAGCGGGAGTTTCTCCCGAAGTGCCGCCTCATCTATCTGTATCATACGAATACCATTTGCCTCAAGATCCAATACTTCATCCCGAATTGCCAATGCAATCTGTGAAATGGATTCACGGATTGAGATATCCTCTCTCGGGAATGACCAGTTGAGAATCGTAACCGGTCCGGTCAACATTCCTTTTACAATGTGATCGGTCTGTGCCTGTGCATAGGTCGACCATTCTACCGTCATTGGTTTCTCGCGATACACATCACCCCAAATGATCGGTGGTTTTACACATCTTGTCCCATAAGATTGTACCCAGGCTTTTTCTGTAAATAAAAATCCACCTAATGCCTCACCAAAATATTCCACCATATCATTTCGTTCATACTCTCCATGTACTAAAACATCTAATCCGATCTCTTCCTGCTTTTTAATACATTCTGCAATCTTTTTCTTATTGAATGCAACATATTCTTCCTGTGTAATCTCTCCCTTACGATATGCAGACCGGTTTACCTTTACATCCTTTGTCTGCGGAAATGATCCAATCGTAGTCGTCGGCAATTCCGACAGCCCAAACTCCTTCTTTTGTAACTTCTGGCGTTCCTTTCGTTCCGGCAGTCTTACATAGTCTTTCTCCGTAACCTTCGCAAGTCTTGATTTTACTGCCTCGTTATTACAATTTCGATCCTGTTCAAATAACGCATAATTCTTCTGATATTCAACCTCTTTTGTGTAGTCCTTGCAGTCCGCTAACTTGCCTAAATCTTTTAATTCCGTCAATTTCTCTTCCGCAAATGCAAAGTGTTCCAGATATTCCTTGACAAGTTTATTCTCATGCTGCAATGTATACGGAACATGCAGCAAAGAACAGGAAGTAGATAATACTACGTTAATATCCTTTTCACGCAGATTGCGGATCACCTTCAAAGTACGGTCGTAATGATTCTTCCATATATTCTTTCCATTTACTAATCCGGCAAACAATATCTTGTCCGTAGGATATCCATACTCCTCCACTAACGCCGCTGTCTTCTTTCCCTCTAAAAAATCCAGACCAATTCCCGCAAATGGCATTGTAATCAGATCTTTATAAATATCTCTCACATCACCAAAGTACGTTTGAAGTAATATCTTACAGGAATCCGATACCGATAATAACGCATCATATATTTTATGAAATAATGCAATATCTTCCTTCGACATATCCTGAACCAATGCAGGTTCCTCAATCTGCAACCAAAGTGCACCCTGTGTTTCACATTTTTCAATGATCTGCTTGTATACATTTACAAATGCATCTGTAAAATCCGCTGCCTTTTTGCTTCCGGTATATCTGCAAAGCTTCAACATTGTATATGGTCCGACCACAATTGGTTTTGTCTCGATTCCCAATGCCTTCGCCTCTTTATATTCTGCAAACAGTTTATCTCCCGACAATTCCATTATCATATCATCTTCCACTTCCGGAACAATATAATGATAATTCGTATTAAACCACTTCTTCATTGCCAATGCCTTTACGTCCCCAGATTCCCCCTGGTATCCTCTTGCCATGGCAAAATAAGTATCCAATGTGGAAAGTTTCAGTTTCCGGTATCTTTCCGGTACAATCCCTAATAACACTGCGGTATCTAATGTAATATCGTAAAATGAGAAATCATTACTGGAAATATAATCAATCCCTGCCTGTTTCTGTACTTCCCAATGTCTTTTACGCAATTCCCTTGCAGTTTGTAAAAGCTCCTCCCGTGTAACCTCTTTTCTAAAATACCGCTCGCTTGCAAATTTCAATTCCCTTAATGTTCCCACTCTGGGGAAACCGATCACTGCTGTTTTCATCATATCCTCCTTCGACGTTATTCATTATAGATACCATTATAGGAGAAAATATGCATATTGAATAATACATAAAAAAACAGCTTATCCATAGTTTCAAACTATAGATAAACTGTCGCACCAGACTGTCTGTCAATCTTTCCATCTATATATTCTACTTTAAATACTTCTTCAACGAATCCAGATATGTCTGCCCTAACCGACTCATCACACCTTTCCGGTGTACAATATAACCGATCCGCATATCACTCTCGTCTGCTAACGGAACCGCAATAATATCCTTGCCATTTAACTTCTTATCAATTACGCCACTGCACACTGTATATCCATTTAAACCGATCAACAGATTAAATAAAGTTGCACGGTCTCTGACACGGATATTCTTCTTGCGCTCCACCGCCGAGAATATCTCCTCCGAAAAATAAAAAGAATTATGCTCACCCTGTTCAAAGGACAGATACGGATACTGTTCCAATTCCTCATTCGTGATAACATCCCTGTCTGCAAGCGGATGTTTCCGACTGATAAATACATGTGGTCTGGCAACAAACAGCTCATGAAATGCAAGATCCTGCGACTTCAATAACTTCTGCAGCACCGTCTCATTAAAATCATTTAAAAACAAAATGCCGACCTCACTCCGCATCCTTGCTACATCCTCTATGATCTCATAGGTCTGTGTCTCCCGTAAGCTAAAATCATATTCGTCCTGTCCATACTGTTTGATCAGATCTACAAATGCATTGACCGCAAACGAATAATGCTGTGTCGATACACAAAACTGCTTCTTTCCGCCCTGTCCACTCTTATACTTGTCCTCTAAGATTGCCGCCTGCTCCAATACCTGCCTTGCATAACCGAGAAAATCCTCCCCTTCCTTAGAGATATTGATTCCCTTGTTGGTCCGGCGAAAGATCACGATGTTCATTTCTTTTTCTAACTCATGAATGGCGTTCGTGAGACTTGGCTGCGAAATGTAGAGCCGATTTGCCGCCTCTGTAATCGTTCCGGTTTCCGCCACTGTGATCGCATATTTCAGTTGCTGCAGTGTCATATTGTATTTCTCCCCTTTCTGTCAACCTTATCACAAATGAATACGATATAATTTCTTCAGAACCGGTCTCGTTCCGATCAACAAAAACACGAACGTTCCGCCTGCATGAAGCAGATCAAACGGAACTCCCATCGCATATGCAGAAAGAATCATGTTCCCATTCACATGCTCCTGATACATCAATACCGATGCCGGATTCATAATTCCTCCATAGATAAGAAATACCGTCACAAAACCAAATACGCTGATCCCGACTACCCTTTTCCAATCATACGATCGTTTGCGGTAAAATACCAATCCCGCAAGCCAGCCCAATAACCCCATCGCAAACATCTGCCATGGCGTCCATGGGCCCTGGCCAAAAAATATATTTGACACCAGCATAGAAAGTGCGCCCACCAGAAAACCGGCTTCTCCACCAAGTCCGATTCCCGACAACATAGTAAGTGCCGCCATCGGTTTTACATTCGGCACCATATAAAATGCCGCTCTTCCCACAACGGTAATTGCCGTCATAACTGCAATCACCATCATTTCCCGAAGCTGTGGTTTCTTTCTCTCATACGACACAAAAAATGCTCCCAATGCCTCCATCAACAGCACCAGTGAAATAAAATAATATTTTCGCTGTTGCAGGATGGTATGTCCCACATAGATGGTCAGCGGCATCACACAACAGAAAATAAGTGCCGGAAGAATACAATACCACTTTGATGGTTTCTGTCCCGTCTGACAGTCGGATTGCTTATCCGGATTGCTTACCGCTTTCTGTTGCGTGCAATCTCCGTTCTCTGATGAAGTTCCGCTCTTATCATCTATGTCTTTCGGCATATTGCTATCTTCCGGCTCTACCGTATCCTCATCTTTCCCAAAATATTGCTCTACCTCTTCCACTGTCACCACATTATCGATCAGATTACGGCACATTCGTACAACTGCTGTTGTATAGAACACATTTTGCAGGAAAAATGATCTGGTATCCATCACCGACACAATATGCCCGTCAAAAAACAATCCACACCACTGCGTATATTTTGCACAAAACTCCACATCATGACTTACCAGCACAATTGTTTTGCCTTGTGCCGCCAGACGTTGCAGTTTCCGTCCCATCTCACATTTTGCCCCATGATCCATGCCTTTTCCCGGCTCGTCCAATAATAAAATGTCATAATCTGCAAGCATCAGTTTTGCAATTCCTAATTTCTGCATCTGCCCACCTGACAGATCAAATGGATGCTGCTCTAATATTGACTGTAAATCCCATTCCCGGATCACATCCTGCAAGACCGGACTTTCCGTGTTGCAAAATTGCTTTTCCAGACCTGCACTGACACACAACTCTTCCCACACCGTATCCTGTGCAAACAATGTCTGCGGATTCTGCGGAAGCATTGCTACTGTTCCTGTCGGTTTTCGGATCCTGCCCCGCAAAGCCTCATAATGTCCTGCCAGCACATGAAGCAATGTAGATTTACCGGTTCCATTTCCGCCCATAATAGCTGTGACACTGCCCTTTTCCGGAGAAAAACTGCATGCCTTTAGAATATCTTTTCCCTGACGTTCATACCGGAACCATAATTCATCCGCACAAAATGCGCTCTGCATTTTCTGTGCCGTATCCGCAGTTGCGTCAGAACTTTGCATATTCCTCCCAGATTCCGCAAGTATCTGCTCAAGCCGGATTCTTCCTTCCCGGACAGTCAACGGTACATCTTTTCCATTTCTTAACTGTAGATAAATTCTGGCAGCGGATGGCAGCGCACTATACATTACATGTTTGTGATCTGACAAATACGTTGCAATCTGCTCAGGTGTGCCCTCACATTCTATTCGTCCATCGCTCATCAGCCAGACACGGTCACACATCGAATATGCATCCTCTAATCGATGTTCCGTCATAATGATCGTTGTTCCGAGTTCCCGGTGGATACGTTCTACGATATGAAAGAATTCGGCAGCCGCAACCGGATCTAACTGGCTGGTCGGTTCATCCAATACCAGCACTTCCGGTTCCATCACCATAACTGCTGCCAGATTGACCAATTGTTTCTGTCCTCCGGACAGATTACATAATTTCTCCTCATAGATTTCCTCTAATCCAAAAAATGCGACCATCTCCGCAACTTTTCGCTGCATTACTTCCTGTGTATATCCGAGACTTTCCAATCCAAATGCCAATTCATGCCATACACGATCCATCACCTGTGCAGACTCCGGATTCTGCCGCACATATCCAACAATTCCTGCACTCTCCCGCTGCGATAATTGCTCAATTCTTGTTCCATTTAAATATATGCGTGTATTCTCACTCCGCACACCCGCCGGAAGATAGTCCACTTTCAAGTGCCGCAGCAATGTTGTCTTACCGCACCCGGATTCCCCAATGATCAGCACAAATTGTCCCTTGTCCACCACGGTTGAGATATCATTTAAACTGAAAATATCTCCCTTTCTATATGAAAATGTCAGATGTTCGATTCGAATCTGCTCCATACAAAACTCCTTATATACATCAGGCTCTTACACGTCCCTGCGAATACGTTAGTCTCTCCCTAAGTTCTATGCCGACCGGAAGAAAACACATCAATCCATACACCACATACAAACTCACGGAATAAAGATTCATTCCACTGCCGCCCGTCACCGGATAATATTCCCATTCCAAGCCACCCTGCAGCCCACCGATCACAATATATACAAACATTACCAGAATCCCCGACAATACCATCCGATCCCACTTTGTAAATCGAAATGTTGTATATGCCGTTCTGCCCGGCAACCCATATCCCCGCCCTTTCATGCTGTCCGCCATGTCAACGGAATCCTGAAGTGCCCAGGTGATCAACAACGACACATTCTGAATCCCCCTACGAATGAGGTGCATCTTCGTTCTGATCCAGCCTTTTTCCGGATAGTCTTCCTGCGTCCATCCTTTTTCTCTTACACTCTCCGTACACCGGATCTCCTTTAGCTTTCTCTGCATTTTCGGAATAAATCCAAGCACCATCGAAAGGATCATGGAAAGAACAGGAAACACTTTTCCAAACAGATACACAATCTTATCCGCAGTTAATATCTCACTGATACACCGAAACCACATCAGAGTTGCCCCCAGCATAAATGCTGCCGCAATTCCATAACAGATGGATTCTAATGTCAGTGCATTGCCACCTGGAAGATAGCAGATTGTCGTCACTCCCTGATGACTAAATGCAGGATTCAATATCGCGGCTACTACCATCACGCCTGCCATGCCGCACAATCCCTTCCGTGCATTGCGATATCCAAACATCTGAATCGTATAGCAAAACGCTGCCACAAAACTGATTACCAGACATACCGGATGCATCAACATCATACTACATCCGAGTACAACTGCAAAATATATGAAATTGACCACCGGATGCAAACGGTTCATGTGCGACCTCCTACTCTTTGAAATATCCTCCGACATCCTTACCCAGATTGCAGGTGTATACCCAGCGGATCTCATCCCCATCCTTCACCTTATAGGAAGAACATCCTACTCCCGGAAATGTTCCATTTACACAATACATCCAGCCGGACAATTCTCCACCGTCAAACTCATATAAATTTCCAATTCCTTCGATATAATAATTCTTATATGCCGGTGTATAGTTAAATTCTAGCTGAATATTATTATCTTTTGTTACTTTTTGCAGCACATCAAACACTGTGCCTCCCTTTTTCACCTTAACCGTAGTGGCTGCTAACAGATATCCGTCTTTGGGAACAAGAGAATGTTTCTTCTCTGCTAACTTGTCCATATTATTTAACAACGTGCTACAAGATATACTGATCGTACAGCTTATCATATCTGCCGTATTCTCTGTTGTCTTTTCCGTTGTCGGCTTCTCTGTTGTTGCCTGCTGCGTCTGATCTTCTTTTGCCGAATCCGTCTGTGTGGAAGCATTGGCTGCTGTTGCCAAATCCCTGCCACCCGATGTTGCCGCGTTCTGATTGTTATTCGACTTCGAAGTCTGTTTTGTATTTTTCTTGTCTTTTGAAGCTTTCTTAACCGCTTTTTGTGCATTTTTCTGCGCTTTACGGCTATTCTGTCCATTCTGCGATGTACCGGAAGATCCCTTATGACTGATCTTCATGAACAATTGTTGGAAGATATTCCCCTTTTTCTCTTTCTTGTCCGCAGATTGCCCGGATACGGTATTCTGTGACTTCTGTCCGCTCTGCACTCCAGCTGTATCGGAAGTGTTGGATTCCGGAACATTGTCTGATATCCCTGCATTTTCTGTCGTTTCGATTGAAAATCCCCGGTTATCAATTCCATTTCCACCATACCAGAATGCAAATACCAAAAGGATTGCAACAAACAGGATACCCGCAATTTTCTTCCATTTCATGAGATCACCTTCTTCCTATCCTATACAAATCTTTCCTCAGTATAACATGGGCTGCTAAATCGAACAACTTAGCAGCCCCTTAAAATTCATATTATTTTACTGTTACTTTACATCTGGCTTTCTTACCATTTGATGCCTTTACTGTAATCGTTACTTTTCCTTTTTTCTTTGCCTTTACTTTTCCGTTCTGATCAACGGTAGCAATCTTCTTGTCGCTTGTTGACCATTTCAGTTTTGTAACAGCCGTTACCGGATTCTTTGTAACAACGAGTTTTTCCTTCTGATTCACTTTTAATGTTACCTTCTTCTTATTCAAAGATAACTTCTTAAGCGGAACCGATTTCTTAACTTCAACTGTTACTTTGGATACCTGACCATTCTCATCGGTAATGGTGATAACTGCCTTACCCTTCTTCTTTGCCTTGATCTGTAACTTTCCATTCTTAACAGTAACCGAAACAATCTTCTTATTATTTACCTTGGCTTTCTTAATCTTGGTCTTTCCTCCATTGATCTGGATCACATTGGTTTTCTTACCTGTCTGTAACGGAATCTTACTGTAATTTACCTTGGCAGGTGCTTCTGTGGTTGCCTCGGTCGGAGCATCCTTCTTAGGCTCTGATGATGGTTCCGTTGTTGGCTTTGTATCTTTTGGCTTATCCTTTATTGTCACATAATAAAGCACTTTTCTTGTCTCATCTTCTTTTGATGTTGCCACTATAACAACCGTTCCCGATTTCTTAGCAGTTACAACTCCTTGTGTTGTCACCTCTGCCATTGATTTATTTGTTGTTCGATAAGCTACTTCTTTATTAGTTACATTTTCTAATAAAATATCTGTATCTACTGTAAAGTTTTCACCAACAGTTATAGTTTTCGTATTGGCAATAATCGGTGTTGTTGCTTTAGAGGAATCTGCTGCATATACATTATATGCTTTCCCCGTTGCCTTCATATTCGAATATGCAATCAATGCACGAAAGGCATCATTTGTTGCAAATGCATTTAATTCCTTATTATTTGTCCATCCAAATCCGGAAAAATCATCTAACACATATTCAAACATTCCATCATACAAACCATGTCCATTTTTTATAAACTTATCATTCGCATTTGCATCAATTCCAATGCTGGAAAGTCCAACAATTACCCACGCATCCGTATCTGTGTTTCCATAAGAACCATTTGCTCCCTGTTTCTTAGAAAGTGTATCAATTGCTGCATCTACTGCTGACTTTACATTATTATATGTATCCTCTGTCAGTCCTGCACTTTCTGCATCAGAAGCTAAGTAATATGGTGCAAATGCTGCCAAAGCCATTCCCGTCATATCAATATCTGCCTCTGGATCCTCTGATAGTGGCATCCATGTCCAACCATGATCTTTCGTCTGTAAACTCAACAAATTCTTTACCAATGATTCTCGTGTACATTTTCCACTTGGAATGTCAAAATTGCCCGCATCAACAGCAATCAATGCGAACATTGCCGGAGATGAAGACGACATGTTACAGCTGGTAAGTTTTTCCACTGCATCCACTTTGATTCCGTTAATATTCATGTTCTTAACATCATACCCCAATGCATTTAACGCAATAATTGATTTCTCAATGTCTGTTGCGGCTGTACTAGCACTAATTGTTGCTGCGGCAGATGCAACATAATCATCAATCTTTGTAAGTTTATTCTTGTAACCCGCCTGCACCATTTCCAGCATTGTCCATGCATCATCTGCCTCTGTGTAATTAGATGCAATGACATCCTTGATGTCCGGTGTAACTTCTATTTTACAAATCGGCAATAAAATAGGTATAGGTGCCTCATCATCATCAACATATGCCGATAATATGTAACTGCCCTTCTTTAACCCTGCAATTGTTACATTTCCATTTTCATCAGTAATCGCCTCTGCTATATCTGTTGAATTTCCATTTTCATCTAATAAAGTTAATTGTGCATCTTCTATAGCATTTGTATATTTATTCTGAATGTCATCAATTGGATGACAGCCATGATATCCAATGCTATATCCCTTTAAGCATAAATTAAGGTTTTTGTTTTCCTCCATTTGAACAAAATCTACCCTGTTTCCATCTTGTTCAAACCATGAATAATAGTCCAATGCAGCAGAATCTTGATAAATGTGAAATTCAACATTGTCATTATCTTTTAATAATGCCTGTTGAACAGTATAACCACCGTAATAACCCGAACTTTGTAACACACCATCATTTGGAGATATTCCATTTACCGAAAAACCACAATTATACGTTGTTTCCCCAAATATTTTGGTAATGTACCCATCACTACTAACAGACAAAAAATTATCTTTATTATCTTTTGTAAAATCAGCTTCAAATACCAACTCGTGTAAATATACAAGTGCATCTAATGTTGTAACTCCACCTGTTGTATCTGTAAAACCATAATTCTCTGCCTCATCAGAAGAAATTTCACATTCCTTAGGCATTTGCAAAAATACTCCGCCCGCCTGTCCTGACAATGTTACTGTTACAGTCTGTACACTCTCATCTGTGCCTTCTGCTGATACCGGAATGGTAACAGAAAAAGCCAGAACCAATGTCAACAAAACTGCCATTTGTTTCTTAAACCAACTTTTCATTATTAGTCCTCCTAAGTATTTGTTATTGTAATCATATATGGAAAGCGCACATAGAAAGCCGACTTTAATACACCTTCGGCTTAGATGAAACGCAAATCAAGGGATAATTTGCTTTCATAAAACGAAAAAAGAATACAATTCACCCATTGTATTCACAGAAATTAGTATATCTGCCATTTACAATTACGTGTGAAAATGGAAGTAACCCTAAGCAGGTCTCCTGACTTATGCAGTAACGTCTTGTCTCCGCCTTCTCACAATTCTGCAATGGATATGGAGCAAAACTACACACTTACAGTAGCACGACTGTACAGGACTCACACCTGTTTCCCTCTTAGCTGTTGCATATGCAACAGAACTTAGAATCGTTTTATAAAATCAATGGCATTATAGCATAACCTTTTGTATTCTACAATACCTTAATATATCATACGATATGCTATTCAGATTCTTCACATACTTTATTGTATCATTCCGAAACCCTAACCTATTCTTCTCTCCATTCCTTCAAAGCTGCTGAAAGTCTTCGATCGATATCCTTTCTGGTTGCCTCACACTCCTTCGGATAATCCTTGGTAGCTTTGAAAACAAAGCGAAGTACAAATTTGAGTCCTACCGGCAATGCCTTACGAAGCAAAGATTCTGGCAACACAAAATGCGTTCCATGTTCATACACAAGTGCTTCATATTCACAGGTATGTGGACGTTCCTGCAAACGCTGATCCATACGGCGGATGTATTTGGCTGTTTCCCAGAAGGAATCATCCTCTGCACCTACAAGGAACAGTTTTCCTTTTATATTCTCCACCTTGATCATTTCCTCTTCCGTATGCTCTCTTGCTTTTTCGGAGTCAATAAACAGACAGGTACTACGTTCAATATCACCAGATCCTTTTGTCTCCTCCTCAATCTTCTGCCAATACACTGGATGTTCATACACAAATGGCATATATGCAAGTGGCTCTCCTTTCCATGAAAGCGTAGATGCCCCCGGAACTGGCCACTCCTTACATCCATCTTTCTCCCCCTGTTCAAATCCCTGCCATACAAAGTCACTCGGTGTAAGTCCAAAAGTCAATGTAATATCCGGAAAATAAGAAGCTGCAACAAGAGAATCCATACCCGCTGTACTCATTCCCATAATTCCAATTTTCCGGTTACCATTCTTCTTCAACCATTGGATTGCTGTCTCTATTCTCTCTAACGGATAATTTACATGACTGTAATTCTTCTTTCCCGGAGACATACAAAGCACATTCACACCATTCTTATGCAACCATTTTGCACCACACTTCGCCATATAATCATTCGGATCATCACCAAATAATCCAATAACTACACAATCTGATTCCTTTGGATTTTCATAATAGGTTCCATAAAATCCGTCTTTTTCGATTTCAAAAAATAATTTTTTCATAATGATTCCTCCAGTGCCTCTGATCAGTCCAACAATTCCCTGATCCGTGCTGTTTCCCAGCACTTGTTAGCTATGCCACATTTAAGTTAGCACAAACTAACTTCATTGTCAACTTCTCCTTCTCTTCACATTTGTTGTGCAATTATTGCCAATTTTATAGGCAATCAAGCGGCATCATATTCTTTCTATAAATTCAATCTATTTCATGCTATACTATACCTTAAGCTAACAAAATGATTTTAACGAAGCTTTTATTTACCATTATGTGAGGGATACCAATATGAAACTTCCAGGCTATTATACATCCGGTGAATTTGCCAAGATGGCACACATTACCGTCCGAACGATACGCTACTACGACAAACAGAATATATTAAAACCATCCTATGTGAATGATTCCGGTGCCCGATTCTACACCGACGAGGATTTTGCCCGTTTGCAGCAGATTCTTCTATTAAAATATCTGGGATTTTCCTTAGATGACATCCGCGATATGACGATTGGCGATCCGGACTACCATATGTTACGCAACTCCTTGAATTTGCAGCTCAAACTTGTCAAAGACCGCATTGAACAAATGCAGTTGGTTGCCAGAGCAATCGAAGACACTACCGATGCCATTGATAACAATCAGGAAATTAATTGGAGTCAGATGCTTAATCTGATCCATCTGACCGGTATGGAAAATACACTGAAAGCCCAATATCAGAACGCAACCAATATATCCGCCAGAATCCGTCTGCACAAACTTTATACGATCAATAAGCAGGGATGGTTTCCGTGGATCTACGAACAGTGCCATATAACCGATTCCATGCACATTTTAGAATTGGGGTGCGGCAATGGTGCCCTGTGGAAGGAGAATTTTTCTAAGATACCACAACATTGTTCTATCATTTTAAATGATATTTCAGAAGGTATGCTTCGTGACACACGGCGTGAGATATCTTCTCTGGAGCAGAACGTAACTGTTACAACCCCTGCACGTTTCCGGTTCAATGCTTTTGATTGTCATACCATTCCTTACGAAAACAATACATTTGACCGGATCATTGCAAACCATGTTCTCTTCTATTGTAAGGATCTGCCTATGGTATTAGATGAGATCCGGCGCGTGTTGAAACCGGGTGGTCAATTTATTTGCAGCACATATGGAGCCTCTCATATGCAGGAGATTACGGATCTGGTACAGAAATTTAACCCCCAGATCACTTTATCTGCCGACAAGCTTTACGAACGCTTTGGTCTGGAAAATGGTGCCACTCTGCTTGCGCCACATTTTTCCCATGTTCAAATGCACATTTACGAGGACGGCCTGCTGGTTACGGACGCAGAACCTTTAATTGAATATATTCTATCCTGTCATGGCAACCAGAACCAATATATCTTAGACCGCTACAAAGATTTTCATGCTTTTGTAACAAAGAAAACCCAACGTGGAAAGGGCTTTTCGATTACAAAGAACGCGGGAATATTTGTATGCGACAAACAAAACCCAGAATAGCCGTGTTGTGTCACGAATACTATCCCGGGTTATGGTACATTATTTCAATGTCATGATGATGTAAGTGCTGCTAACTTCTCCTTTAGTGCAGCAATTTCGGCATCTTTTTCTGATACCGTGTTTTTAATTTTGATAAGTTCTGTAATTTCCCTGTCTTTTTCCGCTAGAACAGTATCTTTTTCCGCCAATGCAGAGTCCCTTTCTGCCAATGCGGTATTCAATTCCGCCAACTGCATTGATAACGTCTTGATCTT
>ULNN01009289.1_pt1 | contig 29110 bp, 31 predicted proteins | sample 1951931 | NCBI WGS metagenome assembly ULNN01 (sample SAMEA4835578, study PRJEB28245) | human gut metagenome | biome: gut microbiome; material: fecal sample | place: Denmark | collected 2008
AAAGAATCTCTTGTAAGACTCGTTAGAGATCCATCGGGATAAATCCCTCTGGATGACAAATAAACAGTAGTGTACATTTATTTTGCAGGTAAAAAAAAGCTATGTATAAAATCTACATAGCTGTTGATTAGGGATATGTGTATCGTCGTTTTTAAGGAGTATATGGTAATGTTATCAGTAGTTTAGATAAATAAAATCATTAACATGTATGATTTTTAACTTCAAACCTTAGGTATAGAAAGTTTAAATATTTCCATTTATTTTTATGTTACTATGTAACTATAGTATGATTTCTACAACAAAATGAGGAAAAATTTATGTCAGAAAATGCGACTCGAGAACCTATTTCAGCAAAAGAATCAATCAGACAGAGAAGACTTGAAAAGCTTGCTGAATTAGTAGATAAAGGAATTAATCCATATCCATATACGTTTGATAAAAATGCAAACGCAGCAGACTTGCAAGAAAAATATAAAGATTTGCAAGCAGGTGAAGAAACCGAAGACAAATATGCTGTTGCAGGACGTGTTATGGCTATCAGAAATACAGGCATGTTCATAGACCTTATGGACGCAACTGGAAAAATCCAAATTTTCTCTCACAAAGAAAATATGGATCCTGATATGGTAAAAACTTTGAAATTGGTAGATGTAGGTGATATTTTAGGCTTCTACGGAACTATCAGAAGAACACCTAGAGGAGAGCTTTCTATCAAGGCTACTTCTTACAAAATTTTATCTAAATCATTACAAACACTACCTGAAAAATTCCATGGTTTAACAGATGTGGAAACAAGATATCGTCAAAGATATGTTGATTTGATTGTGAATGAAAACACAAGAGATACATTCAGAAAAAGAAGTCTTATCATTTCTAAAATAAGAGAATTCTTGAACAAAGACGGTTTCATGGAAGTTGAAACTCCTATCTTGCAAACTTTAGCATCAGGTGCTAATGCAAGACCATTCAATACTCACCACAATGCTCTTGATATGGATTTGACTCTTAGAATTGCTCTTGAATTGTATCTAAAGAGATTAATTGTAGGTGGTGTTTCAGAAAGAGTTTATGAAATTGGTAAATGTTTCAGAAACGAAGGTATTGATACTCGTCATAACCCTGAATTCACAATGATTGAGTTGTATCAAGCTTATGCTGACTACAACGATATGATGACATTGACAGAAAACATGGTCGCTTATGTTGCTCAAGAAGTTCTTGGTACAACAAAAATCAAATACGGAGAAAATGAAATTGATTTAACTCCACCTTGGGATAGAAAAACGATGATAGGTTCTATCAAAGAAGCTACAGGTGTTGATTTCTTAGATATCTTTACTGCAGAAGAAGCTATCCAAAAAGCTAGAGAACTTCATGTTAATGTTGATGACGATATGAACTGGGGTCAAGTTGTTGATGCTGTGTTCGAGGATAAAATCGAACCAACACTTATTCAACCATGCCACATTATTGATTATCCTAGAGAAATTTCTCCATTGGCAAAAGTTCATAGAGAAAATGACAGATTAACAGAAAGATTTGAAACTCGTGTTAATGGTTGGGAAATTGCAAACGCATTCTCAGAACTATCTGACCCAATCGATCAAAGATATAGATTCGAAGCTCAAGCATTGGCAAAAGCTAATGGTGATGAAGAAGCAATGTCAATAGATGAAGATTATATCAATGCTCTAGAATACGGTATGCCTCCAACAGGTGGTATGGGTATGGGTATTGATAGATTGGTTATGCTATTAACTGATTCTCCAACAATCAGAGATGTAATTGCATTCCCTACAATGAGAAGAATCGAAAATCAATAATCCAAAATTTGATAAGATTAGATGATAAAAAAGACACCGTATTAATTCGGTGTCTTTTTGTTAGTATATTTTTTCTTGTACATTTCATGAAACAGGGATTTGAAGGTTAGTTTTTTGAAAAAATTTGTCTTTGGAGTTACATAGTCCATAACCACATTCCCTGTGTTAATCAATTTTTGCCTTATTTTCATTGTATCAGGATACATTTTTTCATAAGATTTTAAGAAGTTATTGCCATGTGTATGTTGGGCGACATTGATACAATCTTTGTTATCAATAGCTTTGTAGTGTTTGTCCCAAAAAGAAGTTATTGTTTTAAAAGGTGGAGCTCCCCATGCCAAATCATCGTCAAGTTGTTCCATATATCTTTTATGAGATTTTTCAAACTCATCTTTCATGATTAATGTAGCTATAGATGGGGATTTTTTCCCTTCAGCATAGAACTTGTTTAATGAGCTGATAATGCGCTCATCGTCGTTTCTACCATATCTATATACATCGCTGGCATGTTGTCTGATTACAGAGTAGTTGACCTTGTTCATAACTTCCTATTTGATTAATACTAATGTACCTTTTTTAACTTCTTTAGCAAATTTTTTGATTACTTTGTTGTCCATTCTCATACAGCCATGAGAAGCATGTTTGCCGATACTTGAAGCATCATTGTTACCATGGATAAATTCACCGTTAGAAGGCTTTTCTGCACCTGTTTTAGGGTCAATAATTGTCAGGTACAATATATTTGGACCATACGCTTTTGGGTTTCTGCTTCGTTTTGACCCTGGGGCGCATTTGTAAGGAAATTCTTCTATATGGTGAACTCGTCTGATACCTGTGCCGGTTATACTTTTGCCGTTTTTACCAAGTATGCCTGACGCAACATTGTAGCCGTCTTTTACTTTTCCGTTTTCGTCGTATCTGAACAATTTGTTTTTTGTAACATCAACAACAATACCTACACTTTGTTTTTTACCAGCTATTGTTACAACGGGAGATGGTGCATGTGCCAATTCTGCGCTGTCTAACATTGTGCTGTCTTCTGTATTTTTTAGGCTGTCCAGCAGTTCTGTAGTGGTTTCACTTTTAGAGAATGTATCAGCCTTTAGTGGGGTAGAACTCAGGCAGCATGCCAGCCCTACTGTTGGTATAAGTAATTTTGGAATAGATACTTTTCCGGTAAAATTTGGTCTGTTATTTATTGAACTTTTTATACTTATCATTTTATTCCTTCTTTTCTTAATGTTTTAGAAAAAGCCAACAAAATATTTTTTGCTACTTAAAAAATAAAAATTTACAAAAAAAAATGACAATCATTTTGATTGTCATAAAATTTTCCTAATTTGTCCCTGTCCCTATCGGAGTTATCTCCGTAGAATTCTTTTATATGGTTAATTGAATTATAATATAAATTCTTTCACCTTAAGCTATAAAGTTATTTCCGAATCTGTTTGCTCCGTAGAAAAAAGATTCTTTCATAATTTGTTGGAAATTTTTTCTCCTTACAGCTTTGTTTCCAATAGTTGTATTGTTGATGTCTTCAATAGATTTTTTGTAATATTCGTTTGCTACAGATGCAATAAATGTTTCTTGTGGCAAACCTTCTTCTACAAGTCCTTCAGGGTTGTCAATTACATCAAACAAATCACTTACATTAGCTGATAATTTTTCATCTTCTTGAGTTTTGTTAGCATATTTTTCTGCAACTTCTGCGAATAATAAAGTCATTGTTTGCTCTCCTCGGGACTTTGTAAATCACTTACATATATATAAAGTATATAAGCCATGAATAGTTGCTTTTTTATAACATAATTTTGGAATTCTGTTACATTTATTTACAAATTTGATGTGGATAGGGCTGAATATCAATTATAGCTAAGAATCTTCTTCTTGCTCGTTTTCTTTTGCTCGGATAAAGTGTCTTTGGACACCAAGTTCTGAAAACATTTTTAGCTCTGCAGCTTTTTCTTCTGCAATAAATTGTTCTTTTTTCTTTTCTTTGTGGTTTTCAAGAACTTTTACTTCTTGTTCGCATTTGACTAATTTTTCCATTTCGTCATCAAGAACTTTTTGGGCTTCTTCTCGTTTTTTCTCAAGTTCTTCGGCTTTATCCCATAGGTGATGAAGGTATTTGTCATAATATTCCATCATTCTATAGTCTGCCATTCGTTTGGCTTGAGCTGTTTGTGTGATTTCATCGTTGTTTTGTTTGATATCCATTTCAGCCTGATGAACGGCTTGTTGTGCTTTTTGTACAACAGCTTCTTGTTCCTCTTTTTTTCTGATTCTGAATTCCAGAATTTTTTGTAAACGATATCTGAATGGCATATTAGTATAATAGCGCAATTATTTTACTTTCAAAAGTGAAATAATTTTAATAGACAAAATTATAGAAAACAGAGATATTTTTATTATTTTTAATTCTTTTTTATGTTAGTATAAGAAAAAATACCAATTATTCTTAGGAGAAATTATATGCAAGCAAGACGTGCAGCTCGTGAATTAGCACTTATATTATTTTCACAATTTGATAAAAAAATTACATCATACTCTTCAAAAGATTTTGAAGATATAATGTTAAAATCAGTTAGAATCCTTTCAAATAATGCTTCAGAAGAATTAAAGCTTTCTGTAGGTTCTTTGATTGATATTAAAAATTATGTTGATACTTATGAAGCAGAACATGAATCAAACCTTTCAAGACCAATCGGTGCAAAGGATAAACCTGTTCCTGTTCCTACAACAGAAGATTTGTCAACAAATATAGAAACAGTTCTTGATGTTGTAGAAAAAACTCTTTTGGCTCTTGAGATTGCAGAGTTTACAACTCTTGAATCTCAATCAGAAGTACAAGAATATGTAATCCAGATTGCAGAAGCGTTTAAAGCTCATTATGAAGAAATTGATAACGAAATCCAAAAATATACAACAGGTTGGGATATCAACAGACTTGTAAAAATGGATAAAGATATTTTGCGCATTGCAATTATTGAACTTCTTTATACAAAAGGTGCTCCAATGAGAGTTGTTGTTGATGAAGCTGTTGAACTTGCCAAAAAATATTCAACAGAAGACAGTTCAGCATTTGTAAACGGTGTATTGGCAAAAGTTGTAGTTGAAAATGGACTAAAATAATGTTTGGATTTTTTTCTAACGGTATTGAAAATCTTAAAAAAACAGTTTCTAAAACAGCGCAAGCTCTTGTTGGAAATGTTGTTGATACCGTAAGCGAAGAAGAAGAATTTTCCGAATTTGTACTTGATGATATGGAAGATTTACTTATCAGTGCAGATTTGGGAGTCGGTTATGCAGGCGAGTTGGTTGACAAACTTCGCTCTCAAGACAAAATCAAACCGTCAGAAGTTAAAAAATTTTTGAGAGAACAATTTTCTCAAACTTTGAATAATGCCGGCTCAAATAAACTTAATTATGTCGATAACGGTTTGAACATATATTTTATTGCAGGTGTCAACGGGGTTGGCAAAACAACTCTAATTGGTAAATTGGCATACAAGTTCAAACAAGAAGGTAAAAGAGTGTTGGTTGCAGCAGCAGATACATTCAGAGCTGCAGCAGAAGAACAACTTGATATCTGGTCAAAAAGAGCAGGCGCAGATATTGTTCGCAGAGATAAGGCTGATCCTGCATCTGTTGTTTATGAAGCAATACAAAAGGCTCAAAATGAACATTATGATGTTATTTTGGTAGATACTGCCGGTCGTTTGCAAAACAAATTTAATCTAATGGAAGAACTTTCTAAAATAAAATCTGTTATTGATAAAAATGCAGCCGATTGTTTAAGAGAATGTATCTTAGTTCTTGATGCAAATACTGGTCAAAATGGTTTGCAACAGGCAAAAGTGTTTAAAGATGCAGTTGCATTGACTTCTGTTGCGTTGACAAAACTTGACGGTTCTGCAAAAGGTGCGATAGTACTTGCTATTGCTAAAGAACTTAATTTACCTGTAAAACTTATTGGTGTTGGTGAAAAAATGGAAGATTTGAAAGAGTTTAATTCTTCAGATTTTATAGAAGCTTTATTTAGTTAATACCAAAAACATAAATATAAACTAAAAAGCCTGCCATAATTGACAGGCTTATATTTAAAATCTTTTAATTTTATTCTAGTTATTGCTCAAAACAATTCTTAATGTTGCAAGATTTTTGATAGACAACATTTTGTGTTTATTTCTTTGAGCTTTTGCAATTTCAAAAATACGAATCATTCTTTGGATTTCATCAATATCTTTTTGTGATTCGATTTTATATACATTATTAATTGGATCTGCTACTACTGACATCATTGCGTTTAATTCTGATTCTTTCATTTTTATTCCTTTTCAAAATTCTCTATACATTAATAAAGTTTTTTTGAATTGGAAAATTGCTTTTTTTATTTATGTTTGTAAAGATATGTTTACAAATCGTTTATGATAGTTTAAAAAAATACTCCTAATACTCTTATTATAAAAGGTCTTTCAGGTATATGTCAATTAGTTTGCTATGTAATTTTACATTGTGTACACGCAAATAATCTATTTCTTTTTGAATAGCAATAGTGTTGAGTGCAACGGTAAAAATATCTTTTTCTTCCCTACTGTCCAGTCTTAACAAACTTTTTCTTGAAATCCCCAACATTATAGGATATCCCATAGATTTAAATTCATCTATACGGTTAAACAGTCTAAAATTGTCCTCTAAAGTTTTGTCAAACCCTATCCCTACATCAATAATAATATTATTAATCCCCATTGATTTTGCATATTCTGTTTGTTTATAAAGGTCAAGATAAACCTCATCAATTATTTTGTCATACGGCTCGACATTACTCCCTCTGTTTTGACGATACAAAGAATGTTGAATAACAACGGTTGCATTATACTTAGCAATAACATCAGCCATATTAGAATCATATTTCAATCCGGAAACATCATTAATAATTTTTGCACCTTTTTTCAAACATTCTTCTGCAACAATAGAACTACGAGTATCAATGCTTATAATAGATTTGTCATTAACAAGTGGTAAAAGCCTCTTAAGTTGAATTTCAGGTGATATTGACTCAGCATTTGGCTTAGTTGACTCTGCACCAATATCTACAACATCTGCCCCATCTTGTACAAGTTGATTAAAATGGGCTTGTGCTTTTTTAACCTCTAAATACTCTCCACCGTCCGAAAATGAGTTGTTTGTAATATTCAAAATCCCAACAAGTTTGGTTTTGTGGTGTTTGGTTTCTAATTGAGCTAAGATTTCATTTGACAGTTCTTTTAGAGAAAAAGGTTGGAATTTAAGTTTTTCTGCTATTTTTCTTAATTGTGAAAAACTTCCACCTAATATTACATCTGAGGTGTCAACTTTTCCTGTAATAACCTCTCTATGTACTGCGCAATCAGAACCAACTGTTAATGCGATTTGTTTCAGGATATTTGCTTGAGGTATAGTCAAATTGTATATTTTAAGGTTTTTATAAACGAATTTTTCTTTTGCCTTGTGTCTGTAACTTGCGTCAAAACCTATATTCTCAAGCTCTTTTGCATAATCTGCATTATTGATTTCTTTTAGAATAAACTTGCTCATTTCTAAAGGATAACATAACAAAATCTAAACTAACAAAACAAATGTGAACTTTTGTAAATAATTGAAAAGCATGTGAAATCATACCTTTCGGTATGTTTTTATATACATGTAAAGTAAGAGATAGCAAGTAAGATTAAAATCAATTTAAGGTAAGAAGAGATGGCAATCGCTAGTTTAAATGAGTTAATACAATCATATATAATGCGTCGTAATAGCATTAACCTTGATTTGACGAACTATAGTTCTCAAAAAACTCTTGCGACTGCAGAAACTTCAGGGCTTGCCTCTTGGAAAGCATCAAGAAATCAAGCATTAAGAGCTGAATATAAGAATATCTTTTCAACTACTTACAAGGATAATGATAAATATACTTATGTTGATTATTCAGAACTTCCTGAATATCAAGATGAGGTGAGTTATGTAGATTCTTATTATGAAGCTAAAACAGAAGATTTAACAGCTTGGGAAACTCAACTTGATAATCAGATAACAACAATTAATACAGAATTATCTGAAATCAATTCTTATATTGATTCCTTCAAGCAAATGCTTAGTAGTAATATCAAAAATGATTACAATTATGGTACTAACTAATAAAGCAAATTCATAACTTAAACTTACTTACCTAATCTTACTAAACGAAATTTTTAGTCGCAAGAAATTGCGACTTTTTTTTAGTTACTTGTACCTGCACGATAGCCAGAATAAGTGTAGATAAGAGGTAGGGCTTTTTCTATATGTAATTTATCTGCAAACGGAACTTTACCTAGAACCAAAATACTTACTGCATCATCAATATTTGCTATAGCATCTTTTGCGGTATATTTTCTATCTGGAACCAAGTCTTTTGGGTCTGTAATTTTATTAGCAAGTTTGATTCCCAGTTGAGTTCCTGCAACTACCCCTAAAACAGATGCTCCTATCTTAGCTGCTGGATTATTTGTCTTTTTGAACTTTTCACATAATTTCAAACTACTATCAACAAAAGTCATTGGTAATATGGAATTGATAACTTGAAAAATACCTTCATTAAGTTTCTTTTTCTTCTCGTCCTCAGGTTTCTTTATAGAACTTACTGCAATACTTCCAACATTTGCACCCAATGACATTGAGGTAATCTCTTTGTACTTATATTGCATTTTTAAAAAACTTTTCTTTTGAAGTTTTGAAAATATTAACATTGGGATTAAAGTACCAATAGTTGCGCCCGCAAGAGCTTTAACTTTGTCTTGTTTAGATACCTGCTTCTCTCGTTTGTATCTTAACTGCATAAGTGTACGTTTTTTGTTCGCAACCTCAATTTCTGTTTTGTGCAGACGAGAAGTGCGTTCAAAAACATTTTGTTTTGTATTAAATTTATGTACACTTAATGACATCTTTTTCCCCAAAATATAATTGTATTATAACGCAAACAAAAATCATATTACTAACTCATTTCTGATGCTTTTTCGATACTGTATTTTATATTTTTCAGAATCTCTGACATAATATTAGATTTAACATCTTTTTCAGTACAATGTTTTATTTTTTTCTTGCTTGTACCTTCGGTATAGATTATCTCTTTGCCGTCTTGTTTCAGATGAATTGGTTTGCCTATAAAAATATTTCCAAAACTGTTTTTCTCCTTGGTATATTTTATGCCGACAGGTATAATTCTGACTTTGCCTTTTATGTTTAGCGCAGTTTTTACAAATTCACCGATTCCTGATTGTAGTTTTTCTTCCAAACCCTTATCCTTAAAAGCCGAATTGTTACCTTCCGGAAAAATAAAGATGTTTGATTTGTTTTGTACAAATTCTCTCATCAATTTGCGCATTGATTTTGCATTGAACGCATTATCTCTTTTGCCTAATGAAGCATCAACCTCAGTCAAACCTAAATGTTGATAGATATTACCGACTTTTTTGCTGAGTAGTTTGAGCATATTACGACTTGCTACAATCTTTGGTCTTGGACAAGTTGCTTGTCGTCCTTCTTCTACATACATTTTATTCAGCATTGAATTTAATATCATATAGGTAAACTTATCTTTATGATAATTAGGGTGGTTCATTACAAAAATTGCTGCGTTTTTCGATTTGCTCAAATCTTTTAACGGCTTATCTTCTATATTTGTGATAACAAACTGTTTTCCCATACTGTTGCCGACTTTGGCAAGTTCTTCTACATACTCACCTGATTCAGGATTAATATGAACAAAATTATTATTCAAATTTTTTATTGCACTTCTTTGTGATACAAAAAATATTTTATCTCCTATTCTTCTTGAAAGCCCTACAGATTTATCTAAAATAAATCTTATTCCTTTAGTAATAGGATTTGTCGGATTTAGAAAATGTTTATTTACAAGGTTTTGTTTTAAATATAACGATAAATTCTCAAAAGCTTTTACTCCCTTATTTTCCTTGAACATATTATCAAGTTTAGTCTGTCCCACAACTTTTGGTGCTAAAATTTGGCGTGTATCTTTTAATCTTACACGACCTTTAAAATACGGGGTAACATGATTTCTGTCAGAAATATTCATACCTGTATTAAAACCCGTAAAAAAATAATTTTGCCCTATTTAAGAAAGAAGAACAAATAATTTTGTTCTTCTTTTTTTGAGCATTATTTTTATCAAACAAATTATTGATTCATACTAACATATTTATCAACACTATCAAGCAAACTAAGGGAGGCTGAAAATACATTAGAATGTAACAATACAGAGGTCGAAGAATAGATTTTTCTTCTCAAAAAGTCCATTTTGTAGTGGCTAATCAATTCTTCAAGTGTATAATTTGTTTCAAGTTCTTTGTTAATAACTTCCATAAAGTTTTGATATTTTGATGCAACTCGTTTAAGAATAGAATCAGAGATAGAATCATTGTTCAAGAAATATTTAATACATTCTTTTGCGTTTTCAACTTTGCTTGCATCTTCAAATATCATACAGAAGGTTTTGTAGAATGGAATTGTGTATATACCAAATTCTTTGTCCATAATAATACCGACATCATAAGTTTCTTTGTGTGAAGAAAATCCACCCAAAGAGTTTTCGATAAAGTTGCTGTAGTCGTTTTGAAGTTCTTTGATTTCAAAATATTTGAAGGTTTCAACAGGTTTGATGTATTCATCAATATTAAAATCTTCTTTTGCTTCATCTTCACTAAGTTGTCCAATGATATCATCTGCGTATTTATTAACAGTTATAAGTTCGTCAGTTTTATACATTTCTACAAACTTGTTATAAGTTTCTTGTATAGAATTTTTGATTTCGTTTTCTTTTTCTTCGTTATCTTCATAAACAAGCCAAGGTGCTTGAACGATTCTTACAACTGCGTATCTTGTTGCATCTTCTTCTTGAGAAGCTGATAGAACATTATCTATACCTATCAAATAATATTCGTTATCAAGCTTGAAAAGTCTTGCAACGACAAACTCGCCCATACCGATTCCTCTAAAGTTTGTCATTTTGGTAAGAGAAATAACCTCATAATCTTTTTCGTTGGTCAGATTATACAATTTGAACCCGTTTTTCAAAATGCGTTTTATTTTGAAAATAGAATATTGAGCAGTCAAAAAACTCTTTGCAATTTCAGGTTTGCCTGATTTGCCACGTTCGTTATAGAGTTCAATAATATTCTTTGCAGGTTCTCCCAAATAGCGCTCAAAAACATATGGAATAAATAGCTTTTCCATTTGAGTTGAGGTAGCGTTTAAAGCTCCCATTGTAGAAAGATATTCGTTAAAATCTGTTTTGATTTCTTCATCTTCTTGTACAAATTTAAAAATGTCTTTTAAAACTTCATTTATTCCGATAATTTTTTCTATTGCGTTCATTTATTTCTCCTATGTAGATTTAACCATACAATAACTAAAACTTAATCTCAATACTCGTAATGGATTATTAATTGTATTGAAAATTTGTCATTTTTTGACTTTTTCTGTATTCTCAACGGTACGGTTTCAAGGTAGGTTGTCTGTTATCCCACACACAACCTACCTTTCACACACCTTGGGTCGGATTGTAAAAAAGTTCAAAAATTTGTCATTTTTTGACTTTTTCCATTCCTTCCTATTGTTGAAATTTAGATTTTCAGATATAATCAGGTTATGGAAAAAAGTGCCAGAAAAACACGAACTCGTAATTTTCGAGAAATTGAATTACTTATTTGGTTATTGATTATGTTAGCACTTTCCATTTTCGGATTTTCGGTGTATTCAGCGAAACAAAAATCGTATGAATTACATAATATATTTATGCCTGATGTCGATGGGCTCATTGTAGGCTCTCCTGTCAATTTTATGGGTGTTCCTGTAGGATATGTTACAAAGCTGAAAATCGTAAACGACGACGAGGTCTTTGTAAGATTTATAATAAAAGACAAATCAGTGAAATTACCTAAGGGGACAATAGCCAATGTCGAGTTCTCGGGGCTTGGCGGCTCAAAATCTATTGAGTTGTATCCACCTGACCCTAAATATGTTCAAGAATATGGATTAGATGGTGATGATTATATTATAGTTGCGAAACCAAAACGATTACACGATTGTTGGAAACTTTTGTATCAAATGTTTACAAAACTGGGCTCTATAATATACAAGGTTTCTATCTTTGGTGATGAGATAAAATCTGCAGGTTTAGAAGAAGAAAGTTCAAATGCTCAAAAAGATGTAAATAATTTTCTTGAATTTTCTAATGATTGGGTTGATAATATACAAAAGAATATTCAAAATTATAGAGTAAAACTGGAAGAAATAAAAAAAGAAAGTAGGAGTGATAAAGATGAATAACGACAAAATAAAATTAATAACTAATCCTGTTATTTGTCAGAGTCTTTGTACAATGAGGGACAAGGATAATGATTCGCAAGATGTTAGAATTGCTGCAAGAAAGATTACAAGAGCACTTCTTTATGAAGCATCAAAAAACCTTCCTCTTGTTGATAGAGAAGTTCATACTCCATTAAAAACATGTATAGCAAAAGATATTGATCCTGATATTAAAATCATTATTTCTCCGATTTTAAGAGCAGGATTAATTTTTACTGATGAAGCTATTGATATTCTTCCTGATGCTTGCATTAGACATATTGGTATGTATAGAGATGAAAAAACTTTAAAACCGGTTTGGTACTACAATAAAGTTCCTATGGCTACTCCAAACCCTGAAAAATTCTATGTATATATCACAGACCCAATGTTAGCTACAGGTAATTCTCTTTTAGAAGCTATAAAATTGTATGCCGAAAAAGGAATTCCTCAAAAAAATATTAAATGTATCTGTATTTTTGCAGCACCTCAAGGTATTGAACTTATTCAAAAAGAATTTCCGGAAGTCGAAATTACTGTCGCAGCTATTGATGAGTGCTTGAATGAAAAAGGTTATATTGTTCCTGGTATGGGAGATGCCGGTGATAGAATATTTAATACAGTTGAAGCGAAAGGATAAATTATGAAAAGAGCAATTATTCTTGTTATTGATTCTATGGGAATAGGTGCAATGCCTGATTGCAAAGAGTTTAACGATATTCCTGAATGTAACACATTAGCAAATATCTGTAAGTTCAATAAAGGGCTTAATTTACCGAATATGGCAAAATTAGGCTTGGGAAACATACAAGATTTTGAAGGTGTACCAAAAGAAACAGCTCCAATCGGACAATACGGAACCTTGCAAGAAAAATCAAAAGGTAAAGACACTACAACAGGTCATTGGGAAATCGCTGGTCTTGTTTCTGAAAAACCATTTGCAACTTTCCCACAAGGTTTTCCTGAAAAATTAGTAAATGACTTTATTCAAGAAACAAAATGTGGTGGTATTCTTGCAAACCGTCCTGCAAGTGGTACTGCAATTATTGAAGAATTGAATGATGAACACCACAAAACAAAATTCCCAATAGTTTATACAAGTGCAGATAGCGTGTTCCAAATTGCAGTTGATACTGATATGATACCACTTGAAACACTTTATGAATGGTGTAGAATTGCAAGAAAACTTCTTGATGATGGAAATTATCATGTTTCTCGTGTAATTGCTCGTCCTTATAAAATTATTGATGGCAAACCAACAAGAATTGGTAAAGACAGACGTGATTATTCTGTTGAACCAACCGGCGAAACTATGCTTGACAGAATTAAAGAATCAGGTGGAGAAGTTGTTGCTATTGGTAAAATTGAAGATATTTTCTCAAAAGCCGGTATTACTCATGCTATCCATACCGGTTCTAACAAAGAAGGTTTGGAATTGACAATAAAAGCAGTTAAAGATGAACTTGATTTGAACAGTATCAAGTATGAATCTACTCCTAAAGATATGAAACCTAATAAGTCATTGATATTTACCAACCTTGTTGATACAGATATGCTATATGGTCACAGAAATAATGCAGAAGGTTATGGCAGAGCTGTTGAGGAAGTTGACAAATATGCAGGCATGATTATGAATTGTATGAAAGATGACGATTTGTTAGTTATTACTGCTGACCATGGTTGTGACCCTACAGTTCCGGGAACAGACCATACAAGAGAGTATGTTCCTGTTTTATATTATAGAAAAGGTATTGAACCAAAAGACTTAGGATTACAATTAGGTTTTGATAACATTTCTAAAGAAATAACAAACTGGATATTTTAATATTTTTATTTTCTGATATAATAATTTTGTAATAAGTAACGATTACAAATTTTAAAAACTATCAAAAAGGAGAAAAAAATGAAAGTAACAGTAGAAGATTCTTGTATCGCATGTGGCGCTTGTGAATCAATTTGCGACGCAGTATTCAGTATCGAAGATAAAGCAGTTGTTGATGAATCAGCAGTTGCAGACAACGAAGATTGTGTTAAAGAAGCAGCAGATTCTTGCCCAGTTTCAGCAATCGTTGTTGAATAATTAATTTTCAAAAATTAAAAAAGAAGTCTTGAGTAATTAATTGCTTGAGGCTTCTTTTTTATGTGTATTTTGTATTGATTTATCCTCGTATGGTTTTATGTAAATTTTTTGTAATAAAATAGAAAAATTTTTTTCAAATCGGTTTTATATAACTACAAGGTTGGTGTTTTATGAATATTCAAAATACATCTGTTCAAAACGGAGTAAATCCGAAATTTAAGGCAATTCCACTTGCTTATTATCAAACGGCAAAAAATAATTTTGTTCGTGTTTGCCAACTGGAGAAGAAAGATGCTCCGTTTGTTGAGAAGTTTGCAAAGAATCTGAAACCATATTTTCAGGACAGACAAATTGATGATTTTTCTCACCAACAAGTTATGGAAGAAGCCTTTGGCGCAGCGCAGAAGATTTTGGAATCACCAAACGAAAAGAAAGCAAAAGTCTTTTTGGCTGTTAACAAAATGGAGCCTTGTGGAATTATTATAGGTAATGCTTCTAAAAAATCACAAAGTAGTCAGATAGTATATTCCAGCCGTAAAAATCAGGCTAAGAAGGAGACAGAGCTTGACTGGCTTGCTTCTTGGAATCCAAATAAAGATAAACCTGTTAAAGGGGTAGGTAAGATTTTGACTGCAGAGTATTTTGACACGCTCAAAAAAGACGGGTTCCATGATGTGTATGTAAGGTCTGAGGTGCCTGAACTATCTTATGCACAAACATTTTATGAAAAAATGGGGTTTGAAACCCTGCCAAACAAACGAGAGTCCATAGTCAAATCTTCGACAAATAAATATGTTGTAGGTGATTATGATTCTGCAGAAGATGAAATTGTTCCAATGGTGGCTGTAATGTCAGGGTGGGAAAAGGCTAAAAATGTTGTTTTTCATTTGTTTAATCGTAAACCAATGGAGAAGCAGTCAGTTGATATTTCGACAGTTATCAATTCTTAGAAAAATAAAATATGCATAATAAAAGAGCTATTCAATAATATATTGAATAGCTCTTTTGTAAAGTTTTAAGCACTTATTACTTAGCTAATTTTTTAACCGCAAGAGTTAATCTTGATTTTTTTCTAGCAGCAGTATTTTTGTGCAAAATACCTTTAGAAACAGCTTTATCACAAAGTTGATAAACTTTTGATAGAGATGCGTTTAATGCTTCTTTATCTTCACCTTGAGCAAGTTCCAAAACTCTTTTTACAGCAGTTTTGATAGAAGATTTGAAAGCTACATTTCTTTGTCTGTTTGCTTCTGCGATTAATACTCTTTTCTTAGCTGACTTAATATTTGCCATTTTTATTCACCTTTCTTTATTGTATTGAACTTGAGGATTAATGACTTCCTCTCATTCGCCACGAGGATGTGAGTACAATTATTTTACACCAAAAATACATATTACAATAGGTATATTAAAATATTTTAAAAACTTAATTAAAAACAAAAAGCATATTAATTATGCGATAACATTAAGTTTGTGTTGTTGTTTCATATCTTGTTTCATTTTAGCTTCGCATTGTTTTTTCCAAGCAGAAGCCATTTGATACATTAGTTGGTTCTTTGCGTTTGCTACTGAATTGTGTACATCTTGTTGGTGTAGGGCATTGAAACTTGTTTCGCCAGCTTTTGAAGCTCTAAGCATGCTCATATTATTCTGATTAGTCTGCATCATGGCCATGCCTGCATTGTGTTGCATAGCGATTGCTTTAAATTGTGAAATTGCTGAAACTAACATAACAAAATATACCCTTCACGTGCTTACCATATTATCACAATAATTAAAATTGTGCAACTACCATGTTGTCGAATGTGAAAGAAAATTATTGATTGTTTTTTGTCATAATTTTGTCATTTTCGGCTAGTATGGAGTGTAACTCAAGATTAACCGAAAAAATATTTTTTTTGTAAAATATTTTTCTAAAAACACTTATTTTATTATAATATATTATTATGAATAGGCGTCTTAAAAAGTTTTTGAAGTTTGTTGCAATAATCGGTATTGTTTTACTGCTTGTATTCGGTAGAGGACTTGTCAGAAAATATGTTATCAACAGAGCGTTAGGTGTGTATTATGTTTATAAAGGTGATAGAGCATATCACAAGCACAAATTAGCGTATTCAATTCAATATTATAATAAAGGTCTTGATTATTTTCCTGAACATTATACTGCTTGGTTTAACTTAGGTAATATTTATGTAGTTTATGAAGATTATTATTCAGCTGTACTTGCTTATCAAAAAGCGATTGAATACAATCCTCGTTATACTATGGCAAGAATGAATTTGGGTATAATTGAAGCTGAAAAGCTCGGCAATTTTGATGAGGCAATAAGACAGTATGATGCTATTCTTAATCTAAAAAATAAAATATGGGCTATTCCTTTTTTGTTTAGTAACAAAAAAAGTTCTAAACAAAATCGTGGTCTTGCTTATTATAACAGAGGTTTAGCATATAGAGAAAAAGCAATGTTTCTGTCTGACGAAGATAGAGAAATGGAGCTTGGTCTGTTGAGAAAAGCTGCAGAATCTTATGAAAAATCTCACAGAATACTTCGCAAAAATTCTGATGTAGTATTCAATTTGGCTCTAACATATCAAGTTATGGGTGACTATAGAGATGCAGGTCTAAACTACTGCAAAGCTATTGCCCTAACACCGATGAACTATGAAGCGCATTACAACCTTGCCGTTCTTCTAAGACGATTAAAACGATACAAAGATGCAGTTGATGAACTGGAAAAAGCATCAATGTTGCTTTCGCTAAAAACAGATGATAGTGGCAAAGCTGCCTATGTGTTTGGGATTCTTTCTGATGCTTCTCATCTTTATAGCAAATATGGTGCAAATGAACTTGGTACAAATATGGATATCTATGATACTGATAATCAAGATGTAAATCTTAAAAAGAAGAAGAAAAAGAAAAATCCGGAAGATGAGGACGAAGTAAAAAATTTCAACTATTCAACAGGCAAGATTGTTCCGTCTGAGGATTTGGATAAGGCAATGATGAAAAATTTTAAAGTTTGTGCAGGCATGGATTATTTTAAGCATGAGGTAGAAGAAGATGACGACTACTAATATTTTATTAAAATTATCTAATCTACTTGTTTCATCTTCTGATATCTATGAAATTTCATCAGGTATAAAAAAAATTGTTTCTGATATCAAAGAAAATAATATATTTTTCTATGATTATTCATCACGAAAATTAAAAGATGTAATCAATAATTTTTCACCGATAGAAGATATGTATGACGAAACTGCCGTTGGAATTTTATACAATAATCTTCTAAAATTAAGAGATTGTGACTATATTCTTGATGGTTGCGAGGTCGTAGATGCAACACTTAAATATAATGAAGATGTCATAGTAAAAAATATTTTAATCCCTATGAAAGCTTCTGATTCAATTTTCGGAATGTTAGATATTTCTTTTGAGAATAAAAAAACTTTTTCTGTTCAATTTCTTAGAGAATTATCAGTTTTTGCAAATCAAATGTTTTTATGGATTCAAAATAAAATTCTAAATGATAGGCTTCAAGTTAATTCTAATTTTTATGATGCGTTGCGCAATATTGCAAAAATAATTGAAACCCAATATGAGTTGAATTACATTATTCCACTTATTGGTGAAATGATAGATAAGTTTGTATCAAATCATTTAATATATATATTTATAAAAGAAGGTTCTGAGTTTAAACTTTTTTGGCCAACGGCTTGTCGTGATAAACGAATATATGATTTGATATCACAAATGAATTCTGAATACATAATTTCAGAGGATAGAAAAAGAGGAATTTTCCCACTTGTTGCAGGAAAAGAAATAGTAGGTTGTATAGCTGCACACAGTACGATAGATAAACTTTCGCCTAAAGAAATTGAATATATTTTACAACTGACTAAACAAGCATCAATAACGATTGAAAGAGCAAATGTTTATGCAGAGGTTCTTAAACACGCAACTCTTGATGCTTTAACAGGTTTGAATAATCGTAGGCAGTTTGAAGTGCGTTTAAAACAAGAATACGCAAGTGCAACTCGTCAAAAGCACCCATTATGTGCAATTATGACAGATATTGATTTCTTCAAAAAAATAAATGATACATACGGACATGCGATGGGGGATAAAGTGCTTAAATCCGTTGCACATATAATAAAAGAGCAACTTCGTGAATACGATATTCCATCAAGATATGGTGGTGAAGAATTTTGTATTCTCTTGCCTCAAACCAAAATAGAAGAAGCAAATATTGTTGCACAGAGATTAAGAATGGCTGTTGAAAAAAATATTGTTGATGAAAATCAAAAAATAAGTGTTACAATAAGTATCGGACTCTCTCAACTTCAAGAAGGAGATACGGCAGAGGATTTATACAAACATGCAGATAAGGCTTTATACGAAGCTAAAGAGCGTGGAAGAAATAGGGTAATTGTATATGAAGAATAAAAGCTATAAAAAAGTATGTCATTCGATAGAAGAAACTAGAGAACTTGCTAAAAAATTTGCAAGTCTTACACAAGAAAAAGGTTGTTTTGTAAATCTTTTCGGTGAAATCGGTGCTGGTAAAACTGCTTTTGTAAGACTTGTTGCAGAAGCTCTTGATATAAAAGAAAAGGTTACAAGTCCTAGTTTTACTATACTTAATGAATATCATACAGGTAATATTCCGATTTATCATTTTGATTTGTACAGATTAGAAAATGAAGGTGTAAAAACAATTACTGATGAACTTAGAGAGTATTCTACAGGTAAACAACTTACTTTTGTAGAATGGGCAGAGTTTTCGCAAAATGAGATTCCGTTTGACCGTATAGAAGTAAATGTTACTTATGATGATGAAGATAACAGATGTTTTGAATTTACTTCTATTGGTGAAGGTATGGACAAGATTATAGAAGGATTGGCAAAGTGAAACTTTTAGCATTTGATACTTGTTTAGACAAAACTTATATCGTTTTAAGAGATGAAGATAATATCTTAACCTCAAAAATTCTTGAGTCTGATGAAAAGAATTATCATTCAGCATATTTGATTTCGACTATTTCTAAAATATTAAAGGAAAATAATCTAACTCCTAAAGATATTGAAGGAATTGCAATCAATATCGGTCCGGGAAGTTTTACCGGAATAAGAGCTTGTACGACTGTAGCTCGAGTTATGGCCCAACAGTTGAATATAAAAGCTCTTGGTGTATCATCTTTAGAAATTTTATCAAAAGCTTGTGATGATAAATATGTTGTAGCGCTTGATGCTCGTAAAAACAAAGCCTATTTATATGCCGGCAAACTTTTAGGTGCAGTTGAATTAGAAGAAGTAGATAAGCTGGTTAAAGGTAGAGATATAATAACTGATGATAGATTGTTTGAACGATTTAAAGAACTAGGAAATAATGTAATATCTTATCAGAAAGCTGATTTTGATTTAGGTAGAGTTCTATCAGATATCGCAATAACAAGAATCAAAGAACAAGAATGTGATTGGCATAAACTTTTACCTCTATATATTCAGCCACCACCTGTTACTATTAAAAAGAAATAAAAGGATTTGATATGAGTGCTATATGTAAAAACTGGACACAATGGCTTAAGGAAACAAGGTTTTCTGCTCTAACAGAGGAACTTAAAGCAGAAACTATTCAATGGCTGGATTCTGTCGGGAATGCAGTTATTAATATGGCACAAATCCAACCAAATGACACAGTTCTTGATATCGGTTGTGGTACAGGATTATTGAGCTTTAAGGCAATCGAAATTTTAGAAAAATTGAACGGTGAAGGAAAAGTTATTTTCTCTGACAAATTTCCTGATTGTTTAGAAACCTGTAAAAGTTTTTTGAATGAAAATCCTACAACAGTAAATTGTGAGTTTTTAAACGCATCTTGTGAAGATTTAAAACTCCCTGAAGGTAGTGTTGATAAGGCAGTTATGCGTTCAGTTTTGGTGCATATTGTTGATAAACAGTCTGCTATAAATGAGATTTTCAGAGTGTTAAAAACAGGTGGATATTTCTGTGCGTTTGAACCAATCATACGTTCTAATACAAGATATTCTGAATTGTTAGACCCTCAATACATAGAGAATTATCACGAGTTTAAAGATGCCGAGGCAAAGCTTATGTCTGACCCGAATGATTCTTTATGTAATTTTGATGATTTTACAATCAAAAATAATCTTGTTAAAGCTGGATTTTCTTCACCATCAACTATGATTCATACAATAGAATCAAAATATACTGTAACTAAGGAAATGGTAGTACCTTGGTTTGTATCGCCTCCTTCACCTGATAGACCTTCTATGAAGGAAAGATTTATGACTTTCTTTGATGAAAAGAAAGTGGATAAATATATTTCTGATGTTCAGAATTATCTTACAGGTAGAGAAATCTCTTTGAAAACTAATTCTGTACTTATTTATGCGACTAAATAGGTTGTAAGAGTTATGTTGTTAACTTAATAAGTTAATAATAAAGTTATTGTATGGAATATGTCATTGCAAAAAATCTTAGATTTTGAAACAATTTAGAACATAATCCACGGCATTCTGTCATATTGAGCGATAGCGAAATATCTCTAACAAGTCTTACATGAGATTCTTCGGCAAGCCGAGCAGAGGGTGAAAATCGAAAATTCATAATCGGAAAAAGTATTTTTTCGATTTGAATTTGAGTGTACCCGTTTAATGCGAGGCGCAGTAGCCTAACGGCTCTGAATGACATTTTTTATTTTCTTAATAACTTAGTCACTTAACTCTTAATCACTTCATCTAATTTGTAACAAAATATTGCATTTTGGAGTTTGTAGGGTTGCAGAAATGTGACACATCGTAAATAATGAGTATATACATTTACAGAGTAGACTTGGATAAATTTTTTAAAGCGAAGACAAAATAGTATTATTAAAAATGACTTAAAACGCCATGTTGCTATTTTAACTGTGTTCATTTTGAGGAATGATGCCAGTCACAGATGTTACCTATCAGTCGGACAGAAACTCTAACCCATTGTGGCTATACCATTTCTACCGACGAGGACGGGAACGGAACTCTAAGACCCACAATATCAAAAGTATTTACAAAAAACTGCTAAAATTTCTACCGAAAGATTTGCTTATGCAAATTGAACGTAAATCCGTTCTTGGGGTCGGTTAGATAATTTGGCAGTTTTTTAATTGTTTATTTGTAAAAAAGTTATGCCTTATTCTCCAATTCCTTCGGTATTTTCAGGTTCAGGCTCTTTCAAAATGTTTTCCCAATGTTTCATGCTTTGGATAATAGGTTCAGCTTCTGCATACGCTTTTTCAGGGCTCTTTAGTTTCTTTGCAGAAATCATGCCTGCCTTAGCTTTAACAGCTAATCCCACAAGTTCAGGCATGTTCATAACAGGTGCATCTTCTTTTATCAAATGGTTATGATATCTGTCGTTATAATTCTCACTAAGTCGAGGTTTCCAAGTATCAGAGCTGTTATCTCTAGGGTTGTAGTTTTTATCAATACCAAACATATCAGGGAAATGTACCTGTATGTTTTGGGTTCCACGCATCAGCTCTGCATATTTAGCCTTCAATCTCATTTGTGGATTTCTACGGATATTATCGGTCAAGCGCTCACGTTCATTCTCTCTGTCAGGATCAGGACAAAGATAGCCCCCCAGATATTCCGGCAACCAAGCATTGCTCCCATTATTATTTGGGTCATTAATCCAGCTTTGTGTTAAATATTCAGCCGTTGGCATGTTATCATGCGACCCTATCAAGCTCCAATCAGGTTTGGGTGCAGTCGGCTCCCAAATTTCCTGACCTTTATCATCTTTTCGTATCTCACCGTCCTCATCTCTCACAGGTGCCCAGTCAAAACAAGTGTTTTGTGTTCTACTGCCTGTTGTTGTTATAATTCCGGGGAGTTTTTCTTCGTTTTCAAATACTTGTTTGAAAACCCAAGACTGTTCGCCTAAGTTTTCCCATACTGCTTGTTTTGGATTAACTCCGTTATCTTCCATAGCCGGTAAAATAATATTATGCAAAACTTTGCGATAGTTGCCTTTTGGGTCAACCTCGTTTATATTAGACAAGTTGCCGCCCCATAATTGACTTCTGTCTGCGATATTATAGGTTCTGCCACCATCTGCACTGACAACCATGTGAACAGTGTCTGCGTTATATACATAAGGATCAACAAGTCCCATAACATTATCTACACGAACATTTTCAACATTTTCGGTTGCTTTTTTAACTTTGTTATAAAGCAGTTTCCCTGATTCACCCAATGTTCCGTCCTCATTAAACAGTTTGTTAGGGTCAGGTAGAGGGTTGTTCCAAATTTGTGGTGAGTTACAAGGTCCACCGTATTCGGCGCCGATTTTCCAACCTGATTTAAACGCATCTTCATGAGCCCATTCGTCAGCATAAGAGAAGCCTACAAGCAAATCTCCGATATATTTAATACCGTCTTTTTGCCGTTCTGCTTTGTCATCTTTTTCTTGTTTATCTACCAAGAACTGCGTAAACATATACTGATTGATATCATCTTTTGACCGTTCTCTCAATGTTTTATATCTTTCTGTCGCTTTGGAATCATCTGTTTTCTTTAAAGAAATTAAGTGTCTGTCAGTCGGATTATCCCATTTGTGAAAATCATCTGTACCGTGGATATCAGAAAGTACATGGAAAATAGCATAAGATTCAAGCCATTCCTTGTTTTCTTGTTTGAAATCGTTAAACTCCTTGTTTAATTTTTCAGCTTTCGGATTGCCGTCTGCAAGTTTGGTTTTAAAATTCCTATAGGCTTTTTTAGTCAATAATCTTGAAACTTCTTTTGCCTCGTCAAAGTCTGACATTTCATAATCTTTGCCACTTGGTTGAGGAATGGAATTTACTTTATCAATATCATGTTTTGAAAGAATATTTGCATAACCATCCTCGGTCATTTTGCCAAAGTTTAGGAACAAAGGATTTTTTGCATAAATCGAAGCTCTGTATGGTGAGTTATCACCTTTGCAAAGTTCACCGTTTGGGCCAAGTTGAATACAGTTAAAACCGTTGGTTTTAGCAAGTTGGTTCATCTCTTTTGCAAAATACGGAGTTCCGATATAATGGTTTTTTCTCGCACCTTTTACATCAGGATAGCAAGAGCCATGCATAATAAGAGCTCTGTTTTGAATATCTAAATACTTGAAAGCCTTGTTCATATCAGCTTCCATGTGGGTTTTTTCTTCCTCTCTCAATTTGCGTTTAAAATTGAGAGGAGTAGTATTTTTGTGATTCTGATATTTGCTAATCCCTAATTCCATACTTATATAATGTAAGAATACGGATTTTTTTGCCAGTTTATGAAGAATTGTTTACAGTTTATTGCGAGATGCAGCTGTTTTGAGTTTTTAATAAATGTGACATACACTTGATTTCTTAGTATGTTTCGGTTTTAATACAATTACTGAGAAAAATTTTCTCTAGTCTTTTAGAAAGCAGATTCAAATTTTTGAACAACCGAAATATAAAATTAGCTAAATTTGCAGGGTTTTGTTACGGAGTAAAACGTGCAGTTGAAACTGTTAAGAAATTAAAAGCAGATAACCCTGATAAAAATATTTGCATACTTGGTGAGTTAATCCATAACACGCAAGTTATTGAAGAGCTTGATAAAATGGGGATTAAAACTCTTGATGAGCTTCCTGAACATGGTGACGGGATTTGTGTTATCAGAAGTCATGGTGCTTCACCTAAAGTGTTTGAAGATATTAAAAAAGCAGGATTTGAAATCGTTGATTTAACTTGTTTAGATGTTAAAAAAGTTCAGCAAAAAGCTATAGAACTTGCTAAAGATGGATATTTTCTTGTAATTGTCGGTAAATCTGAACACCCGGAAGTTGTTGCAATCAAAGCGAATGCTGAGTTATGGAGTCAAAATGTTGTAGTTGCAAGTCAGCCTGAACAGTTAGAAGAATACAAAGATCAGATTAAAAAACACAAAAAAATCGGTGTGGTTGTTCAAACAACTCAAAGGGTAGATAACTTGAGAGCGATAGTCGATTATCTAACCCCTATATCAAAAGAATTGCATATTGCAAATACTATTTGTTCAAGTACATCAATGCGTCAAAAAGAGGCAAAATCTCTTGCAGAAGAAAGTGATTTGATGATAGTAGTTGGTTCTAAAAAAAGTGCCAATACAACACACCTTGCAGAGATTTTAAAAGATAATTGTAAAACAATTCACATCGAAAATGATAGTGAATTAGAAAATTATAAGGATTTGATAGACAATGCCAAAGATATAGCTATTACGGCAGGTGCATCAACTCCTCAATCTGTAATTGAAAAAGTTGTAAATGAAATAAAAGGAGGAATATAATATGACAGCAACATTAGAAAAGTCTATGGACGAATTTGAAACATTGCTAGAAGAATCTTTTTCTAAATCTTATGCAGTAGCTGATATCGTAGAAGGTACTGTTATGAAAAAAGAATCTGATGGCTATTTAGTAAGCGTGAAAGGTGCTAAAATGGAAGCTTTCTTATCAAACAAAGAATTGTCTTCTGATGAACCTGAACTAGAAATCGGAGATGTAAAAGAATTTTACGTTCTTAAAGAAGAAAACGATGAAGATTCAATGTTATTATCATTGAAAAGAATCGCATTTGCTCAAGCTTGGGCTCAACTTAACGATGCAAAAATTCAAGGTGATACAATCCTTGCAAAAGTTGTTTCTACAGTTAAGGGTGGTGTTCTTGTTGATGTTGCAGATTTGAAAGGCTTTATCCCTTCATCTCAATTAAGAACCGGTACTCCATTTGAAGGTTTAATCGACCAAAAAATCGAAGTTAAAGTTCTTGAAGCAGATCCTAAGAAAAACAAACTTATTCTTTCTCAACGTCAAGCAGTTGCAGAACAAAGAGATCAAGTTGTTGATAATGTATTAGCTTCTTTAGAAGAAGATTCAGTAGTTAAAGGTACTGTTGTAAGAATTACAGACTTTGGTGCTTTCGTTGATATCAACGGTATTGATGGTTTGTTACCAATTTCTGAAATTTCTTGGCAAAGAATTAAACACCCTTCAGATGTTATCACTTTAGGTGACGAAATCGAAGTTAAAATTATCAAAATTGATACAGAATTAAAGAGAATTTCTTTAAGCTTAAAGAGAATGGGCGAAAATCCTTGGCAACAAATTGAAGGTCAATTTGAAGAAGGTCAAGTTGTTAAAGGTACTGTAAATAAAATCACTACTTTCGGTGCTTTCATCAACATCTTCCCAGGAGTTGAAGCTTTATTACCAGTTTCTGAAATGAGCAATGAAAATGTTAATCCATTCAACATGTTCAAAGTAGGTGATGAAATCGAAGTTCTTATTAAGAGATTCACTCCAAAAGAACACAGAATCGCTTTGAGCGTAAAAGATATTCCTAACGCATAGTCAATAAGGAATTTTCAATAATTAAAGAGGGATTTTTGATTTTCAAAAATCCCTCTTTTACATTTATTCTATTTTGATGTAGTATAAGGTTAAGTTAACGGGAAGTAAATTATTAAGGAGAGATTTGAATATGGAACGTCAAAGACCTAAAGAACAAGATAAAATTCAACGTAGAAGTAATTTTGATGCAGTTGAAGAAAACTTTACCAAAGAACAAGCTCTTGCTGAAGCTTCAAGATGTCTAAATTGTAAAAATCCAAGATGTGTAAAGGGTTGTCCTGTAAATATTCAAATTCCTCAATTTATACATGAATTAAAAGAAGGTAATCTTGATAAAGCCGGTGAAGTTATTCGTCAAACAAGTATGTTACCTTCAGTTTGTGGTCGTGTTTGTCCTCAAGAAAGACAATGCGAAGGTCAATGTGTTTTGGGTATCAAGGGTGATGCTGTTGCTATCGGTGCTTTAGAAAGATATGTTGGTGACAACACAAGACCTGCAAAAGCAGAAATTAAACCTTCAGGCAAAAAAGTTGCCGTTATTGGTTCAGGTTGTGCAGGTATTACTGCTGCAGCTGATTTAAGAAAAGCAGGTCATGAAGTTGTTGTATTTGAAGCACTTCACCAATTCGGTGGTGTGTTAAGATATGGTATTCCACCATTCAGACTTCCTCGTGTAGTATTGGATAGAGAAATTACATCACTAAAAGAAATGGGTGTTGAGTTTCACAAAAATGTTATTGTTGGTAAGTCAATCACTATTAAACAACTTGAAGAAGACGGTTTTGATGCAATATTCATTTGCTCAGGTGCCGGACTACCAAAAATGATGAATATTAAAGGTGAAAACTTGAACGGTGTATTCTCTGCAAACGAATTCTTAACTCGTGTAAACCTTATGCACGCAAACGATGAACAAGCACCTACACCTCTAAGAGTTGGTAAAAAAGTTGCCGTAATAGGTGGTGGTAATGTTGCGATGGATGCAGCAAGAACTGCTGTTCGTGTCGGATTTGAAGAAGTTTATATCGTATATAGACGTACTGAAAAAGAACTTCCTGCTCGTCTTGAAGAAATCAGACACGCAAAAGAAGAAGGCGTTGTATTCAAATTCCTTCATGCACCTTCTGAAATCATAAATAACGAAGGTTATGTTGGTGGTATGAAGTTTGAAATAATGGAACTTGGAGAACCTGATGAATCCGGCAGATGCAAACCTATCGGTACAGGCAAGTTTGAAACATTTGATGTTGATACAGTAATCGTTGCTCTTGGTACAGGCCCTAACCCTATTATTCAAAAGACATCTGCTGCTGATGGTATAGATTTTGAAACAGATAGACGTGGATATTTCACAGTTGATGAAGAAACAAGACAAACTTCAATCCCTACAATATATGCTGGTGGTGATGTTGCTCCTGTTGGAACTTCAAACGCAATCAATGCTATGGGTGCAGGTAAAAAGGCGGCTAAAGCAATTAATGAATATTTGGCAACAAAATAATTTCAAAAAATTAATAATAATAGCAATAATACAGGCAATAACTTTTATGCCTGTATTTGCTATTGATTTGGATTATACGGTTGATGATGCTATTCGGAAAAATTATAAAGTTGAACAAGGACCAAATACAAATCCTGTAGTTACTCCTGTTCCAAAAACTGTTACACCAACATCAGTTCAACAACCTAAAAAGTCATCGTCTGAATCAATGCCTAAATTACCTGCATTGCCTAAAACAATGACTCAGGCAAAACCTACACAAGCAAAAACTGTTCAAACAGTAAATAAAACAACAGTTAAACAACCTATACAAAACATATCTCGTTCTGCGATTGCAAGAACAACTCAACAAACTTATACTTGTATTCCTTTGAGAAAAGGTACAGAGATAGAGATTTCTAATATTAATGCTATATCTGACAAGCAAAAAGTCGGAACTAATATTGTTTTTGTTTCGGATAAACCTGTCAAAACTCCATATTATACAATTCCTCAGGGTACAAAGTTTGTCGGTAAAATTGTAGAATCTCATAACCCACAGATTATAGGCAATGGTGGGCTTGTATCAATAGAGGTTGTAACAATTATCCTTGCGAATCAGTATCAACACATTGATACCAGAATTACAAAGATAAATGATAAAAGAATATTTTTTGAAGATATAAAAGGCAAACATTCTTATTGGCGCAACACCATTAATAAAGGTAAATGGGGAAGAAATACATATAAGAAGATGAAGAAGCTTTCTTCTAACCTTGCTAAAGATAAAACAACAGTTATACTTTCACCGTTCACATTTGTATATGGTGTCGCTTTAGGTGGTATAAGTACGGTATCATCACCAGTTGTATCAATATTCTGCAAGGGTGGTTCAGTAAATCTTCCTGTTGGTACAAAATTTGTTATCAAATTTGAAAAAGATGCAAAGGTGAGAGTAAGTAACAGTTAAACCCCCTTTTCATCTGTTATTTATGATATGTTTCGTTATTAGAAATTTTAAATGCTCGATATATTTGTTCAAGCAAAATAAGTCTTGTAAACTGATGAATAAATGTCATTTTTGATAGACTTAGTTTTAGGTTTGACATATTGCGAACTTTTTGTGACAACCCACAAGATGAGCCAATTATAAAAACGATTTCTGAAACACCTGAGTTTGTTATTTGTTCAAGTTTTTTTGAAAAATCAACGGAATCAAATTGTTTTCCTTCGATTTCTAAGGTGATTATAAAACTTGAAGGCTTTATATGCGAGATGATTTTTTCGGCTTCGGCATCAAGTACTTTGTCTATCAGGTTTTCATCTTTTATCTCGATAGGTGTAAGTTCTATTATTTCTAACGGTGTGTAAGGGCGTAACCTCTTGAGGTATTCGTCTATACCGGCTTTTAGATATTTCTCTTTGATTTTACCTAATGCGATAATTTTTATTTTCATATTCTAATAATACCACCTAATTACTCAACAAGGGAATGAAATAATCAATTAAGAAGTTTATTTTTTATATCGGGGGATTTTATAGATGAAAAAACTTCTTTCAATTTTCGCAATTCTAATGCTGACTGCTCCTGTTTCATTCGGTGCAGGAGATTTTTTCAGATTTGATAATCCGATGATGGGAAATAATCGTTGGTATAGGAATAGTATGGATAGAGAAATCAATTCTACTATTAATGAGATGAATAGGCAAAATTGGTCAAATCCTTATGATATGTATAACAACCCTGTTTCTAAGATTTTCAGAAAGAATAATTATTCAAAAAATTCCGTAAAAGATTCTGATATAGAATATCTTTTATCCAAAATGGAAAGAAACAGTTTCGGGCAAACATATAATACTTTGGGGATAGAAAATCGTCTTGACAGGCTTGAGGCTCAGATGTTCGGTGCTATTCAGTCAGGGGATTACAAGAGCCGTTTGAACCGACTC
>ULNN01018756.1_pt1 | contig 27850 bp, 20 predicted proteins | sample 1951931 | NCBI WGS metagenome assembly ULNN01 (sample SAMEA4835578, study PRJEB28245) | human gut metagenome | biome: gut microbiome; material: fecal sample | place: Denmark | collected 2008
ATAATATTAGTACATTAATAATTATATATTTATAATAATATAAGTTCTACAAGTCAGATAATATAGGATTTGTTCCAACTTCTGAACTTCTGACAAAGAATTATATAAAAGATGGTGGCACGAATTAACGTGTCACCATCTTTTTATCTACAGGACATAATTTTAATATGTGCTCATTATCTCCTTAAATCTCTTAACATTAGCTCCTGCATCATTCTTAAACACAGCCGAACCTGCAACTATTACATTAGCTCCAGCTTCAAGCACTGATACGAGATTTTCTATATTAATTCCACCATCTATCTCAATATCTACGTTATCAAGACCTTTTTCTATAAGCTTTGCTTTAATCTGCTTAACCTTTTCTAATGACTCCGGTATGAACTTCTGTCCGCCAAAGCCAGGATGAACGCTCATAACAAGCACCATATCCACCAATGAAAGATAAGGCTCAATAGCCTTTACTGGTGTCTCTGGATTAAGTGTAATAGCTGCTTTGACACCACATTCCCGTATCTTTTCAATTGTGGCAACAACATCTTCGCACGCCTCAACGTGGACAGTTATTATATCCGCACCACATTTTACAAATTCTTCTATATAACGGATTGGTTCTTCGATCATAAGATGAACATCAAATACTCTGCTTGTACAGCTTCTTATTGATTTGATAACAGGCATACCATAGGAAATGCTTGGAACAAACCTGCCGTCCATGACATCAATATGTATATACTCTGCTCCTGCTTCATCAATTGCTTTAATATCTTTCTCAAGATTTTTAAAATCTGCTGATAATATTGAAGGTGATAATATAGTCATTATATTCCTCATTTCTGTGTAATTAATATTATTTAACCTATACAGCCAGCCCTGGCATATAGATAATCAATTATCGCTAATCTATAATTAATATTTCTTCTTGTTCTTTACCTCGTCATATATCTCTACATAACTTGTATAACGTCTTCTGCTTATTAATCCTGCCTCAACCGCTTCCTTAACCCTGCAGTCAGGCTCATTAATATGAACACAGCCATTAAATCTGCACTGCCCTTCATATTCACTGAATTCCTCAAAATAAAATCTTATCTGTTCCTTTTCAAGTTCTGGAATATTAAGAGATGTAAAGCCCGGCGTGTCGCATATATATGTAGCATCGCTCACATTAAATATCTCCGAATGTCTTGTTGTATGCCTTCCTCTTCCAATCCTGCTCACATCACCAGTTGCACTCACTTCCTGCGGAAGTATAAGATTGGTAAGTGACGACTTGCCAACACCCGAGGGTCCAGCTAATATTGTCGTCTTTTTCTCAAGCGTCTTAAGAACTATGTCTATTCCTTTATTATCATAAGTACTTATAAATATGACTTTACAGCCACATTTTTCATATATGTCAGAAAGCTCTTCTAATGTGTCATCTTCTGCCAGATCTATTTTGTTAAACACTACAACTGTAGGCACATTCTGATAATCCATCATCATTATAAATCTGTCCAAAAGATTATAATTAGGTTCTGGTGATTTTACAGCAAATATTACCATAGCCTGATCTATATTCGCAGAAGCTGGTCTTATAAGCTCATTCTTTCTTGGAAGTATCTGTATGATATTACCTGTCATCTTATCGTTATCTATTATATCTATAATAACATTATCCCCGACAAGCGGCTTTATCTTTTTATTCCTGAATATTCCTTTTGCCTTACATTCATATATACCACAGGATTCTATATGGACATAATAAAATCCTGCAATTCCCTTTATTATCTTTCCCTGCATAAGACTTCCTATACTCTAATTGCTTGTATTGCCCGTTCCTGTATTAGAACTGCCATTGCCACTTGATGTATTGCTTCCACTGCTATTGCCCGATGTGTTAGAACCACTATTATTGCCGTTACTATTGCTATTGCCGTTACTGTTGTTATTGCTGTTACTATTACTGCTGCCTGAACCTGATGCTGTAGTAGAAGTTGTTGAGCTTGTATAGTGGCTTACATATATAGTTATAGTTGTTCCAGACTCTACAGTGTCACCACCAGAGTAAGGTGTCTGTGAAGTAACAGTACCATATGATGCCTTAGATGAAGTCTCATATTTTACTGATACCTTAAGCCCGGCTGCCTCGATAGACTGATTGGCAAGGCTTTCTGTCATTCCTATTACATTAGGAACTGTGGCTTTAGTTACCTGCTTTCCACGGCTTACTTCTATTGTAACTGTTGTACCTTCTGTTACTGTTCCGGATGGGCTGTATTTAACAACCTTTCCGGCTTCTACTGTACTGCTGTATACATAATCAACAGAAACGACAAGATTAACATTTTCAATAAGCTCTTTTGCTTCTTCTTCTGTCTTACCCTTTACATTAGGAACTGTGACATTCTTAGTTTCCCTGCCACTGCTTATTGTAAGAACAATCTGTGAGTTCTTCTCAACCTTAGAACCACCTACATTGCCCTGGTTTATTACACTGTTCTCTGCAACTGTATCTGAACTCTGTGTCACGGCTTTATAGCCAAGACCAACTTTATTAAGTGCACTTATTGCATCGTCCTTAGTCATTCCAACTACATTTGGTACTGTAACCATATCTGATGCCTTTGAATTGCCAGACACAGCAGTTGTAACCTGATTAGAAGCCTGACTGTTATTGTTAGATGAACTCTTGCCGCTTCCTATAAGCTTTACAACAACAAATATTGTGATAATAAGAATTATAACTGCAATTCCTATACCGATACATTTCATAATAAGCTCTAACTTATCATTACTCTCATCATCAATATCGTTATCATCTTCTTCCTCATCTATATTATCATCAATATCTGCAAATGTATCCTCACCTAATAAGCCGTCATCTTCTTCCTGCTCATCTATATCCTCATCATCTGAATCAGTCTGTGCATAGTTATCATTAACTGATGTATCGTACATAGGAGCAAGTTTTACAAAATCGTCCTCCGGCATAACAAGTGACTTCTTTAAATCTACTATAAGGTCATAGGCAGACTGATAACGCCTGTCTGTCTTCTTCTGTGTACATTTAAGAACTATCTTATCAACACTTACTGGTATTCCCTCAACAAGCTGAGATGGTGCTGGTATTGTATCCTGAATATGCTGTACAGCTACTGATACTGCTGTATCTCCGTCAAATGGAACTGTTCCAGTGAGCATTTCAAATAATGTAATACCAAGTGAATATATATCACTTCTCTCATCCGAATAGCCGCCTCTTGCCTGTTCTGGTGATATATAATGTACAGACCCCATAGAAGCTGATGTATTAATTGTTGCTGTTGAAGCTACCTTGGCAATACCGAAATCAGTAACCTTAACCTTGCCCTCTTTAGATATAATTATATTCTGTGGCTTAATATCCCTATGGACAATATTATGTTTATGAGCTGCATCCATACCATTAGCTACCTGTATAGCAATGCTTACAGCCTCTTTATATGGAAGTTTGCCTCTCTTTTCAATATACTTCTTAAGGGTAACTCCCTCAACAAGTTCCATAACTATGTAATATATGCCATTCTCAACACCGACATCATACACATTTACAACATTAGGATTAGTAAGTCCGGCAGCTGACTGGGCCTCAGCCCAGAATTTGCTTACAAATGTCTTATCCTGGCTAAATTCTGACTTCATAACTTTAATTGCAACATATCTGTTAAGCTTGTGGCATTTGGCTTTGTATACATCTGCCATTCCGCCTGTACCAATCTGTTCAATTATCTCATATCTGTCAGCTAAAAACATTCCTTCTCTTAACATCATTAAATTACCTCTCTGCCTATGGTTCAATTAAAATCACTGATATGTTATCTCTGCCACCATTATCATTGGCCCTGCTTACAAGCCTTTCTGCGGCTTCCCTGATATCGTGGCTGCTCTTTATTATATGAAATATCTCCTGGTCTTCTAACATATTAGTCAATCCATCAGAACACATAAGTATCATATCTTCCTTTTTAAGATCAACTGAAAACATCTCGGCTTCGACGGTGTCATAGCCACCTATTGCCCTTGTGATAACATTCTTTTTCTCATGGGTTCTTGCAGCTTTTCTGTCAATTTCGCCCCGCTGTACCATTTCTTCCACCCACGAATGGTCTCTTGTAATCTGGATTATATCTTCTCCGATTACATACAATCTGCTGTCACCCACATTGGCTACTCTTAAAGTATTGTCAAATATGCTGGCTACCACTAATGTAGTTCCCATTCCATTATATTCTTCCGACTCGCCTGCCTTTCTAAGAAGCAGTGTGTTGACAAGCTTAATGTTATTATCTATTGTTGCTAAAGGATCTTTGCCTTCTGACTCTTTTAATAATTCAACAAGCGTTTCAACTGTATATCTTGACGCTGTGTCACCAGCTTTATGTCCTCCCATACCGTCTGCCACAATAAACAGATTAGGCAGACACCCTATATCATCAAGCTTTGCATAGACATAGTCCTGATTGACATTTCTTTCAATTCCTACATCTGTTGTTGCAAATGCGTTCATTTCATTCTCCATCCATTCTTTAATGTATCAGTTTTACTATTAATGAATAGTATCCCATATCAATATATATTATCATACCAGCTATAAAAATGCGACATATTTCAGCCACTTTTTATGCAGCTGGCTCTATATGGCAGAATTCTCATCTATATGATTCTGCCTCAACTGTCCACAGGCACCGTCTATATCGCGCCCCATCTCACGTCTGACAGTCGCATTAATTCCTTTTCTTTCAAGCATATCCTTAAAATTCTTTATAGAATTCTTCTCTGACTGCTCATAATCTCTTTCCTTAATCGGATTAACCGGTATCAGATTAATATGACAGTTAAGCCCTTTTACAAGCTCTATAAGCTCATTGGCACATTCTTTAGTATCATTAACGCCCTTAACCAGACTATATTCAAATGATATTCTTCGTCCTGTCTTATCAAGATAATACCTGCACGCATCCATAATCTCTGCTATGCTGTATTTATTAGCAATAGGCATCATAGTCTTTCTTAACTCATCATTAGGTGCGTGAAGCGATATTGCAAGTGTTATCTGTAACTTAAGATCTGCCAGTTCTTTTATCTTAGGCACAATTCCACATGTTGATACTGTTATATTTCTCTGGCTTATATTAAGTCCTCTTTCACTGTTAAGCAGTTCTATGAATTTAATAACATTATCGTAATTATCCATAGGCTCACCAGAACCCATTATAACAACATTGCTTACTCTCTCATTAGTATCCCTGCTTATTCTGTATATCTGGTCAAGCATTTCTGATGGTAAAAGATTTCTTACACATCCATTAAGAGTTGATGCACAGAAACGACAGCCCATTTTACAGCCCACCTGTGATGAAATACATACCGAATTGCCGTGATGATACTTCATAAATACACTTTCTATAAGATTGCCGTCATAAAGCTCAAAAAGGTACTTTCTAGTGCCGTCTATCCTTGACTCCTGCATTTTTACAATCTTAAGACTTGTATACAAGGTATCTTCCTTTAAAGTATTCTTAAGCTTATCGGAAATATTGGTCATCTCATCATAACTTTCTGCCAGTTTCTCGTGCATCCACGAATATAACTGGGCAGCTCTGAATTTCTTTTCATTAATACTCTCAACATATTGTACAAGTTCATTGTAATTCAATGATTTTATATCAGTCTTATGCGGCATAACCATACTCCATTCCATTTATCTGTTATTTCTTAAATATATTTACATTCCCCTGTTTAACTCTTAATAAGACGAGCGACAAAGAATCCGTCCATTCCTGAATTATTGGCAGGAAGCAGCTGATGATACTCTCCGTCTTTCGTAAAGCCTGATTCTTTACATATCCAGTCGGCATTATCCTCATTTTCTGCCCTGTTAATTGTACAAGTACTATACATTAACACTCCACCACTCTTAACATAGCGTGATACGACCTTTAAAATATCTCTTTGAAGATCTACAAGTGACTGCAATTTTTCAGGCGAAGCATTATATTTTATATCCGGCTTTCTTCCTATTATCCCAAGACCTGAACAAGGAAGGTCAGCTATAACAATATCAGCTTTATTAATCAGACTTTCATCACAATCTAGTGCATCATATACCTGTGTCTGTATATTAGTGATATTAAGCCTCTTAATATTCTCATCAATAAGTGCAACCTTGTAATCTGACAAATCTCTGGCGATTACCCTGCCGCAATCCCCCTGTTCTGACATCTTAAGTGCGGCATTAATTGACTTTCCGCCCGGTGCACCGCATACGTCAACTATTGTATCTCCCGCTTTTGGTGCTGTGTATTCACCTGCAAGCATTGAGCTGATATCCTGAATCTGATACATACCATCCTGAAAGCTTTTAAGCCCTGCGATATAATCATAATCGGATATCTCATACGCATATGGTATATTCTCTACTTCTTTTACTGTCACATTCTCACGCTGAAGAAGTTCTTTAATCTGTTCCCTGGAAGCCTTTGATGTATTACATCTTATATATGTCTTCTTCTCACACTTCATACCCTCAAGCACGGATTTAACAGTATCTATTGACATCTGCCCTGACCACAGCTCAATTATCCACATTGGCATAGAATACTTAACAGACAGATATTCATATGGACTTTTATTATAATCTGGATATTCAATATTGTCTTTATTGCGTGATATATTTCTTAACACACCATTAACAAAACCCTTAAGCCCCGCAAATCCCCTCTTTACAGCAAGCTTGACAGCCTCATTACAAGCTGCACTATCAGGCACATTATCCATATATATTATCTGATATACACCCATTCTTACAATTCTTCTTATAACAGGCTTCATCTTCTTAACTGGTGTCTTTGAATACTTGTTAATAATATAATCTAATTCTATCTGGCTCTCTATAATGCCTAAAGACAGCTTATTGATAAATGATCTTTTACTCTTATCAAGATACTGGTACTTTAAAAGTGCATTGTTGATTATTATATGTGAAAATTCATTGTTACTCTCTATTTCTTCCAAAATATCGAGTACAACCGCTCTTAAATTAACTTCCATACAGATTATTCTCCATTATAATATAACTAATTACCCTAATGCAGTCCCTTCTTCAACGTGGCTTCCAAGAAGAAAGGCATCTGTTGACATTCTCTTCTTACCCTCAAGCTGAAGTTCATTAACCTTAAGATAATCTTTTCCGCATTTTATAATAAATGTCTTCTTATCTACATAACATACTGTTCCAGCTTCACATTCCTTTGAAACATTATTGTTATTTATAATATCATCATTGTCATTCACAACATCTGCATCCCATATTTTTAACATTTTGCCATTAAGATGTGTAAATGCACTTGGCCAGGGATTAAGTCCTCTTATAAGGCATTCAATCTGTCTGGCACTCTTAGTAAAATCAAGCTCTCCCATTGACTTTTTAAGCATTTTGACATATGAGCTTTCAGCTTCGTTCTGCTTTTCTGGTATAATGCTTCCAGTCTCAAGTCCTTCAAGTGTCTTAATAAGAAGCTTAGCACCAACTATGCTTAATCTGTCAAAAAGGCTTCCGCCTGTCTCTTTCTTATCAAGTTTAACCTTATCTACCAAAAGAATATCTCCTGTATCAAGCCCCTCATCCATCTTCATAGTCGTAACACCGGAATACTCACATCCGTCTATTACTGCCCACTGGATTGGAGAGGCACCCCTGTACTTAGGAAGCAGTGAAGCGTGTACATTAATACATCCAAGACGTGGCATATCAATAATACTCTTAGGCAATAGCTGTCCAAATGCAACAACAACAAACACATCAGCATTATATTTTCTTAATTCTTCAACAAATGCTTCATCTCTTGCTCTTTCTGGCTGAAGAACCTGTATATTATTCTTAACAGCTTCTTCCTTAACAGGTGAAAATACAAGCTCCTTGCTTCTTCCCTTTGGCTTGTCCGGCTGTGTCACAACAGCCACTACATCATACTGGTTATCAATAAGTTCCTTTAACGTCCCAACTGCAAAGTCAGGAGTTCCCATAAATACAACCTTCAATATTAATCTTCCTCCGTTTCAGTTTCCATAAGTGGACCTTCTGCCTTATCAACATACATTACTCCGTCAAGATGATCAATCTCGTGTAAAAGACATCTTGCAAGAAGTTCTTCACCCTCAACGATAATCTCTTCCATATCTTCATTAAGTGCCTTAACCTTGGCATAAGATGGTCTTGTCACGATACCAACCTTACCCGGAACACTAAGACAGCCCTCCTGTCCTGTCTGTGAACCACTTGTCTCAAGAACTACAGGGTTAATAAGCACTATTGGATCATCACCACAGTCAATTACTACTAATCTCTTTCTTATTCCTACCTGTGGAGCTGCAAGTCCAACTCCATTAGCCTCATACATTGTTTCAAACATATCATCAATAAGTTCCTGTATTCTAGGTGTCATCTCAGTTATTTCTTTTGCTTCTTTTCTTAATATCTCATCACCTAATGTTCTTATATTTCTGATTGCCATAACTTCCTCCATAATCAAATAACATATGCGTATGTTTAATTAACATCATATGCAATGTTAATATTCTTGTAATCTGAACTTCCATTAATATTATTATCCAGCATATCCATAATTAGTTCAAGTGCTTTAAAGCTTGAACTTCTTAAATATATCTGCTTCGTGTATATATCTTTAATCTTGTATATAGAAGCATTTGATGGACCAAGTACTATAATCTTGTCATCTTTAACAGTATTGTTATCCTGAATATACTGCTGTATCAAAGCTTTAATATTTCCTGCACGCTCTGATAACAGCTTCTCATTAATACTGCTTATGTTAATCTTTACCATATTATTAACAGGTGGATATGAAAGCAGCTTCCTGTAAGACATTTCCTGCTCATAAAAACTCTTATAATTCTGCTCCGCCGCACATAACAAGCCATAATTATCAGGTGAATATGTCTGTATTACAACTTCACCCTTTCTTTCTCCTCGTCCAGCTCTTCCTGCCGCCTGTGTTATAAGCTGGAATGTACGCTCAACAGCCTTATAATCACTTGCATACAAGGATATATCTGCCGCTACGACTCCGACAAGAGTAACCTTTGGGAAATCGTGTCCCTTTACTATCATCTGCGTGCCTATAAGTATATCTGCCTGTTCTGTCGCAAATGCACTTAATATATTCTCGTGTCCGCCTTTGCCTTTGGTTGTATCCATATCCATTCTTAATACCCTTGCCGCAGGAAACATCTTCTTAACTGCATCCTCTACAGCCTCTGTTCCTGCCTTAAAGCCAAGAATATACTTAGAACCACATTCAGGGCATAACGATACATTAGGAGTCTCGTATCCACAATAATGACATACAAGTTTTCCATTCCTGTGAAGTGTCATAGATACATCACAATGCGGACATTTCATAACATAGCCGCACGACCTGCACGAAACAAATCCGGCAGTTCCCCTTTTATTAAGAAACAGCATTATCTGTTCGTGTTTATTAAGCCTGTCACTGATAAGCTCATACAGCTTTCTTGAAAATATTGTCCTGTTACCTGTCTTTAACTCCTGTCTCATATCAGCTATATATACCTGTGGCAGGCTTGCCTCTCCTGCCCTGTTATTAAGCTCTATAAGCTTATACTCGCCTGCTTCTGCCCTGTAATAGCTGTCAATTGATGGTGTTGCAGAGCCTAGTATAACAGAAGCTCCCGCCTCCTTTGCAATATGTATTGCAAGGTCTTTGGCGTGATATCTTGGGACTTGCTCTGATATATACGCACCCTCGTGTTCCTCATCTATAACAATAAGTCCAAGATTAGGAAACTGTGTAAACAATGCCGATCTTGGACCTATCATAATACTTATTTCACCTTTAAGTGCTCTTACGAACTGGTCATATCTCTCACCTTTTGACATTCTTGAATTAATAATAGACACTTTATCCCCAAATCTGTGATAAAATCTCTGAACAGTCTGAAATGTAAGTGCTATCTCAGGTATAAGCATTATAACCTGCCGTCCGGAATTAATAGTATGTTCAATAACATCAAGATACACTTCTGTCTTTCCGCTTCCGGTTACTCCTCGTATAAGATATGTATTGAACGCTCTATTATCATAATCCTCCACTATTGTATCAACGGCTCTTTGCTGTTCCTCGTTAAGCACAACCTTTTTATTAAAAATGTGCTTATCAGACACAGGATTTCTATAGTAACTTTCAACCTTGACATTTATAATTCCGTCTGCTTCAAGTGCCTTTACTGTTGCTGGCGAAATATTAAGCTTGTCTTTTACTATCTCCATATCAATAACAGGTTCATCAATAAGTGCACACATAAGCCTGTACTTAGCTTTCGCTTTTTTCTCATATATGCTTATAAGTTCTTGTGCCTTTTTAGTATCAACCAAAAGGCAGACAGACTTTTTCGGCTTATGTCCGACCTCGTCCTTAACAGGAATAACCGTCTTTAATGCCTGATTCATAGTACAGCCATAATGCCGTTTCAGCCACGCTGCAAGCTTTATCATACTTTTAGCGACATTTACTTTTCCTGTAACAACACTGTCAATGCTCTTTATCTTATCAACAGGATATGATGGCTTATCAGTTAAACCAATTACATATCCTGTTATAATTCTGTTACCTTTTCCAAAAGGCACTCTTACAGATGTTCCGATATCAACACTACCATCCATATCATCAGGCACAGCATATTGGAATGTCTTATCAAGCTGTTCGTGTGAAATATCTATTATTATATCAGCGTACATTTTTCTCCTTTAATTCTTCAAGAACTTCTGATATAAGAACACGTTCGTCCATAGGATATTTAACGCCTTTTATCTCCTGATAATCTTCGTGTCCCTTACCTGCAAGCACGATAATATCTCCAGGTTCACCATTCTCAATAGCATATTTAATAGCTTCTTTTCTGTCTGCAATATCAATATGCTTACCTGTAGTCCTGTTAATTCCAGTCTTAATATCTTCCATAATAGCAAGAGGCTCTTCAAATCTTGGATTATCAGATGTTATAATCGTAAGGTCTGCTAATCTTCCAGACACTTCACCCATCTCAAATCTTCTCTCTTTAGAGCGGTTGCCACCACAGCCAAACAGGCATACAAGTCTATGTGGATTGTACTCTTTAAGTGTCTTTAAAATACTCTCTAAGGACATCGCATTATGAGCATAATCAATCATAAGAGTAAACTTATCAGATACTGGAACAAGCTCTATTCTTCCTTTAACCTTTACATCTTTCAATACATTTTCAACAATAGCATTATCTACATTAAAATGTCTTGTAACAGCTATTGCACACAATGAATTATATACTGAGAACATTCCCGGAAGTGAAAGTTCCACATCCATATTGACAAGACCACTACACTTATAAGTAAGACCTATCTTTCCTCTCTCATGGAACAACTTGATATCACTTGCCTTTATGTCTGCATCTTCTGATATGCCATACTTCTCAACACTGCATACAGAGTCTCTTAATATATCAGCTGTATGCTTATCATCTGCATTGACTATTCCTGTCTTGCACTGCTTAAAAAGCTTAGCCTTACATTCAAGGTACTCCTCAAATGAAGCGTGCTCATTAGGACCGATATGATCAGGCTCAAGATTAGTAAATACTCCGATGTCAAATACAATACCTGCAGTTCTGTCAAGCTTTAAGCCCTGTGAGGATACCTCCATAACTACTGCCTTACATCCCTCATCAACCATTTTCCTGAAGGTTTTATGAATCTGTATTGACTCAGGTGTTGTATTGCAGGACGGAACAGCCTCATCTCCTATAACTGTCTCGATAGTTCCGATAAGACCTGTCTTTATTCCACACGCACAAAGAACATTCTTTATCATATAAGTTGTAGTTGTCTTACCCTTAGTTCCTGTAATTCCAATTGTAAACAACTTCTTATCAGGATTGCCGTAAAATGCTGCTGACATAAGTGCAAGGGCAAGTCTTGTATTATCACATTCTATAACTGCTGCCGGTATCTTCTCTGTATTATACTGTGATCCCTTCTGTACAACTATTACAGCCGCCTTATCCTTAACCTGCTCTATATATTTATGTCCATCGCTTACCGAACCAACTATGCAGACAAAGATACCTCCGTCTGTTACTTTTCTTGAGTCAGAAGCAATACCTGTAACAGTTGTATTAATATCACCATTAACAACTGTATATTCAAAATGTTCTACTTCATTAGCTCTGCATATATCCAAAATATCTTTTAACTGCATAACTGCTCCTTTCTTTTCAAGACACCTAGAATAATCCTGTTATCTTCTCATTCTCTTCATCATAATCAATGCCTTCTGCCGCTGGCACTTTAGGAAGTCCTGGCATAGTAAGAACTTTTCCTGTAAGTGCTACAACAAAGCCTGCACCAGCATCAACATACACTTCTCTAATATTAATTGTAAAACCTTCTGGTCTTCCTAACTTAGATGCATCATCAGACAAAGAATACTGTGTCTTAGCCATACATACAGGAAGATTTCCAAAGCCCATCTGTGTAATATGGTCAAGTTCCTTCTTAGCCTTAGAATCATATGTAACACCATCTGCTCCATATATTTCTTTAGCTATTGTCATAATCTTATCCTCTAATGGAAGTTCATCTTCATATAAAGGCTTAAAATCGCTCTTCTTATCAAATGAAGCAAGCACCTTATCTGCAAGTTCTATTCCGCCTGCTCCGCCGTCTGCCCATACATTAGATAATGCAAATTCACAGCCTAATTCTTCACAGTGCTTCTTTATGAATTCATATTCTTCCTCTGTATCTGTCACAAATGAGTTGAGTGTAACAACTACAGGTACACCATACTTGTGAATATTCTCAATATGTTTATCAAGGTTTACTATACCATTCTTTAAAGCTTCCATATCTGGCTTTGATAATTCCTGCTTAGGAACTCCACCATTATATTTTAATGCCTTAACAGTAGCTACAATAACAACTGCATCAGGCTTAAGTCCAGCCTTTCTGCACTTAATATCAAAGAACTTCTCAGCTCCAAGATCTGCACCGAAACCAGCCTCAGTAACAGCAATATCTGCCAGCTTTAAAGCAAGCTTTGTTGCTCTTACAGAATTACATCCGTGTGCAATATTGGCAAATGGTCCACCGTGTACAAGCACAGGTGTATTCTCTAGTGTCTGAATCATATTAGGCTTTATTGCATCTTTTAATAAAGCTGCCATAGCTCCTGTTGCCTTTAAATCCTTGGCTGTAACAGGATCTCCTGCATAATTATATGCAACAATTATCTTGTCAATTCTTTCCTTTAAATCTTTCATATCCTCAGCAAGACAGAGTATAGCCATAATCTCTGAGGCTACTGTAATTATAAAATGATCTTCTCTTGTAACACCATTAGGCTTGTCACCAAGTCCGATTACGATATTCCTAAGAGTTCTATCATTCATATCCATACATCTCTTCCATACAATTCTCTTAGTATCTATTCCAAGAGCATTACCCTGATGTATATGATTATCAAGCATTGCTGCAAGAAGGTTGTTAGCTGATGTTATCGCGTGGAAATCACCAGTAAAATGTAAATTAAGATCTTCCATAGGAACAGCCTGTGCGTATCCGCCGCCGGCAGCTCCTCCCTTTATACCAAAGCAAGGTCCTAATGATGGTTCTCTTAATGCAGCAATTGCACTTATTCCTTTCTGGTTAAGTGCTTCTGTAAGTCCAAGACTTATTGTAGTCTTTCCCTCACCTGCCGGAGTTGGATTGATAGCTGTAATAAGAACAAGCTTTCCATCTTCGTTATTCTCTACTCTGTGGATAAGCTCATCTGATAACTTAGCCTTATACTTTCCATACATTTCAAGTTCGTCTTCTGTTACTCCAACCTTTGCCGCAACATCTTTAATATTCTCTAAATGTGCTTCCTGTGCTATCTGAATATCGCTCTTAATTTCCATAATTTCATCCTTTCCCGCAGCGTAATTATAATGACAGGACTAATGCCCTGACTATGATACTTATGCTACTACATATATCATATATAATCTATTTTGTACATATATTCATTATATATTTTTAATAAATTCTTCAAATTCCTCTGCTGTCATAAGCACCTTCCTTGGCTTAGTGCCAATCTCTGGTCCTACAACACCGGCATCTGCTAACTGGTCCATTATTCGTCCTGCCCTGTTGAAGCCAATCTTAAACTGTCTTTGTAACATTCCAATTGAACCTCTCTCTTTCTCAATAACAAAACGTCCTGCATCTGCAAATAATGAATCTCTGTCATCCTGCTGTTCTGCTGCCTGTCCACCGGCTTTTGAAGCTATGGCAGTCTCAGTTATGCTCTCATCGTAATTAACCTCGCCTGACATATTATCTTTAAGGAACTGCACAACCTTTGACACTTCTTCATCTGACACAAATGCTCCCTGAACCCTGATTGGCTTAGGTATATTAGATGGGAAGTATAACATATCGCCTTTACCTAACAGCTTTTCTGCACCATTCATATCAAGTATAGTTCTTGAGTCAACACCCGATGACACGGAAAATGCTATTCTTGACGGTACATTTGCCTTAATAAGTCCAGTTATTACATTAACCGATGGACGCTGTGTTGCTATAACCATATGGATACCTGCCGCTCTTGCAAGCTGTGCAAGCCTGCATATTGCATCTTCGACCTCTCCTGGTGCTACCATCATAAGATCTGCAAGCTCATCAATAATTATAACTATCTCTGGCAGCTTTTCAACAGGAATTTCTCCTTCTTTGAATTCCATCTTTGCAGCTATGTCATTATAGCCCTTAAGATTACGTGCACCAACACCTGCAAACTTCTTATATCTTGTATTCATCTCATTGACTGCCCAGTTAAGAGCACCTGCCGCCTTCTTAGGCTCTGTCACAACCGGAAGCAGCAAATGTGGTATTCCATTATATATGCTTAACTCAACAACCTTAGGGTCAACCATAATAAGCTTTACTTCATCAGGGCGTGCCTTATATAAAATACTCATTATAATTGTGTTAATACATACTGATTTACCTGAACCAGTAGCTCCTGCAATAAGAAGGTGAGGCATTCTTGCTATATCTGCAACAATGGTCTTTCCTGCTATATCCTTACCTGCTGCAAATGCAATCTTTGACGAAGTATTCTTAAATGTATCAGTTTCTATTAGCTCTCTTAAGAATACACTGCCTGCCTCTTTATTAGGAACTTCTATTCCTATGGCTGATTTGCCTGGAATAGGTGCTTCTATTCTTATATCTGCTGCCGCAAGGCTTAACTTAATATCATCTGCTAAAGATACTATCCTGCTTACCTTAACACCAAGCTCAGGCTTTAATTCGTATCTTGTTACTGATGGTCCGCAGCTTATATCTGTAATATCGACCTTAACACCAAAGTTCTGCAATGTCTGCTTTAATGTGATTGCTGTATCCCTGTTCTCACGCTCAAGATTAGAAGCTTTCGAATTAGTATTGCGGTTAAGCAGGCTGACTGGCGGGAACTTATACTGCTTAGAACTTTCAGCCGATGAATCAGCTGTATTTTCTGCATATGAATTGACTATATTTTCTGTACCTGAATTTGCTTTATCTTCTATATCTGTATTCGCTGTGCTTTGTATAATTTCACCTAAACCATTATCTTCTGATTTATACATATCATCTGAGCCGTCAGCAGCATTCTTGATGATATTGTCCTCAGCATTGTCCTGATGTGTGCTTATATTTTCCTCTGACGCACTATCCACATGCAGCTCCCATACTGGTTCTCTGCTTATACGAGGCATAGGTGTAATCAGCGGATCGTATATATCATCACTATACATATCATCTTCATTATCCACAGCCTCTATCTCTGTTATATCTATATCTGAACCTTCATTCCTGTTATCGTCATATATTGTAAGGTCATTAGTAACACCCCTGACAACATTATTCATACGTGATTTAGCAGGGGCTTCTTCTCTTGCTTCTTCCTGTAACATTCTTACACGATTGGAATGTTCCTTATATTCTGAATAATCTTTTCTTGCCTCACTTACTATCCTCTCTCCGCCATTACGGATACCTTTGATAAATGATTTCTCTGTAATAACGATTATACAGATAATAGCAAGAATTATAAGTATAACTAAAGAACCTGCCATACCCAGTGGATTTAACATCTTACATAATATTCCTCCAAACAGGCCGCCTCCAGTCTTATACTCTGAACAATATGTAAAATATGTACCAACCGGCTCTTTTATATCCGGCACATTAGTAACTCTCTGCCACAAAGCTGCCGCAATAACCGACAATACATATGCCATAGCTGCTTTAATCTTCATAACTCCGATAATATCTTTATTGGCAAGCATAAACATAATACTTACAGCTATAATCACCGGAACTATATAAGCAGCAATTCCAAATAATCCAAACATAAACCATTTAATTGAACGCCCAACAATTCCTGCCATATTAAAATTACTGAGCAGGAGGATAATTGCACACGCTAAAGCTATTAAAAAAACTATCTCATCCCTTAGCTGGTTATTCATCTGCGATGAATTGCTTCCTGTATTCCTTGAAGATGAGCTTTGGGAACCAGAACCCCTTGCATTAGGGCTTTTCGTGCCATTTCCTTTGTAATTAGAGCTTTTCTTAGTTGTATTGCTATTTCCTGAATATGAAGTTTTACCTGATTTGCTGTTAGACGTCGTCTTTCTTTTGGTACTGCTGGTCTTCTTGCCTGTACTTTTACTTCTGCCTGAAGCCATATATCTAACTCCTCCATATACTACTAGTGAACTACCACTAAGCTAAAGCTTACTGGCTTCTTGCTTCAACGTCCTCGTAACCTACTAACTCCACAAGCGTAACTTCGGGCTGAACCATCCCTAGTTGTATTTTGTTATGCAGAGAGTAGTCTGAGTCCCTCTGCTAATATATTCTGACTTGCATTGAGGTCTCTATCATGTTTTGTCCCACATACAGGACACGACCATATTCTTATTGCAAGATTTTTTACATCTGTATTCTTATATCCACAGCACCCACACAACTGACTGCTCGCATAGAATGTATCGACCTTTATATACTGACGATTGTTCCATTCAGCCTTGTATTCCAATTGTCGTGTTAGTTCATACCATGAACAGTCTGCTATTGATTTTGCAAGGTTGTGATTTTTTATCATATTGGATATTGCCAGATTTTCACTTACTATCACTTGGTTATCGTTGATTAGTTTATGTGAGATTCTATGCAGTTTATCTTTTCTGATATTTGTAATTCTTTCATGGCATCCTGCTATCTTTCGTTTCATTTTATGGAAATTGGCACTGCCTTTTTCCTTATGTGCAAGCTGACGTTGTAATTTTACCAACTGTTTTTCGTATTTCTTTAATGTCTTAGGATTTTCAAACTTATCTCCATTTGATGCGGTACATAAATCTTTAATTCCTAAATCCAGTCCAACCTTATTATCAGTATGTGGAAGTTCGATATGCTCTGTTTCTACAAGTATTGACACATAATACTTTCCACTGGGTACTTGAGAAATCGTAACGCTTTTGATTGTTCCAACAAAACTACGATGCTGTTTTATCCTTACATATCCAATCTTAGGTAACTTTATGCATTTCCCAACAATCGCAACTGAACCTTTCTGATTGTTTGTTGTATAGGCTTTGTGGTTGTTCTTTTTGCTCTTGTATTTAGGAAAACCCACTGATTTATCACGAAAAAAATTGCGATATGCACTCTGTAAATTCATCTGTGCATTGGCAAGTGCTAATGAATCCACTTCTTTCAGCCATGGAAATTCCGATTTATACTTTGCAGGAGTAACAGACAAAGATTTACCTGTTTCCTCGTAACAGGCTATCTTTTCAGCAAGCATGCGATTATATACAAAACGCACACAACCGAAAGTCCTGGCAAAATATTCTCTTTGTTCTTTGTTTGGATATAATCGGAATTTATATGCTTTCTGAACCATAGCTTATCCTTTCTCTGAAAGTTCTTTTTCCAGTTCTAAAATCCGTTCCATCATACCAATGATATATGGTGGGGGAGTACGTCTTTCGTGCTCCCAATCCTGTAATGCTGCTGTAGGTATGCCAATATAATTTATCCATAAGCATACCGCCTTTCTTAATATACTTATATTATAAGGTATTGCCACATAATAGTCGACCATAATTTTACATTTACCCTTGGTTTTCGATATATTCCTTTAGAATTTTTTCACTGACATTTCCAACTGAACATACAAAATATCAATCCATCCAAAAGGTATGTTCTTTCCAAAAGCATTTAGAAAGATAAGTATTATATTTCTTCCAGATATGATAAGTGGTATAGCTTTTCATAGTTCTGTAATAAGTATTTACTATGATTTTTTGATTTCCATTCGCCCATGACAAATCTCCTTTATTTGATTTATCGGTAACGGACGATTGTTTTAGAACAATCTGTCTATGACTGACGCATTCATCCACTCAGCTAAAGCTAACTGGATTTCTGCTAAATTGTTTTAAAGGTGTAAATGCTTTAATATATGCTAAAATAGATATCTTACCCACAAAGCAAAATTCTTTATGAGCTTCATCTGACGTTCTCTATATGATGATAACTCTACCGGCTTTACGTTATATGGATTATCATAGCTTCCATCTTTATCAGCCTTTCTTGCTACCCTTTCATAGCCCTCCATTGACTGATTCAACTCTCTGTTAATATCCTTGCTATCTATCACAAGCATAAGCTCTGTATCCAGATAAGCACTTCTCATATCTATGTTAAATGAGCCTATAACTGATATGTTATCATCAATCAGTACTGACTTACCATGGTATGAATAACCGCCTTCATATTCCCATACATCAATCCCTGTACCAAGTATCCTGTTCTTATTAACATAATAATCTGCAGAACCAAATGGATTGCCATTGTTAGCAACTGAATTCGTCATAAGTGATACATCACCCACTGTGTCACAAACCGACTTTAGCCCTTCATACATATAATCGTTGCATATAATATAAGGTGTATGCAGCTTAACTCTGCTTTCAGCCTTCTTCATAAGTTCAACAAGCTGATACCATACATATGGTTTCTTTGATGAATATTCTATGGGATTACTCAAAAGTGCTACATTATTCACTTCATAAGCATCTTTAAACATATCCTTATAAACACTTTTCCCAAGACCTTTATAAATACCATTATCTGTATTGTCTTCACAATAGTCTGCATATAATGAATGAAGTTCTTCCCTGGCTGCTGCCACTTTCTTCTTAGCTGCCAGCTTGTTTTTCTTATCTGTGATTCTGGAACTGTCCACCGAATTATTATGTGAATATGTATTCTCTACACAATAATTATATTCATTTTTCTCTGATATTGTAAAATATGTGTCTGTATCCGTAAGCGCATTTACCCCATTGATAAAAGCCTTACTTTCTTTATAATTCCATACTTTCCCAAAATACGAGAGAATATCGTTAACAGAACTATTCTCATCTGGATTCTCGCAATACACCAACGCATCTCTGTCATAATTCTTATATGGCGAGCTGCTTCCTAAAAAATATGAAAATGTGTTTCTTCCACCTATTATATAACTGCTTCTATCAGCTATAAGATACTTATCATGAAGTCTTCCCATAGATTTCCATGGTGCAAACGGATTGACCTTATTATATATCTTAATGCTTGTTCCTTCTCCAGCTGCCAACGCTTCAAAATAAGGATTACCATTCATACGGAGAAATCCAGATACTCCATCAACTATTACATTTACCGATACTCCACGTTCTGAAGCATCTAGAAGCGCACCAAGAATAAGCTTTCCACTATCATCTGCCCTGAAATCAAAGGTTGATAATATAATCTCATCCCTAGCGTTGCTTATCAGCTTAATACGCTCAAGCAGTGCATCTCCATTATCTTCTATAACTTCCGCCATTTCCGGCTCTGTTCTTGTCTTCCATATATTATCAACAGACAGCTCTTCTTTGTCCTCTTCCGTCAATACTGGCTGTTTATGATATGTAATAAGCGCACAACCAACTATGGCAATCACAATAATAAGTAGTATAGCAAGTATTATTAAGAATACTTTTATCACTTTCTTTAATCTATTTATACGCATATACTTTTTCCCTTTTTAATTATATAATCATCTGGAACTATATCTTATTGTATAAGCTGCAAAACGTGCAACATCTTGTATTCTATCAGTATATACTGTTTATTGCAAGATTAGTTGTGATTTCTTTATATATTCTTTATGCGTTTTATTTTTTTATTTTGATGCAATCTCAATGATTCATAGGAACTATTAATTAACCTCGACAGCTAGATAACTACCCAAAAACTTGACATAGGGATTTTATACTCTTTTTACAATCAAAAGAGATTAATTCATGGGTATATATCTTTAATTCATTATCAGAAAAATTTATATTCCACTATGTATCTATTAAAACCTGCGGTGCGCATTACACAATCACAATCACTGACATTTACATTCCACTATGTATCTATTAAAACCTATCTGAATTATAGCTTATATAATCATCACTATTATTTACATTCCACTATGTATCTATTAAAACTGGTCTGTAGAGCTGGGCAGACCAACACTTGAAAAGATTTACATTCCACTATGTATCTATTAAAACCAAGTCTTCATCTGGTATCTTATAAGTCTTATTTTTATTTACATTCCACTATGTATCTATTAAAACGAGGTCAGCACCGGCGGCATATTCAGAGCCATATGTATTTACATTCCACTATGTATCTATTAAAACCTGTCTCCGTCAAATATCCAATAAAAACCTTCTGGATTTACATTCCACTATGTATCTATTAAAACATTATGACATATACATATAGACGCCTCTAGCTTAAATTTACATTCCACTATGTATCTATTAAAACGAGCAATATGAGGAAGTGTCTAAAATTCCAAATGTCATTTACATTCCACTATGTATCTATTAAAACAAATTTCTGAAAGTAAAATTAAAACTACTATTGTTACATTTACATTCCACTATGTATCTATTAAAACGCATTAGCCATAGAATTTACTGTCTGATTATCTTTATTTACATTCCACTATGTATCTATTAAAACCTTTGTTCTCTTTGATGTTTATTTTCATCAAAGCCATATTTACATTCCACTATGTATCTATTAAAACTTCTTTACGAGAAATGATTGAACGAATGATTTAGTTATTTACATTCCACTATGTATCTATTAAAACTACCCCCTCGTATAAGATACTTGCATTATACATTTATATTTACATTCCACTATGTATCTATTAAAACACGCTACTGGTGCTCCCACCAATAGTATTATTGAATTTACATTCCACTATGTATCTATTAAAACAAAGACACGTTTATCTGTAAGGTCAATCCAAAATTATTTACATTCCACTATGTATCTATTAAAACAAAGACACGTTTATCTGTAAGGTCAATCCAAAATTATTTACATTCCACTATGTATCTATTAAAACAAAGACACGTTTATCTGTAAGGTCAATCCAAAATTATTTACATTCCACTATGTATCTATTAAAACAAAGACACGTTTATCTGTAAGGTCAATCCAAAATTATTTACATTCCACTATGTATCTATTAAAACAAAGACACGTTTATCTGTAAGGTCAATCCAAAATTATTTACATTCCACTATGTATCTATTAAAACAAAGACACGTTTATCTGTAAGGTCAATCCAAAATTATTTACATTCCACTATGTATCTATTAAAACAAAGACACGTTTATCTGTAAGGTCAATCCAAAATTATTTACATTCCACTATGTATCTATTAAAACTTTTATCAATTAGTGTTTGAATATCTGATTTAACAAATTTACATTCCACTATGTATCTATTAAAACTTTTATCAATTAGTGTTTGAATATCTGATTTAACAAATTTACATTCCACTATGTATCTATTAAAACTTTTATCAATTAGTGTTTGAATATCTGATTTAACAAATTTACATTCCACTATGTATCTATTAAAACTTTCTCATCAGCCGTAGCTAATGTAAAATAATCATAATTTACATTCCACTATGTATCTATTAAAACCTGAAACCTACCTGTCATTTCTATATGTGTTCCTACATTTACATTCCACTATGTATCTATTAAAACTTAAAGTGTGACTCTAACATCTTAATGTTAGACATAAATTTACATTCCACTATGTATCTATTAAAACTGTTAATATTCTTCATATTCTTTTTCGCTACTTATTTATTTACATTCCACTATGTATCTATTAAAACTTCTTCAATCTCATTTGCAATGTCATCCGCAATCTTATTTACATTCCACTATGTATCTATTAAAACCGACCAATGCTGTATCTCATAATCCTTCTTACAATATTTACATTCCACTATGTATCTATTAAAACCATAATGTCAACATCAGACTTGTTATCTTTGTTAAATTTACATTCCACTATGTATCTATTAAAACTGCATTAGCAATACCTGTTGTAATTTCTTGTTGATATTTACATTCCACTATGTATCTATTAAAACCTCAATTTTCTGTCGTGAATTCTTAAATGCCATATTCATTTACATTCCACTATGTATCTATTAAAACGAAGAATATCCAACAATGTCGGATTTTATTTCACAATTTACATTCCACTATGTATCTATTAAAACTTTGTTGCCCTTACAGCCAGATATACGTTGTGTGCATTTACATTCCACTATGTATCTATTAAAACTGCGTTAGTCATTTGAATAACATTCTGACTTACTGTATTTACATTCCACTATGTATCTATTAAAACTGTGACAGCTTGAAGTGATGTAGCTGTGTTAGTTAATTTACATTCCACTATGTATCTATTAAAACATTTTAATTCGTTGTAAGAGCCAGCGTTATTACTAAATTTACATTCCACTATGTATCTATTAAAACCAGTTTCATTAAATTCATTCTGAATATCATAGTCGTATTTACATTCCACTATGTATCTATTAAAACCAGTTTCATTAAATTCATTCTGAATATCATAGTCGTATTTACATTCCACTATGTATCTATTAAAACTGTCTGTCCGTCAAGTGTTTGTCCTTGTTCAACTGCATTTACATTCCACTATGTATCTATTAAAACCGGATAATTCTTCAACTGTATACTTATTAAGTAAATTTACATTCCACTATGTATCTATTAAAACATAGGCATATTTACTGTAACTAAAGAAGAAAGCAAATTTACATTCCACTATGTATCTATTAAAACACGTGGTCTTAAATGACATTATTTTGATATCTTAATTTATACCTTTTTGTCGACTCCTATTATTTATATATATTATTATCCTAAAGATTTTATCCAACAATTACAAATATCTGATAAAACCTACATTGTCGACCTTATGGTTATTTTACATCATTATCATTCGACAGACAAGATTGTGCAATACATATATAACTTTATATTATAAAATCTGTTACATTATCCTGTCTACCCCACAACTCTTTATCAACCCACTTCTGCTGTCTACTTTTAAATAAAATAACAGAATCCAGTTCGTTATTAATATATGGAGCTAATTCTTTTTGCATTTTAATTAATTGTACTTTTGATAATTCTCCTTCAAAAACCGAATTCTGTATATGTGTCATATATTTTTTACATATTTTAAATATATGACACCATCTTTTTCTTCCATTTTCATCCTTGCTTACATCATATACTAAAACAATATACATACACTAACCTCATATTTTATTTATATATGTTAAATGTCGTTAATTTCATACATGATACCAGAGTCAAGAGGTCTAAGCCCACATGAGCTTGCTCATAAGTTGGTGAAGAACCTTGGAACCCGATATCCATATATAATATTACCACCATATCCTAAAACCTTCATATTCCTTTTCACCTATTAGATGTTTGATAAGTTTATATGCCTCTAACCTTATCAAATACTGATATGATACCTGTCGTCCAAGCTCTTTATGCATTATTGTCTGTTTCATCTTTTTTTCAAATTCCGAAACAATAAGTTTAGAAGCATCCTTTTTTAAATGTAAATAATTCAATTCTTTTGTGAAACTTTTTTCTGTTATTTGTTTTCTATTAAGTAATGAAAATATCAATCTATCACCAATCAATGGTTTGAATACTTCTGATATATCAAGGCATAACGAATATCTTCTAATACCAGGTTCATGTAAATAACTTATTGTTGGATTCAACTGCGTATGATATATTTCGCTTAATGTTCTTGTATATACTAGTGAATTAACAAATGAAATTAATGAATTAATCATATTATCTGGAGGATGCATTACTCTTTTATCAAATTCTATTTCCTGATTAATAATTACACTCCATGCAGCATAATATTTTTTTCGTATATTTCCCTCAATCCCCATAAGTTCTTGTATAGATTTTACACCTACCAATCCTGTACGCAAAGAATCTATATCCTTCATATAATCTGATACATTTTTATCTCGTCCATTATAATATCGTAAGTTTCTATATATATTATCTGCTGCCGCCTGAATAAACTTTTTAGCTATTAAAAGTCTTTTATCATATTCTGTATAATGCTGCACCTGATTTACTAATAACTGACCTGCAAGATTACTTTCTTTAGGATAAAAACTTCCTGTATAGAAATTATAATAATTAAAAAAATGTATCGGTATTCCATACTGGGATATGTAACTTAAAAATGTCGTATTAAAAGACATTTCTGACATAACATATATATCTGATATACGCTCTATAGGTATATCTCTTTTTTCACCATCATATGATGTAAATCTTAATGTATTATCTTTTCTTTTTAAATCTCCATTATTGTATACATAAAAGCTCTGCTGCATTTTATTCCTCCACTTACTACATAATACTATATAAAACACATATCAAAATAAGCGCATTTTTTACATATCTTGGTTTCATTCAATTCTGGTGGCAGTTTATACTCCTTTATTTTATTAATATCATCAATAATTTTATCAAGTTCCCTGCAATCCTCATCTGTTAGCTCTATCTCTATATTTCTTTTAGCCAAAGGATAGTCAATCTTTCCAGTAAGCCCTTCTACGCCTCTCTTTTTCAAATAATATAGATAGTACTTTAACTGCCATATTCCAGCTTCCTCTATCGCCTTACTCTTTTTCACCTCATGTAATTCTTTCTTCTCACGTATGAAATCAATATTAATAGCATCATCAATATTAATATGCTTGTCATCCCTTGCATAACTATTCTCATCCAGCAATTTACCAAGTTGTACATTTTCATTGCCATCTTCCATTGTAATCTGATGACAAAAATACCACAGTTTTCTTTTACATATAAAATAATAATATATCATTACACCTGTTATTTTATCTTCCATAACTGTAAACCTCATAAATACTACATACTCTTGATATTATTAACAACTATTACATAAATATAGAAGCCTGCGTCTGTTTTTTTATTAATCCACTTCCCGTACATTTATCTATATCAAATTCATAATCCATACTTGCTCTATGTATATTCAATTCTGCTTGCCTTGCTTTGTTTTTCCCATCCCCATTGCCACTTTCCCAAATAACACATTCGTCAACTAATTCTGGCAATTTGTACTTATTATATGTTGGCAACGACAAAGTCATATCCGATATTTTAGATGTAAATATACTTCTAATGTCCTTTTTAATATATTTATCATTAATTATCTTTAAGCAATTGTCTATAAAATCAATATTTTGGTTATATATGTTATCAGGTATTATCGTAACACTATTTATATTGCGGAATTGTCTATCAGCTTCTTGTTTACTATACTCTGCCTCCTTAATTATTTGGAAATTATCTAGAGCCTTCTTTATATTTTGGTAATAAGCAGTATCTACTAATTCCTCTGTACAATACACCCGGTTTATGTATTCATTCTTTTCTCTTTCTGCTAAAGGTCTTCCTGTATAATCTTTCAGTATATTTACTGAGCGATTATATATATCTTTATCATATATATAACTAATGCTTTTTTTCTTATTACTTTTTACATCATCACCATTAAGTATTTCTACCGAATTTCCTTTGCTATTAATTTCTTCTGCAATATATATATGAACATTAGCCTCTATAGGTACATAACGCATATGTCTGTTACACCTTCCTAGACGTTGTAATAAACTATCAACCGTGCTCATTTCTGTATACAATACATCAAAGTCAATATCTAGACTTGCTTCTACAATCTGCGTTGTTATCCATATACCAGTAGACGAATTATCCCTTGAAAATGACATTATATTTTCTTCTAATATTCTTCTATGTTGTTTTATAAAATTTGAATGTAAAAGATGTATTTCTGTTTTCTCTTCATTCATCCAGAAATCGTATATATCACATATTTTTTGGTACAACACCTGAGCACTGCTGATAGTATTACATATTACTAACACTTTTTTATCTCTGGCATCTTCAATAACTTTATCTACATTAATATCTCCATACTCTGCATCAAGCCAATGTCTTACATTTTCTGCCACTGTTGAAAAATCTTTATATTCATAATCTACTGCTTCTATAAGACCATATTCCTCCATTAAACTTCTTAACACTGGTGGAAATGTTGCCGTTATAATTGCAAAATGTCCTCCCATATCTGATACAATTTTCAGACCATATATAATTGCTGCTATAATTTCCGAATCATATGATTGTATTTCATCTATTATAACTTTAGAATATTTAAGTGTTGCTGCAAATATTTCTGTTCCCAATGCTTTGTATACAAACTTAAATATCTGATCAACAGTACACACAGTCAATGGAAAAGAAAGCAGCTTTGCCTTTTGATACATATTATAAGCACTTTCCTCTCCCTTTCTGCTTTCATCTATAAAATGCTGCATACTTCCTGAATGTAATAATGTAACATCACCATAATTATATGTTTTCTTTATTCTGTCATATATAGCATTAGATGAAACCATATATGGCAATGTATAAAAACATTTTTCACCATCAGCCCACAATAAAGCTGCTTCTGTTTTTCCCATTCCTGTTGGTGCTACTACTACTAGATTCTTATTAATATTCTCTTTCATATATAGCTGCATAGAATTAAATTGCATATTATGTGACTTAAAGTAAGAATAAATATTGTTAACTAATATTTTGTTATCAATATCCGAAACCTGTTCTGCTTTATCATAGCCTGAACTAACAGTATAATCGAACTTGTTTAACAGACCTTTGACTAGCGCATATTTTTCCCATACATTATTATCAAGCCTCTTATTAACTGATGTTTCATTATTTCTAAATAAAATTTTATTAACATTGGCTGCTCTTATCTTTTTTTCTTCTCTTTTATAAAAATCAGCCAGATTATCAATATAGTATTTCTTACAGAATTCCTTTATTTGAGCACTTTCCCACTTATCTTCCCTGTCATGATGATGGTAAACAGCAGTTATAAATATCTTAAAATCTTCTACTGTACAATCTGGAACCATATTGCTTAATTCATCCTGAGATATACTTACTGCACTTAAATATCCATGAGGAATTTCATAATCGAAGGTTTCATCTAAATGTAAATCTCTATTACCTATTTTAGTCTGAAATACTATGTTAGCTTTACCAATATCATGTATTCGACATGCTTCAACAACAAGCTTTTTCTCTTTATCCGTAAAATATCCACCATATATTTTAAAAAAATTCTCTGCACATATTACTATATCTTCAAGATGCTGTTTTA
>ULNN01013133.1_pt1 | contig 25968 bp, 19 predicted proteins | sample 1951931 | NCBI WGS metagenome assembly ULNN01 (sample SAMEA4835578, study PRJEB28245) | human gut metagenome | biome: gut microbiome; material: fecal sample | place: Denmark | collected 2008
TCTATGAATTTACTGCAATCCAGAAGCCGGCAAATGATGTGAAAACCAATATTATCACAACACATTTTGAGTACCATTCCATTGATGCGAACCTGTTAAAATTGGATATTCTCGGACATGATGATCCAACGATCATTCGAAGATTGGAGGATCTGACCGGAAAAGATGCGAAGACCATCGCACTGGACGATAAGGATGTCATGTCGTTGTTCCACGGACCGGAGGTATTAGGTATTACGCCGGGGGATATCAGCGACTGCAAGACGGGATCGTTGGGTGTTCCGGAGTTTGGTACGGATTTTGTTATTCAGATGTTGGTAGACACGAAACCAAAGAGTTTCTCGGATCTTGCCCGTATATCCGGTCTGTCACATGGTACGGATGTATGGTTGAACAATGCGCAGACATTGATCGCGGAAGGCAAGACAGACCTTACCAATGCGATCTGTTGTCGAGATGATATCATGGTCTATCTGATCCATATGGGACTGGAACCCGGACTGGCATTTAACATCATGGAAAAAGTGCGTAAAGGAATCGTGGCAAAAGGAAAATGTGATAAATGGCCGGAGTGGGAAAAAGAAATGCTGGCACATAATGTACCGGACTGGTATATCTGGTCGTGTACACAGATCAAATACATGTTCCCGAAGGCGCATGCGGTTGCCTATGTCATGATGGCGTGGCGGATTGCGTGGTTTAAGATCAATGAACCGCTTGCTTATTATGCGGCATATTTCAGTATTCGTGCAAAAGCATTTAATTACGAGACAATGTGCCAGGGTATAGATCGACTACATGAGGAAATGACAGCAATCCGGAAGAAACCAAAGAATGAGCAGTCCGGTGCAGAAGAAGACGCAATGCGGGATATGCGAATTGTAGAAGAAATGTATGCGAGAGGATTTGATTTTCATCCGATTGACCTGTATCAGGCAGATGATATCAATTGTCTTATCATAGATGGCAAGATCATGCCGCCATTTACATCAATAGAAGGTGTAGCGGAGAAGGCGGCAGCACAGATCAAAGAAGCAGCTAAAGGCGGAAAGTTTATGTCGAAGGATGATCTGCGGGTTCGGGCGAAGATCGGTAAAACGACGATCGAGAAAATGTCAGCATTGGGAATCCTCAACGGAATGCCGGAGTCGAGTCAGCTTAGCATCTTTGATTATGCGAACTGAAAAAAGTGTAGAAAAATGAGAAAAAGGGCTTGACGATTTGCCGAATGTTTGTTATACTAGGCAAGTCGTCAAGCGACAAGGCCAATTGGTCAAGCGGTTAAGACGCCGCCCTCTCACGGCGGAAACAGGGGTTCGATTCCCCTATTGGCTGTTATCTGCAAGGCAGATTACATTATTTAATTTCATATTGTTGTGTTACAACAGTTATGGCCAATTGGTCAAGCGGTTAAGACGCCGCCCTCTCACGGCGGAAACAGGGGTTCGATTCCCCTATTGGCTGTTGTCTAAGGAAGCAAGCATTTTCAAGGGTTTGAAGATGCTTGTTTTTGTCTTCTATGTACTTTTCCACATAGTTTACACTCACTGCATTTTCCTTCATATTGACGAATACATTTTTAAATGTTAATATATGGTAAGTAAATAAGTTTGGGGGAGCTTATTACAGATATGAATTACATTCAATGAGTTGATACGAGGGGGATAAGTGTATGAAGAATTATAGTTTGACAAGATAGCAGTATTCACGATGTGTGGGTGCTGCTTTTGTTCTTAAAGTGACATTGTTCAACGCATGAGAGCAGCATTTATAAAATCGGATGGGTTACAGGGATGATTTCAAGTGGTGTAAGGAGGTGGAGAGTAGATGGATTCTGGTTCTAATAAAAAAGGTTCGTCAGGTGCTATTCTGATTATGATCTTTTGTCTGATTGTTATGATATATCTGATCGGAAAGGTTTCGGACAAAGAAGAGCATTCGAAATATACGAATGTAACAACAGAATCAACAACAGAGTTAACACAGACGTGCGTGTTTAAGGACTGTCATAATGTGATGGCACCGGATAGCATCTATTGTGAAATGCACAAAGAAGAGATTGCCAAAAAGAAGGCACAGACGACGGAACAGAATGTTAATTCTACAAATGTTTCCGGAAACTCTGGTAGTGGCAAGGGGACAAATTCAACGTATCATCATTCGACAAAGTCTAAAACGACAGAGAAGACAACAACGGAGTTCAATCCGGAAGATCATGATATTGAGGGATATTATGAGGATAATAAAGGGGATTATGAAAATATTGAAGACGCATACGATGGGTTCGAAGATGATGAGGACAGTTGGGAGGATTATTAAGAGTATATAATGAAAAGAAACAGCACGTTAAAAAGGAGCAGTTGATATGTTTGCTTTGAGGGAACCATTTGAAAAACTGAAGATGGTATATATTCAACTCTGGTCAATATATAATGAACGGAAAGAAGTTATTACACCAGAGGGCATTACAATCAAGATGAATGAATTAGATAATAGCGATGCAATCATGAATCTTGATGTGAATAAAAGGAATTTGCCATGTAATCAACGCGGATGGGTTAGAGAAGAAATGGTTGTATTAGTTTCCGAATATTTCAGAACAAAAAATCTATCTAATAGCGAACAAAAACGCAGTATAGAAAAAGTAAGTCAAATATTGCGAAAAAGGGCAATGCAGAACGGCGAAAACATCAGTGATGTGTTTCGGAATATAAATGGTATTAGCATGCAGTTTGGATGTATAAAAAAATTTGATAAAGATATAGAAAGTAAAGGATTAGGAAATGGAAGTAAGTTGATGCAGGAAATCGTTAATGAATATCTAATTTCACCGGAAATGATTCAGAGGGAAGCGGAATGTGTTATAATGAGCGTAATATCAGATAATAAATAAAGGAGAACATAAGATGGCAAAGGGAACAACAACAGTTGGATTTGAAGAAAAGTTATGGCTTGCTGCAGATAAGTTGCGTTCAAATATGGATGCAGCAGAATATAAGCATGTTGTACTTGGACTTATATTTTTAAAATATGTTTCAGATTCATTTGAAGAGAAATATAACAAACTCTTAGAAGAAGGTTATGGGGACGAAGAAGATCGGGATGAATATCTTGCTGACAATATTTTTTATGTGCCAAAGGAAGCAAGATGGAGTGAGATACAGAAGCATGCGACAAGCACAGATATTGGCAGTGTGATTGATAAGGCGATGGATGCAATCGAGAAAGAGAATGGTTCGCTGAAGGGTGTACTCACTAAGAATTATTCACGTCAAGAGTTGGACAAGACTCGTCTTGGTGAATTAGTAACGCTTTTTTCGAATATTGAGGTGGGATCAACCGCGGCACAGGAAAGAGATGTATTGGGTCGTGTGTATGAATACTTTCTTAGTAAATTTGCCAGTGCAGAAGGTAAATTAGGTGGAGAATTCTATACACCATCTTGTATTGTTCGTACACTTGTAGAAATGATTGAACCATTTGAAGGACAGATTTTTGATCCGGCTTGTGGAAGTGGCGGTATGTTTTGCCAGTCTGCAAGATTTGTAAGGGAACATCAGGGAAATGTCCGAGATATTTCAATCTTTGGACAAGAGAGTAATCCTACCACATGGAAATTGGCAAAGATGAATCTTGCAATTCGAGGATTAGAAGCGAATCTTGGAAAACATAATGCAGATTCTTTCCATGATGATCAACATAAGACTTTGAAGGCAAATTATATATTAGCTAATCCCCCATTTAATATATCTGATTGGGGAGGAGAACGACTTCAAGATGATATTAGATGGAAATATGGTATACCTCCAGTTGGAAATGCAAACTTTGCATGGTTACAACATATGTTACATCATTTAAATCCAGCAGGTGGAGTAGCCGGCACAGTCTTGGCAAATGGATCGTTAAGTTCAAATACTTCCAATGAAGGTCAAATTCGTACAAACATGATAAATGGAGATGTGGTAGAATGTATTGTTTCTCTGCCAGGGCAGTTATTTTATTCAACAGGTATTCCGGTTTCATTATGGATATTGCGTAAGGGCAAGACAGAATATGCAAAAGGTAAGATTCTATTTATAGATGCACGTAATTTGGGACATATGATTGATCGTAAAGTGCGTGAATTATCAGAGGAAGATATTCAGAAAATGGCATCTACATATCAAAATTGGAGACAAGGAAAAGAGTATGAAGATGTAAAGGGATTTTGTAAATGCGCAACAATTGAGGAAGTGTCAGATCAGGATTATATTCTTACGCCAGGAAGGTATGTTGGAATTCCTGAGCAAGAAGATGATGGGGAGCCATTTGAAGAGAAAATGACACGTCTTACAACAGAACTTTACGGATTATTTGAAGAATCGCATAAATTGGAAGAGGATATATGTAAGAAGTTGACTGCGATTGGGTACGGGAAGAATAAAGAAAAAAACAAATGATACAATACAGTATAATGAGGAATGGAATGTGGATATGCAAGTGTTGAGCGATATATGTGAATATCGAAAAGAAAAAATTATGACAAAAGAGATTACTTTAAGTAATTATATTTCTACGGAAAACCTTATGCCTAATAAAGGAGGAATTGTGGATGCTTCTAGTTTGCCGACTGTTGAAAAGATACAATTCTATCAAAAGGGAGATGTTTTAGTTTCAAATATTCGACCATACTTTAAGAAAATATGGTTGGCAAAAGAATCAGGAGGATGTTCTAACGATATTTTGGTTTTTAAATCAAAAGAACATGTGGATTCTTTGTATTTATATTATGTATTATCAGATGATTCTTTTTTTGATTATGCTACAGCGACATCCAAGGGCACAAAGATGCCAAGAGGCGATAAAAATGCTATTATGCAATATAATGTCCCTAAATTTAATATTGCAATGCAAAGAAAAATTGGTAGTTTGCTTAAGAGTATTGACAATAAGATAGAGATAAATAAGATGATAAATAGGAATTTGTCGGAACAGATTGCTGCATTATATCAAGAGTGGTTTGTTAATGGTAGCAGATATGAAAAGGATGAAGATGGCAATTTTGTAGGTGTTTCAAATGTTTCGTTAGCTGACCTAATGGATTATGCAGGAGGAAGTCAACCACCTGCTTCAGAGTTTATTGATGAAGAACGAGAAGGTTATGTAAGATTTGTTCAAATTAGAGATTATGATGCTGATAATCATATTACATATATACCTGTATCTAATAGAAATAAGCTTTGCAATAGATTTGATATTATGATCGCTCGATATGGAGCTGCGTTGGGGAGAATTTGCTTTGGTCTTGATGGTGCGTATAATGTCGCTTTAGCAAAGGTATTTCCGAAGAAAGAGTATTATCGAGAATTTTTGCGAGCATATTTATCTTCTGTAGGGTTTTATGAAGGAATTAATATTAGAGGAGGAAGAAGTGCTCAGTCAGGGTTTAATCAAAGCGATATTAAATCATTTAGACTTGATTTTCCAGATGATGATTCTACTGTAAAGGAATTTGAGGATACAATTCATCCAATAATCGAAGAGAGATTAAAGATAAAAGAAGAAAATTACAAATTAGCGCATTTAAGGGATACTTTGTTGCCAAAGTTGATGTCTGGTGAAATAGATGTTCATAATTTATAAATAACATTACTCCGACAAATGGTAATTGATTAGATAAATTTTTATTTATTCCGCAAAAAAGGAGATCCCAATGGTATTAGAATTAATTCAAGATATGGAAAAGGCATTACAGAATGAATGTTATTTAGGAGCTTTGATGATAGCATTGACATTACCTGATATTTGTGGCAAAGCAGAATATCCTAAGGAGAAGACGACTTTAAGATATATACATTGGTATAATGAATATGTCGGTAAACATGACATAAATCCAGATGATGATATTCAAATGCCATATTTATCGGGCGAGGTAGTTAATTCATTACGTAATTTTATTTTTCATCAAGGTACACCAGATATTAATTATCAAAAGCAACAACCTGATCATAAGAAAATAGAAAAATTCGTTCTTCAAATTACGGAAACAAATGGTATTTATAGTGATGCATGTTGTGAAAATGTATTTACGGATGGCTGCACATACTATGCAAACATCGGGAGGTTGTGTTTTATTATTGGTAAAAGTGCAAAAGGATATTATTACAAGAATCAAGATAAATTTGATTTTATTAATTATAAAATTCAAGATATGAGAATTATTACGAAAGGCAGATGATAACATGACAGATTTTAGTGTAAAAATGGTCAATGAGAATCTTTTAGAGAATGCATTTGTTACAGAATTACAAAGTAAAGGCTATAACTATCTGTATGGACCAGACATTGAACGGGATTATCATGAAGTGATCTTGAAGCAATACTTTCATGAAGCGTTGATGCATATTAATCATGGAATTACGGAAGAAATCCTAGAAGAATCATATAGGACAATTAAAAATCTGGGTTTGTTGAAGTTAGAAGATATGAACGCTGCCTTTCATAAGTATCTGATAGAAGGAGTCCCTATTTCTTATCGATTGAATGGAGAACCGGCAACATATACTGTAAAATTGGTAGATTTTGATCATCCGTTAGAGAATGATTTCAAAGTTGTAAACCAATATACGGTTATTGAATATAAGAACAAACGACCGGATATTGTAGTGTTTATCAATGGAATACCAATGGTTTTATTTGAATTAAAGAATATGGTTAATGAGGATACAACGATTGAAAATGCGTATAAACAAGTGAAGAATTACCAATTAGATATTCCTTCATTGTTTTGTTATAATGCATTTAATGTAATTAGTGATGGCTTGGATACAAGAGTAGGAACTATTACTTCTGATTTTACACGATATATGGTATGGAAATCGGAAAATGGAGAAAAACCAGATGAATCAAATGTAAATTATTTTACTAAGGTGATTAATGGTATGTTCCCGAAGGAACGACTGTTAGATATTATTCGCAATTTTATTGTATTTCAAGATATAAAGGGAAAGACAATTAAGATTCTTGCGGGATATCATCAGTATTTTGCTGTTCGCAAAGCAGTCGAACGTACACATAAAGCAATTGAAGAACATAGCCGTAAAGTTGGTGTTGTCTGGCACACACAGGGTAGTGGTAAGAGTTTATCTATGGTATTTTATACCGGATGTATTGTAAGTAATCCGGAATTTGACAATCCGACTATTGTTGTTCTAACAGATAGAAATGACTTGGATAATCAGTTGTTTGGAACATTTTGTGCCAGTTCCAAATTATTATTACGACAGACTCCCAAACATGCAGAAAGTAGAGAACACTTGAAGGAACTTTTGAAGGTGAAAGCAGGAGGAATTATATTTACAACTATTCAAAAGTTTGAGGAAAGTGATGAAATTCTGAGTGATCGAAGTAATATCATTTTTATGGCAGATGAAGCTCATCGTTCTCAGTATGGTTTGGACGGAAAGTTAAATAGAGATACCGGTGAATGGCAATATGGTATGGCAAAGTATATGCGTGATGCATTACCAAATGCAACATTTATAGGATTTACAGGAACACCAATTAATTTTGAAGATAAGTCTACGGTTGAAGTGTTTGGCGATTATATTGATATATATGATATGACACAGGCGGTTGAAGATGGGGCAACCGTTCCAATTTATTATGAGAATCGTACTGCCAAAATCAAATTAAATGAAGCCTTATTAAAGAAGATTGATGCAGAATATGACAAATTAGCAGAAGAAGCGACTGAACTTATGATTGAGAAATCCAAGTCGGATTTGTCATCAATTGAAGCAATTATTGGGTCAAAAGAACGATTGAATTTACTCGCAGATGATATTATTGCTCATTATGAAGATCGACAATATGTTTTGACAGGTAAAGCAATGATTGTGTGTATGACACGAAGAATTGCAATTAATCTCTATAAGATAATTCTGAATAAACGACCAGAATGGGATAAGAAAGTTAAAGTGGTACTAACATCAAGAAATACGGATGATGAAGAATGGCATGATATCATTGGAAATAAAACCTATCGCGATCATTTAATGACAGAATTCAAAGATGAGAAGAGTGACTTTAAAATAGCAATTGTTGTGGATATGTGGTTGACAGGATTTGATGTTCCATCTATGGCAACAATGTATATTGACAAACCAATGAAAGGTCATAATCTAATGCAGGCAATTGCAAGGGTAAATCGCGTATATAAAGACAAAGAAGCTGGATTGATTGTTGATTATATCGGTATGGCTGCGGAATTGAAGAACGCATTAAGTCAATATACGAAACGGGATCAGGATAAGATTCCAGACTTGGGACAAGCGTATTCAGTTGCGGTTGCAAAATTAGAGATTATGCGTGATTTCTTCTATGGATTTGATTACACAGATTTCTTTGGTACAGATAATTCTAGAAGATTACAAGTCATTGCAGATGGTGTTGATTTTGCTCTTAGATTTGACGAAGAGGAAAAGAAGGCGTTTATTAAAGAGGCAACCGCATTAAGTCAGGCAGAAACATTGTGTCGTAGTCTTCTTGACGAGAAGTTGAAACAGGAAATAGCATTCTTCAAGAGTATGAAAGCGGGAATATGTAAATGTGGTGGTAATGCTGGAATTACTTCAAATGAGATTAATGCAAGAATAATGACTATGCTTGAACAGGCAATTGAACAGGACGGTGTCTATAATATCTTTGCAAAGGCAGGGCAAAAGAATCCAGAGATTTCAATCTTGTCTGATGAATACATGGATCAGATCAGGAGAATGAAACACAAAAATATTGCTGCTGAGATGTTACGCAAGCTATTAGAGGATAATATTCGTGTGTTTGCAAGAACAGGTGTTGTAAAGGCAAAATTATTCTCCGAGAAAATGCAGCAATTATTGAAAGCATATAATAATCGATTGGTTACAAGCGCAGAAGTAATTGAAGAGTTATTAAAATTGTCACAAGAGATGACGGCAGCATATAAAGCTGGAGATGAGAAAGGATTATCTACAGAAGAATTAGCGTTTTATGATGCTTTAGTAGCAGATCCGAATGTTCTGCTTAAAATGAAAGATGATGTGCTTGTACAGATGGCGCATGAACTTACGGATCTTATTCGAAAGAATCGAACGGTGGATTGGGACAAGAAGGAATCTGCCCGTGCTTATATGAGAACACAAGTGAAACATTTGTTGCGAAAATATCATTATCCACCTGAAAAAGCAAAAGGTGCAATAGATGTTGTGATTAAACAGGCTGAATTGATGAGTAGTAATATTGTTTTGTAAAATATATGTGCAAAAGAGGGTTGTAATGTTTTCAGATATTGGTAAAAATAAAGACATAATATTAGGTGTATATAAAAAACTAAAAAGTTATTATCATTATAATAAAAATTATATATTTATGAAAAGTAAATTAGCTGAATTTGAATATGATTCTTTGGAAATGGATAATTCACTTCTTATATTAGCGAATTTGCTGAGTGATCCCTATAATAATAAAAATAAACAACTTGTTAATGGATGGATAGAGAAGATGGATTTTTTTGTTATGCCTAAAAAATTTACTTCAAATAATAAAAATAATGATACGTTTATTTCTAATAATGCAAGTAAAAGTGAAAAAATAAATCAGGTAAATTTTTTTATTGATATGCCCATAGAGTTGTATATATTAGAGACATTATGGACTGTTTTAATAGGAAAATTATTGTTAGATAAGGGTATAATGACAGATTGTAGTTACGGTAATTGTATAAATGAAGATGTATTATATAATAAACAAGAGGATTTTTTGTCATCAATTAATTTTGAAAAAAACAATTTGTTTAAAATATATTTTCCCCAGTATTGTAAATGGAAAAATGATACTATAAAAGCCATAGAATTCTATAATCATAAAAAAAGAAGCCAGCTTCTTGTTTCACTTGATATTAAAGGCTTCTATTATTCTATATTTTGGAAATTTGATATTTTAGAAAATTTAATAGGAGAAAATGATATATATGCGAATATTCTTTTTCTTACAGAAATTATACAAAGAATTTTTGAAAAATATACTTATAAAATTGGGGAATATAGAAATATCAGTCAGAAAGTGGAAAATAAAGAGTATGTTTTGCCCATAGGAATGTTCAGTTCAATGTTACTTTCAAATCTTTATTTATCAAAATTTGATATAGAAATGATCAATAATAAAAATGTTTTACATTATGGACGATATGTAGATGATATGCTTTTAGTTTTAGACGCGACGGATGAAGAAAAAAATATAAATGAAAAAACGGTTATCGAAGAATATTTAATTAAAAAAAATAAAATTTTGAGTCATAAATGTGATGATATATATATACTTAATGGATTTTCAAGTTTACAAATTCAAAAACAAAAAGTAAAAATATTTTATTTGGATAAGATAAATTCAAAATCATTGATAATTCAACTAAAAAAAACTATTTCATATCCAAGTCAAATGAATATAATCCCTGATACAGAATTGCGTTTGTCAGATTTTGAGGAAGCTATTTATTTAAAAATGAATCTTTCTTCAGAAACAAAAATACGAGATATTAAGCAATTTGAAATAGATAGATTTCAATTAGGAATACACATGTGGCAAATTGTTATGAATAATCGTGCGAAGAAAGATTGTATAACAATTGAAGAAAGAGCAGCACGTCAGCATGAAGGAGATTGTATTTTAAAGTTTTTTAAAGGAAGTAAAGCGCTAGAATATTCAAGTAATTGGATTAATGCAATGTACTATTTTTTATAAACTGCCGAAACAAATCAAAAATCCTGGCAGTTATTTCAAGATAATATAAGAAACGCTATTGATAAGTTGCAAATTTGTAAAATTCAGGATGTATATAAACATAAAAATGAAATGATTAAAAAAAGAATTAAAACGAGTTTACATATTTATTTTGATATATGTATTTCAACTGTTTTATCACTTTACCCAAACTTTTGCAAAGTAAAAGATCAAAATATTTTTTTACTTGCCCAAAAAATAAGGAAGGCAAATTTATTTAATCACTATTTAGTTTCATATCCTTTAATTAATTATGCTGATGATTTAGATGATACAATTGATTTAACCAATTTATCTCCAACAGTTTTTCAAAAAATTACATTTAAAATCAAGGAAAGTAACAAAAGTAAATTATCACCGCGATTTATAAACCTTGAAGAAATATTTCAATTTGTTTTTATGTGTCAGGCTACAAGAGGTGGAAACTTTTATTTAGATTCAGAAAATCTTAGTGTATTTCAAAAAATTGAATATATTATAGATTACTTTTATTCTGTAAATCACATATATAGAAAAAAGGAAACAGATATTAAATTATCAATTGAAAATGATATAAAAGATGGATATATCGTTCAAAAAATACAAATAGGAGATAATGTGGAATGTAAGGAGAATATAAAAGTTGCAATAGCAAATGTTAAACTAAATGTTAAAAGATGTTGTTTAGGGCTTGAATGTGCAAAAGATACGATTATAAATCGAAAAGATTTAATTAAATTTTTGAAGAAAGCGTATATAGATAAAAAAATTAAAGTGGATTTTTTGGTTTTTCCAGAATTCTATATGCCTTTACATTGGGTTGCCGAAATTCTATCGTTTGTAAGAAAGACTGGAATTACGGTTATATCTGGTTTGCAATATATAACATGTGAGCGGCAAGCATTTAATAATGTTGCAGTATTTTCTCCTATAAAAAATGGTAGATATCAATCAGCTACTTTGTTAGTAAGAGAAAAAAATAATTATGCGCCAATGGAGAAGAAATTATTAGCTATTGAAAAATATCAATGTGAAGATCAAAAGAAACCAACTTATCAGATTTTTAATGTGGATGGGGTAAAGTATGGAATTTTTTTATGTTATGAATTTACTGACATATGTGCAAGAAGTTTATATAAAAATAAAATTGATATGATTTTTGTTCCGGAGCATAATCGGGATACTTCTTATTTTTCAAATATAATTGAAACAACAGCGAGAGATTTACATACTTTTATTGTCCAAGCGAATACTTCAATATATGGTGATTCTAGAATAACAGGTCCATATAGTAAAAATGACAGAAATCTGGTTCAGATTAAGGGTGGGGAAGAAGATGATGTAATTATAGGAACAATCGAAATAAAAAAAGTACGTGAATACGAAAAAAAAGAAAAGGATGAATTTAATGAAACTATTAAAAGATGTTTAAATTTTGATAAAGAAAGTAGATATAAAGGTGAAACAGAAATGTTTAAAGATTATGAAATGCATATATCTAAAACATCGGCAAGATTTGAATATTATAATTAAATGGTTCACGAATTTTGTCATCCTGAACTTAATGTAGCGTCAAGAAAATTATTTTAGGGGGATATATTTATGAATGAACAAGCAAAACCTTTAGTAAAATATTTAGATGGATCGGATACAAGATTTATAATTCCGGTATATCAAAGGAATTATGACTGGAAGAGTGGTAATTGCAGACAATTATATGATGATCTGAAAAAGCTAATTGCTCAAGCAAATTTGTTAGTATTGAAAGGACAAACATATGGAAAATGATAATACATATCATATTTTATTCTGCAATATTGCATATATGAAGTATTATGATGGCATTATTGCAGAAGATATACCCCAAAATGGTGGAAGGTATGTTAATGAAACGAATGATGCATTAGAAAAAGATAATTTTCATGTATGTGAAGACGGATATTGCCGAGGATTTGTTGAAACAAAATACAAAAAGGGGTATTTAAATGCAGAAGTGAATGATGCAAAGCAAATTCATATTGAACGAATTGATAAAGAATATAAAAAGTTGGATGCAATAGAAAATGTGACTGTAGTGTTTTGTGCAAAATCAAATGAAATTGGGCATACGGTTATTGTTGGATTTTATAAAAATGCAACTGTCCTGAGAAGGAGAGAGCAATACAAAGGAAGACAGTATAATATATTTGCAAAAGATACGGATTGTGTTCTTTTGGATGAAAAGGATCGTATAATTAATGTGCCGAGAGCTAGAAACGATGGTTTTGGCTTTGGACAAGCGAATGTATGGTATGCAGATTCAGATATAGCAAGAGATTACATTAGAAATAATATTTTGCCTTTAATTGAAAGAAATCAAATGTTTTTATCAAATTACGAATTGCAGAATGAGGATAATCTGTATGAAAATGGTAATGGTAAAAAAATACTTGTGAATAAATATGAACGTAATCCTCAAGCGAGAAAGATTTGTATCGAAAAATACGGATCAATTTGTGCTATTTGTGGATTTGATGCATCGAAAATTTACGGAGTGGAATTTAAAGGTAAAATAGAGGTACATCATATCATACCTATTAGCGAAATGAATGAGAATTATAAAATTAATCCGGAACATGATTTAATTCCGTTATGTCCTAATTGCCATATGGCAATTCATACAAAAATTAATGGAAAAACATTATCTTTGGATGAGTTGAAGAAGAGAGTCAAGAAATAAAAACAACAATTATATTTGCATTCGTGTACCAAGACAACATCAGAAAAATTGTTGAACTTATTGTTCACAAAATGATGGCGTAATGCAACACAGATACAAGAAAAAAGTTTATTAGTATCAGAGAGTATAGAAGGAGGATGTGGATGTTATTTATAGAATACCCAAAATGTTCCACATGTAAGAAGGCTAAGAAATGGTTGGATGCCCACAACATTACTTACACCGACCGTCACATTGTCGAAGAGAATCCAACTTATGATGAGTTGAAAGAATGGTACATACGAAGCGGATTACCACTTAAGAAATTTTTTAATACCAGTGGAATGTTATATAAGGAACAGAAGTTGAAAGATCGTTTGCCTGAAATGAGCGAGGATGAACAATTGCAGTTACTTGCAACTAATGGTATGATAGTAAAGAGACCTCTTGTAGTAAAAGATGATTGTATCCTTGTTGGTTTCAAGGAGGCAGAGTGGGAACAATTATATTTATGATTATTTATTTTACAGAAGTAAAATGAGAAGAATCAGGATAATGGACTGGTACAGAGAATATGTTAGGAAACACACAAGGAAAACTTTTAAATGAATACATAGAAGATTATGTGGTATTTGATCTGGAGACAACCGGGGTTTCGCCATATAATGATGAAGTTATCGAGATTTCAGCGGTAAAAGCCAGAAAAGGGAAAGTAGTAGAAGAGTTTAGCCAATTGGTAAATCCCAAAAGAACGATTCCATTTGCGGCAAGCAGGGTAAATAATATAACGGACGATATGGTTTCGGATGCACCGTTTTTTGATGAAGTGCTGAGAAATTTTCTGAAATTTGTTGGAGAAGATGTGTTAGTTGGTCACAATATTCAAAGCTTTGATATGAAATTCATTTACAGGGATTGCGAGAGATATTTTCATCAGTTGATAACAAATGACTATGTGGATACGCTTATTCTTGCAAAAAGATGTTTCCCGGAATGGAGACATAGAAGACTGGGGGATTTGGCAGACTATTACGGAATATCAACACAAGGTGCACATAGGGCATTAGCGGATTGCAGAATGAATCAGCGTGTTTTTGAATTACTTAGCAAAGAAATGAATACGGAGAAAAAGAAAATACTTGACTCTAATGTAAAGACGTGTCCGTTATGCAATCTGCCTTTAAAGAAAAGAAATGGGCGATATGGGGAATTCTGGGGTTGTACGGGATTTCCGAATTGTAGGTATACTGAGAATATATAATCAATAGAAGGAGAATCGATCACATAAAGATGGAACGGTTAGATAAGATTATAGCGTTGAGAAAACATTTACATCAGATACCGGAAGCTTCTATGCATGAGGTGCAGACGAAGAAGGTGCTAATGCAATTTCTGAAAGAGAATACAGATTGTTTTGTTGTAGATAAAAGAGAGTGGTTCTATGCGGTGAGACGAGCAACTAGTGAACCGACACAGCCGCCAATCGCATTTCGGGCAGATATGGATGCGGTCTGCGGAGCGGATGGAAAGCCGGGACATTATTGCGGGCATGATGGACACAGTAGCATTTTGTGTGGAGTAGCCATGTATCTTGCAGAACAGAATCTATCTTTGACAAGAGATGTGTATCTGATCTTTCAACCGGCAGAGGAGATAGGGCAGGGTGCAAAATTATGCAAGACATTGATATGTGAGAAAAACATTGCAGAGATTTACGGTTTGCATAACATTCCGGGATATCCGTTACAGCAAATTTTGGTGCGCAAACAGACATTTGCATGTGCGTCGACAGGATTAGCAATACGCATGAAAGGAGTTCCAAGCCATGCTGCATATCCGGAAGCAGGACGGAATCCGGCAATTCCTTTTGCCAACCTTTTGTCAGCGTTAGAGCAACTTACGGATGATATACGGAAACAGAATGAATTTGTATTGATGACAGTGATTGGAATGGATATAGGAAGTGCTAATTATGGAGTATCTGCGTCAGAGGGAGAATTACGGCTTACGGTGAGAGCAGAGAGACAACATGTATTTGATGCTTATTTAGAAAGTATTCAGAGACTTGTTGAACAATATGCATGCAAGGGTGGATTTTCTTATACGATTGAGGAAATTGAACGATTTCCTGCAACAGAGAATTCGCAAAATGGTGTGGAGCGGATTTGTGATGCGGCAAAGAAGATGAATCTCAAAGTAAGCGAGTTAGAACAACCAATGCGATGGTCAGAGGATTTTGGATATTACTTACAGGAAACAACGGGTGCATTTTTCGGAATTGGAGACGGCAAGGATCATGCACAGTTACATATGGCTGAGTATGAATTTCCGGATGCAATTATTGAAACGGGGATTCAGATGTTTTTGGCACTCATTTAGAGATAGTAGTTGATCGGAGATGATACGCAGATGGCAGGCTGGGATAAAAAAGCAGGAATCATATTGAGTAATAATGTATCAGAGGATAAGATCTGGTCATTGTTTAATTATGTCTTTTCAAATGCTTGCGGTAAAAGAAATACATACAAGTTTGGATTGATCAAAGCGATATCAGATAATTTATTTAATTGTGAATGGACTGTTTCTGGGTATAAGCTATCTTTTAATGATCTGTTTTCTAAGTTTGCTGAAAATTATTGGAATTTGGTTGTAAAATATGGCTTGCGACAGATGCGTCCGGATGGAAAATCGGAATATTCCAAGATTGAACAAATATTTCTTGATATAGTACAGAAATATGATGTATTGAAGGAATTAACATTTTCTGGTTTGACACAAAATGATATGGATTGGGTCACAAGAGAAACAGCGAAGAATTGTAAGAAATATGTTTTGGGTGCGTTATACAATGATTTTGAGGGATTATTTTATGCATTTGATGTGAATCATCAGGATTATATAATTTTAAATCCTCCGGTATATGATTTTATGTTGCGTTACAAACCGGAGATTGAAAAATTGAATTATTTTGCTTGGGCAAAATTTTTGGAAACAATCAATGATGAGTCAGTGCTGATTAAACTTTTGGATAAACTGGAATTAGCAACACCACATAGAGAGGATTTATCCATATATCGCGAGATTCTTAGAAAAGAATTTGAAGAGAATACTTGTTTTTACTGTGGTAAGAAACTGACGAGCGTTGTTCATGTAGATCATTTTATTCCTTGGTCATATGTGAAAGATGATAAGATGTGGAATTTTGTTCTTTCTTGTTCATCATGTAATTTAAAGAAAAATAATAGAATTCCGGTGGAACGCTTCTTAATTAAAATTCAGAACAGAAATAGCAGAGCAAAGCAGATTCAGAATAGGATTGTATATGAGGATTTTAAGGAATATAATAATGATAGACTGCAAAGATTATGGAAATATGCACAGTTAAGCGGATTGAAAGAATTTTCGTTATAATATTTTGCGTTAAGGAAAGGAGATTAACATGAGAGGTTGGAGAAAGATTTTATTTAGTATTGGTTGCATTAGTGTACTTGCTTTGCAAAGTATTTGTGTACATGCAACAGATGCTGCAATGAACAATCCGGACGTGAATAAAGAAGCAGCGAAAGAGAATCCGGATACGAAGGCTGCTTACGAAAAGGCAGGAATTATATACGAAGGTGAGGATAAGAAAGAAGAGACGATTGCACAATATGGCGCTGCATCCGTTGCACAATCATTGGACTCTAATCTGTTTTCAACATCCTCCAGGTATGACCGTATTATATTTCAACCGGAGAAAAATGGTATTTATTTTATCAAGTATAATAATAAGAACTATGGGTATTATGATGTGTTTTTTTATGATCTGAATACAAAGTCATATAAGAATGTATATACTTTTCGTACAGGTGACTGTCAGCTGTATACTACCAAGGATGCATTTTATTATATGACCGGAAAGGCGGGCTCCTTATCAGAAAAAGTTACAGTGGGAGATAAGACATATGGGAATACATATACTGTCACAATTACAAAATATGATCTTATCACAGGGAAGACATCAGAAACAACATTAGATGCAATATATTGTAATGGCTATTGGGGCAATTTTGTAAGTTGCATAGGAGTGGATACGAAAGGCAGAATGTATGTGGCAACAAATGAAGATGAATTGTTGTTGTATGATCGTCAGGGAAAATGTCTGAGTAAACAATCTTACACAGGAGAAATATATGAATTTTACGGTTTTGATGCAACCAATGGTAATTTCTATTATAAAGGGCAATATAATTGGAGATATTGGGGTTACGATCATTATATGGCATCTTTGATGGCGGGTAATGTGGATTCAAATAATAAGATTGCGTTACCGGAAGCAAATCTTTCTATTTTATATCAGATGGGATTTTTTACTCATCAACAGCCGGTAACTATGTTAAATGATAAATATTTAGCAGTGCTTACCACATTTTCTTCGGACACGTTGTTATTATTAGACTCGAACGTCTACGATTATACGGATCACACAGAACAGTCTACCAGTATCAATTTGCTCAATAGCGGTGTGTCAGTTTCCGTTTTAAATGTTGGCAATCCGAATGTTTCGAAATTAGCACTTCAGACATCAAAATCTGAATATGAAAATGATATGGATACAAGTAGTATCGGTCCACGGTGTGCTTTGACATCGGACGGGAATAGATTAATTGTAAAGACGGATGACTGTTCTTTGACAGAGTATGATATAGCCGGGAAGACAAAGATATCAGAAGTAAAGACAACACATCCGGTATATACATTTGCAATGTATGGTAATCAATGTGTTGCAATCGAAAAAGAAAATAATGCTTATTATATAGAGACGATTGAGTGGACATATCCGACAGATTATTCTGTTATGGCACCAGCAACTATGCAGGTTGGAGATTGTATATCTATAGCGAATCAGACGGACAGTTCCTTTGTATTGGATTATACATATGAAAGTTCAGATCCTAATACAGTAAGTGTTGATAAGAATGGAAAGTTGCTTGCATGGAAGAAAGGTTCTGCCACGATCAAAGTTCATGCATCACCGATTAATGTGGATAAGACGTTGACGATTACGGTTACGGATTCGGTTGCATCTGCAAATACGAAGTATTATTCTACAACTGCGACTAAGGGAAAGGCATCTGGTAACATGCACAATCCAGAGCCGACAGGTTATTATGGAAATACTATATCTTCTTACTTGACGCAGCTTTCGGATGGCGGTTACGAACGAGTAGAATTTTTAGAGCAAAAGGTATGGATTGAGACATATAATAGTGCATTTGGATTGGTGAAACAAAAAAGTATCAAGCCGGAATTGCCCCTGATTGGTGGATTCTTTAGTGGTGAACAATATAACTTTGTTGTATATGGTCAGTTCAATTCGGCACAGAGTGACAGTGTGGAGACATTCCGGATTGTCAAATATGATAAGGCGTGGAATCGGGTAGGTGCCTGTACTGTGTATGGAGCCAATACCTATGAGCCGTTTGAGGCTGGTGGATTAAGTATGGCAGAAAAGAATGGAACTTTATATGTTCATACCTGTCATACCATGTATGCAGGGGATGATGGATTGCATCATCAGGCAAATTGTACATTTTGTGTACAACAATCGGATATGCAATTGATAGATTCGTATAGCGGAGTAATGAATCTGTCGTATGGATATGTCAGCCATTCCTTTATGCAGTTTGTTAAGACGGATGACACATATGTGTATAGAGTGGATTTGGGAGATGCTTATCCAAGAGGAATAGCTTATACAGCAACTAAAATGACTGATAAGATTCGGAAACCATCTGCATATGGAACGGTAAAGAATTTCAGTGGCTCGACCGGAAACAATTGGACCGGTAATAATTTAAGTGGTATGGAATTGTCGGATGATTATTGTCTGATTGTGGGATGCGGAAATGATGGAACATATGCAGTCAATTACAATACCTGGGTTGTATCAGTAGACAAAGAAAAGGGAACCTTTAATGAAAATGTAGTGACAGCGCATAGCAAGAATGACAATGCATCTACCGGACAACCGAAGTTAGTGAAACTTAATAACAATCAGTTCCTGTTGATGTGGGAGGAATATAGCTATAACAAGAAGACGGAAGAGGCCGGAGGTTATGTTACAAAGATGGTACTTTTGAATCCGAATGGTGAACTGGCATCGGCAATTTATCAGACACCATTAGCTTTGTCGGAATGTTCGCCAATTGTGAATTCAGAAGGACAGGTTGTATGGTATGTAACAAATGGTGATTCTCCTACATTTGTTAAGATCAATCCATATCAATTGCAGAAGGTTCAGGAGACAAGTAAGAATGTGAAATTATTTGCTAAGGATAATACCGACAATCTGCCTGCTAAGGTTGGAACAAAATTAAAGTACAAGAAGAATCAATATGTCGTGATGGAGGACGGTACGGTTGCTTTTGTTAAACCAGGCAAAAAGAAGATTACAAGCTTGAGCATTCCGGCACAGATCAAATCGAATGGACATACTTATAATGTTTCGGAGATTAAATCAAAGGCATTTAACGGTTGTAAGAAGCTTAAAAAAATCACGATTGGTAAGAATATCAGAGTAATTGGAACAAAGGCGTTTTATAAATGTACAGCGCTAAAAAAGATATTGATTCCTTCAAAGGTTGAGAAGATTGGAAAGAATGCATTTTATGGATGTAAGTCATTAAAAGATATTCGGATCAAGACAACCAAACTATCCAATAAGGCAGTCGGTTCGGGGGCATTTTCTAAGATTCATTCAAAAGCAGTAGTCAGAGTGCCATCTAAGAAACTGAAACCGTATAAAAAACTTTTAAAAAGAAAAGGTGTAAAAGGAAAGAAACAGCGAATTAAGAAATAAAAAAGGCAGATGCAATTGCCAAACAAAGAAGAAATGGAAGGAATTTATATGAGGGATTTTGGAGCAGTTAAGGTGATTTGTCGTGTTATTACATTGATAGAGTTTATTGCATTTATGTTTGCAGCATATATGATGCCGGAATTCATGGATCAGGGGATCTTTGCAGATGTGAAGGAACAGACAAGATATATACTGGTTGGATTGGGAATTACATTAGTTGTTATGATGATTGTTTCCCTGATCGTAAAATATACCATGAAAGATGCATCAAAAGTGACACCGTACCGAATCGTGGATGTAATAACCAGACTGGTATTCACAATGCCTGCGGGACTTGTGATTATGTATTATTTGGAAGATGCAAAAGGATACGAAGATCTGATATGTGCAATTGTCGGCACCTGTATATTCATTGTAATGAATGCCACATTGAAATTTACATTGCAGGAGACAATGAACGTATCTTTTATGCGCTCAGATAGTCTGTAATATTATTCACATGCTATATAAATATTCGGTCGACCGAACATTGCAGAAACTAATAAGGTATATGGTAACAGTCTTTCTGTGATTTACTACGTTTGTTTTGTTAGTGTCTATATTTGCATGGAGGTTTGTAAGACAAGGGAGTTTTATAGTATGTTTGGTATTCAAAACCGGATAAATGTGTATCTGAATGAAATTATTCACCACAGCTACTTGATATTACCAAGTAGCTGTGGTATTTTTGTATTACGCTACTTGGTATTACAAAGTAGAATGATATGAAAGGCGGTGATAGAGTGGATGATTCGCAGTTGATGAAGGGAATATTGGAAGGTTGTGTGCTTTCCGTCATTGCGCAGGGCGAGACATATGGCTATGAGATTCTACAGAAGTTTGCGGATGCCGGATTTGATAATTTGCAGGAGGGTACATTGTATCCGGTATTGACCCGATTAGAGAAGAAGGGCTACATTTCCTGCCGTAAGGCAAAGTCCCCACTAGGGCCGATTCGGAAGTATTATTCGATTACTGGGAGTGGAGATGAGTTTTTGTCACAGTTTAAGGTGACGTATCGACGGATTACAGATTGTGCGAATGCAATGTTGGACATATAGAAGGAGTGAGTGAAAGATGAAGCAGGGATATATTTTATTAGAGGATAAGTTAAAGGGAGAATATAGAGAAGCATTTAGCCAGGTAGAATATTATGGCAGTACAAAGTGGATTGATGCTGATGTAAGTGCAGAGATGTTGATGGAGCTGCTAGACCAGATGTTAGAAGCACAGAATGCAGGACGTCCGGTTACGGATATTGTAGGAAAGGATATTCAGGAATTCTGTCGCAATTTTTATAGTGAATATAAGCTGACGGATCGCTTTGGATCATTTTGTAAGATGTTATATCGGTTTGCATGGATTCTGTTTGTGCTAGCGCTTCTTGGATTCTTTTTTCCGGAAGATGCAGGTGAGGCTGCGTTTCAAAGTGACATTGCACCGATTATAACAGGTGGTATCTGTGGAGCGGTGGTTGCACCAATTCTGTTCTGGCTGATATTGAAGATTCTAGAGTGTTTCATGAAAGTAAATGATTCCGTACGCAATGCAGTATCGTGTATTGTTTTAATTGTTACTTTTGTTTTTGCAATCGCATTATCAAGCCATTATGACATCTATATTCCAAGTGTTGTAGCATTTGTGATCAGTGTATTATATATAATTGGGTATCTTGCAGTTTGTGCAATCTCTAATTATAAAAAATATGGCGCTGTCCGTGCACCGAAGCAGGAAGAGCTTGGTTTCTGGGATACTGTGAACAGTGAATTGGACGATGAAATGATATTTGAATGGCAGAAGCAATTGGTCAAGAAGAATGAACGGCTTCAGAAGAAGGGAAAACCACTTATGGCGGAGGAGACATTTCTTGCAAAGTTAGATAAACAATATGATCCCAAGCGGGTACTGCTGGTAAATGCATTAATTTTCTGGGGATTGACTTTAATTGCAATCATGTTACTTTCTGTCTTTGGAAAATATGAATCGTGGGGAGACTATGCAATGTTTCTGATTAGTATCATTGGAGTAGATGCAGTTGTATATTATGGATTATATAAGGCTGCACAAGCGGGTATTGCAAGATATGCCAATATGAAGCGGCAGATGGCAGAGCAGGGCATGACTATGATGGAGTTAGCCGAATATTTAGCCAAAGAAAAATAACAGAAAAAGAAGTAGAATAAGAGATATATTTTTCACTTGCATTTTTATTGGATTCATGTATTATATTAATTATCAGGTTGTGCGACTGACGGAAGCTGGGAGTACCCAGGGGGAACACAACGCGAAGAATTGCCGACCGTCTGGGCACCGTTTTGGGGTACTAGGCGGTTATTTTTATGGTTTATTTCCAAGGGATAGTGTCTCATGGAAGAAGATTTGATCTAGCATAAGGAGGTAGTTATGAAACAGCAGTCATTAGCAGCAGAATTAAGTGCAACATCCTATCCAGGAAGAGGAATTGTGATCGGTAAGACACCGGACGGAACACATGCAGCAATTGCTTATTTTATCATGGGTAGAAGCGAGAACAGCCGTAACCGTATCTTTGTGGAGGATGGAGAAGGAATCCGCACACAGGCATTTGATCCTTCTAAGTTGGAAGATCCAAGCCTGATCATCTATGCACCGGTTCGGGTACTGGGCAATAAGACAATCGTTACAAATGGTGACCAGACAGATACGATCTATGATCTGATGGATAAGCAGTACACATTTGAGCAGGCACTTCGCACAAGAGAATTTGAGCCGGATGCACCAAACTACACACCTAGAATTTCAGGGATTCTTCATTTTGACAAGGGAGCATTTAATTATGCAATGTCAATTCTTAAGAGCAATAACGGCAATCCGGATGCATGTAACCGTTATACATTTGCTTACGAGAATCCGGTAAATGGAGAAGGACATTTCATTCACACTTATATGGGTGATGGCAATCCGTTGCCAAGTTTTGAGGGTGAACCGACTTTGATCGATATTCCGAACGATATGAACGAGTTTGCAGATCTTGTATGGAATAATCTGAATGAAGATAATAAGGTATCACTTTTCATCCGCTATATTAACATCGCAGACGGAACCTGTGAGACAAAGATCATTAACAAGAACAAGTAATATACATTAATTAACGATATGTCAGAGATATAGAAATGTTAGAATTGTGGACAGGCAACAGTATATTACGGCAGGTAACTTTCTATATATTTGACGCATATTTGAAGGAGGAAATATAACTATGAACGAGATCCAGTTAAAATACGGCTGTAACCCAAACCAGAAGCCATCCAGAGTATTTATGAAGAACGGAGCAGACTTACCGATCAAGATTCTTTGTGGTAAGCCGGGCTATATCAACTTATTAGATGCATTTAACGGCTGGCAGTTAGTAAAGGAATTAAAGAAGGCAACCGGTCTTCCTGCTGCAACATCATTTAAGCATGTATCTCCTGCAGGTGCGGCAGTTGGACTTCCGCTTACTGAAGTAGAGAGAAAGATCTATTGGGTAGATGATATGGGAGAGTTATCTCCGCTTGCAAATGCGTATGCCAGAGCAAGAGGTGCAGACAGAATGTCTTCCTTTGGTGATTTCATTTCATTGTCTGATGTGTGCGATGTGTCCACAGCAAAGTTAATTAAGCGTGAAGTATCCGATGGTGTGATCGCACCCGGATATGAACCGGAAGCATTAGAGCTTTTGAAGGCAAAGAAGAAAGGTAATTACTGTGTTATCGAGATTGATCCGGAATATGTTCCGGCTCCGATTGAGCAGAAGGATGTATTTGGTGTAACCTTTGAGCAGGGTAGAAATGAGCTTGTGATCAATGATGAATTATTCGCTAATGTAGTAACCGAGAACAAAGAGATTCCGGAGCAGGCTAAGATTGATCTTGCCATTGCTATGATCACTTTGAAATATACACAGTCTAATTCCGTATGTTATACGAAGGGTGGACAGGCAATCGGTATTGGTGCCGGACAGCAGTCAAGAATTCATTGTACAAGACTTGCTGGACAGAAGGCAGATAACTGGTTCCTGCGTCAGAATCCAAAGGTGTTGAATCTTCCATTTAAGGATGGTATCGGACGTGCAGACCGCGATAATACGATTGACGTATATATGAGTGATGATTATATGGATGTATTAGCAGATGGAACATGGGAGAATTTCTTCACAGAGAAACCGGAAGTGTTTACGAGAGAAGAGAAACGTGCATGGCTTGACCAGATGACAGATGTTGCACTTGGTTCTGATGCATTCTTCCCGTTTGGCGATAATATTGAGCGTGCTCACAAGAGTGGTGTGAAGTACATTGCACAGCCGGGTGGATCAATCCGCGATGACAATGTAATTGATACTTGTAACAAGTATGGAATGGCAATGTGCTTTACCGGCATTCGTTTGTTCCATCACTAAAAGAATATGAATAAGACATTGCGGAATGTGCTGATCGTGGTTTGTTGTCTGACTGTATTCTTTGTGGTTGTGCCACTTTTTAACCGTGGTCAGGATGAAGATGCGGAAGCAGTAATATATCCGCTGTTTAGTCAGCAATATTCAGATATAATCACGGATACGAATCATATTGCATTATTGGATCAGAAGATGGAATTTCCACTGCCGATGAAAGATCTGCCGGAAACATTTCATATTGCAAAGCGTTATTATGATGATATGACAGATGGGATTGATGCAGGAGATTCTTTTCAGTGTGAATTACTCAATGATTCCGATGAACCGGTTGCTTATATCAAGGTGACGAACCAGAAGAAGAATACTGTGCAGTCACCGGATGATATGGTGATCACTTATATTGTGGCATCCTCTTTTCAGACGCAGGATAAGCAATATGCCGTACCGTTTGTGATTCGGGATGGAATCGGAATCGGTTCGACTGCAGAAGAAGTAAAGCAGATATTTACGGAGGTGGATATTCCGAAAAATGATGATTACAGCGTGGTAAATGTGGATTCCGGTATTCAGAAGATCACATTGGAATTTGTAGACAAGACAATTTACAAGATGGCAGTAAGTAGTTATTGACAAATATTCTATTCTTGATTATACTGTACCTATTCGTGGCGTTGATAAGAATAAGTAGTAAGAAGCAATCCCATACAGAGAGCTGCCGGCAGGTGAGAGGCGCATGGAAGACTTGTTATGAATACCTCTTTGAGCCTCATACCGAACGGTAGATTCTCAGTAGGCTATGACGATTGATGTACGTTATAACATCTGGTATTTCCTGTAAGCTTTACAGATGATACCTGCTAAGGCAGCAGATGCGAGTCTGGTGTGAATTTAGGTGGTAACACGGGTGATATGCTCGTCCTATACGAAGAATCGGTAGGACGAGCTTTTTGTTTTGTCCTACTATGTTAAGATAGATGATTATGAAATATACGTTTCAGAATCAACTATGAGATGGATAAGAAAGTGAGGATGGAAAAATGACAATTTATGATGAATTAGTCGCAAGAGGGCTGATTGCTCAGGTAACAGATGAGGAAGAGATTAAGGAACTGATCAACAACGGAAAAGCAACGTTTTATATTGGATTTGATCCAACCGCAGACAGTCTGCATGTTGGACATTTCATGGCACTTTGCCTGA
>ULNN01030828.1_pt1 | contig 25729 bp, 23 predicted proteins | sample 1951931 | NCBI WGS metagenome assembly ULNN01 (sample SAMEA4835578, study PRJEB28245) | human gut metagenome | biome: gut microbiome; material: fecal sample | place: Denmark | collected 2008
GCTAGTCAATACGCCAATTTTGGAAGCTTACTTTTCTTTACAGATTTCTTCGGCATTTTGCAGACTTTTGGAACGTCGAGTTTACAAAAGTCAGACTTGTCTTTTCATACATACATACGTATCAGCAGCCGGTTCAACCAATTCCAGCTTATCCGGAACCAACGTCGGCTTCCCAGCTGTTTTCCGCCAAAACGGAGAATAAAATCACGGTACCCTAACTTGCGGAATGGAAGTCCGGCATCCATGAACTCAAAATGATCATATCCATGCTCGCGTGCATACAGCATCGCCTTCCATACAGCCAATACACCGGGGTATTGTTTCGGATAACTTTTCCGCAAGCCACCGGAAAAAAGCAAATAAGCATAATCGTTAGAAAACAGACAGACAGAACCGCCGATGATACGTCCTTTATAACGCACCGCAAACACTTTGCCCACTTCTTTTTTTCCAGACGATTCGGTCAGCAAAGACAAGAAGAAACCGATATCAGGGAAATAATGGTGGAGTTTGGAAGAATAATAATGGTCCAGCATTGTAAAAAGGCTCCGGATATCTGCCTCCGATTCCACTTCTTCCATCACAGCCCCATTAGCCAATCCCCGTTGAATCTGACGCCGGCGCGACTGGCTCATCCATTTATCAATGCGATGATGATGCAAGGAATTACGTACCCGTAGCCAACGGATAGGAAAATAACCGTTCTGTCTGAAATAACGGTAGCCGAACAACGAGTCCTCCAGATTACGGAATTCCACCATCCAGGAATATCCGCCATAATAACGGGTCAGATAAGTCAGAATTTCTCCAAATACCTCTTCCGGCTTCCAGCGTTTCCCGAAATACTCTCCTGTACCGTATGAAAAAGTCTTATAACTGATACGCAACCAACGTGATTTTCGACGAATGATACAAAGCAATTTACCCACTGGCTCATCGCCGTCGTAAGCCACAGCCAACAAAGGGCGATAGACATCCGTCTGTTCCAAAACCCGGAACAGTTCCGTAGAATGGAAAACATTCTTTCCCGGCAATGGAGGAATATCTTCCGAACGACCGTATGTAGTCAGTCTCAAAGGCATATACGCAAATTTACAGTTTTTTTTGAGCAATTGATTCAGAAAACCTATATTTGTACCATAGAAAAAGAAAAAAGACATGGAAAAGTTCAGTGATTTAATTCGAACGAGACGCAGCATGCGTAAATTCACCTCCGAAGAACTGACTCAGGAGGAAGTGGTTTCCCTGTTGAAAGCCGCTCTGATGGCTCCTACCTCCAAACGGAGCAACAGCTGGCAATTCATTGCCGTAGACGACAAAGCATGTCTGGAACAGTTGTCACACTGCAAAAAAGCCGGTGCCGACTTTCTGAAAGACGCAGCCTTGGCCGTAGTGGTACTGGCAGACCCACTAGCCAGCGATGTATGGATAGAAGACGCTTCCATCGCTTCTATCTACATCCAGCTTCAGGCTGAAGACCTGGGACTTGGAAGCTGTTGGATACAAGTACGCGAGCGATTCACTGCCGATGATACCCCAGCCGATGAATACGTACACGAAGTGCTGGATATTCCTCTGCAACTACAGGTACTCTCCATCATTGCCATCGGTCACAAAGGAATGGAACGGAAACCTTTCGATGAAAAACACCTGCAATGGGAAAAGATACATATCAATAAATATGGAGGAAAATAACCGTGGCAAAGGCAACCAATCATAAGGACACCTATCAGGCTACCGCCGTACTACTCATTTTCTTGGGGGCATTATATCTGCTCGACCGCTGGCTGAATTTCGGCTCATTGGGTTTACCCTGGCTGATGCAGAAAGATATGATGTTACTGTATGCGGCTGTCATCTTTCTGTGGTTCAAGTCTGACAAGTCTGTAGGTATCATTCTGGCCGGACTATGGCTCATCCAGAACATTGGTCTGGTAGTTTCCCTGCTGGGACAAGTTTCCTCTTTCCTGCTACCTGCAACCTTACTGCTGGTAGGTATCCTGCTTTATTTTTTCTCATCACGCTGACATATGAATGCACCATTTACCATCGTTATGATAGGAGCAGGCCGGGTAGCTACCCACCTGGCTCCAGCCCTGTTTGCCTGCGGATACCGAATCCTCCAGGTTTACAGCCGGACATTGGAAGCAGCCCAGACACTGGCAGAAAAAACCGGAAGCCAGGCTACAAACAGTTTGGAAAAGCTATGCCCAGAAGCAGACCTTTATTTGGTATCGGTAAGTGATGCCGCCCTTACTACCCTGCTTCCAGCTGTTACTAGCGTCAACCCACAGGCCTTGTTTGTACACACCGCCGGCAGTGTCCCGATGAATATCTGGGAAGGTCTGGCCGAACGTTACGGAGTACTCTACCCCATGCAGACTTTCAGTAAAGAACGGGAAGTGGATTTCCACCAAGTTTCATTTTTCATCGAAGCCTGTAAAGCACCGGATGTCCAACTACTGAAAACACTGGCCTCTTCCCTTAGCCCCAAGGTATACGAAGCTACATCCGAACAGCGTAAATACCTCCATATCGGAGCCGTGTTTGCCTGCAACTTCACCAATCACATGTATGCAATCTGCGAGGAGCTGCTCAACCGCCACAACCTTCCTTTCACAGCCATGTTACCACTGATAGACGAAACCGCCCGAAAGATACATGAACTGTCACCACGTCTGGCCCAGACAGGTCCAGCCAGCCGCCAGGACCGGAACATTCTGGAAAACCATCGGCAGTTATTGGAAACAGAAGCTCCTGACCTGACAGACATTTACCGCCTGTTAAGCGAACATATCCAATCTTATTTACCCGAAAAATAACCTACATTATGATAAATTACGACCTGACCAAAATCAAAGCGCTCTTCTTCGACGTAGACGGCGTGCTGAGCGCAGAAACTGTTGTCCTCCATCCGAACGGAGAACCCATGCGTACCGTCAATATTAAAGACGGCTATGCCTTACAGCTTGCCGTGAAATGCGGTCTTCACATAGCCATCATTACCGGTGGAAAAACTGAAGCCGTACGTAAGCGCTACGAAGGCCTGGGCATTAAAGATGTATGCTTGGGCGCTGCAGTCAAAACCAAGGAATACAACGAACTGCTACAAAAATATCAGTTGAAACCAGAAGAGGTACTCTATATGGGTGATGACATCCCCGACTATGAAGTCCTCCGCCTGGTAGGTCTCCCGTGCTGCCCGGCTGATGCCGCTCCAGAAATCAAAGCTATCTGTACTTATATATCACACAAAAATGGAGGCTATGGATGCGGACGCGATGTAGTAGAACAGGTACTGAAAGCCCAAGGCAAATGGATGTCTCACGAAGATTCCTTCGGCTGGTAATACATAAAACTAAAAAATACAACAGATTATGCTTGAAAACCTGCAGAAATACCGCATCCGGCTGGCCTCAAATTCCCCACGCCGCAGAGAACTCCTTTCCGGACTGGGTATCAATTACGAAGTAAAATTGCTCCCGGATATTGACGAGACTTACCCGGATACATTGAAAGGAGAAGATATTCCCTTGTACATAGCCCGTGAAAAGGCTGCAGCCTACCTACCGTCCATGGAAGCGGACGAACTGATAATCACAGCCGACACCATTGTTTATATAGACGGTGAAGTATTAGGAAAGCCGAAAAATGACGCAGACGCCAGACGCATGCTTCACCTCCTGTCAGGCCGTTCACACCAAGTCATTACAGGAGTATGCATCAGTACCCGCAATTTTCAGCGTGCTTTCGCTACTACCACAGAAGTCACTTTCGATACACTAAACGAAGAAGAAATAGACTATTATGTACGTACTTATCGCCCGATGGACAAAGCCGGTTCCTACGGTATCCAGGAATGGATAGGCTACATAGGTGTCTGCGGAATGAAAGGCTCCTATTTTAATGTGATGGGCCTCCCAGTACAACGGCTTTATCAGGAATTGAAAAAATGTTGAAATGCCACCGGCATACATGCATAAAAATCAGGCTACTTGCTCTTCTTAGGGTAAGTAGCCTGATTTATCCACGAAAATAAAGATTATTAAAGGTACGGACTAAAAATACTTTACTTGACGAACTTTTCCGGTATACGATATTGGAAACAATCTGATACCTTACATTCCAAATACTCATCCCGCTTCTACCAGTTTTTATACGATTATGTAGAAGCTAATCCACTCACAGTGCCATCCTCTCCCTTGAAGAACTTCTTCACTTTTTCAATCAAGAGACTGCAGACATCACTCATTTTTTCGTTGTCACTGCGATAAACGAAATCTACATCGCACGATGGCATTCCTTCAGGCTTGCCCAATTTACAGATATCACCGAACAGATGAATCTTTCCCCAGTTCTTGTAATCCATAAACCGTGTCAGCAGTTCTTTCTGCCATTTTTCCATAACGATGATAACATCTGCGCCACGCAATGCCAACCTCTTCCCATCAGCTTCCAGCCGCCTTCCGCCCGGCGACTCAAATTCAGCCACATCAGCTGTAGTTACTTCCACATCGTTCAAGGATGATTCATGAAGCTTCTCCTCAAACATACGCCCTGTAGAGAAAAGTTTTCCGGCTCTTCCCAGATCAACAAACAAGATTTTCATACCCTTAATGATTTAAGTGAAACATTGATTCCGAGAAGGATATTATACCCTCGCTTTAAATATAATAAAAATTATTGAGATACGCAACACTTTACTTTTTGTTTTTTACAAAACGACAAAGATTTATCTCGTTTAGACCAGTTTTTCCATAAAAACGAATAAGATAATCATTTCCTAAGATGCAGAAAAACCTTGGAAGAGTAGAATACATCAACTTTTCCTACCGATGCCTATAAAATGAACATCCTCCAAATGCGGAACATACATTCTGCTTCTGCAGGACATGCATTCCGTATATGGAGGACGTAAGTCTTACATACAAAGAACCAATAAAAGAAATACTAGAGTTTATTTAACCAATTCTTCATATCGTTCATCAATAGCTAATGGATAAATTTTATTTGGATAGTTACCGATACCAATTTCCGATTCAACCTCCTGATAATTACCGGCACATCCTTCATCCACCAAACCTGTATCAAACAACACCTTCAGTTCAGGAAGAAGCTCAACGGCATGGATATCCATCAATGTAGCGGCAATCAGTCCGATAAGCGTCCCGTCACAACAGAAACGCTCCTCCAATTTTCCATCATAAAACCTCAGTAGCTGGCGGAACCATTCGATAACTTCCTCACGACGTTCTGGCTGACGGAAAACAATCTGAGCAACGGCCGATGTAACACATAAGCGCGCGTATGTATACAACCCCGGTGTCTGCATGTAACTCATCAAATCGCCCAACCGATTCTTCCCCAACAAATAAAGAGTAGGTACATATACTTCTTCCAAATAATCACCGAAATGATAATCATAGTATGAACTATTCTGATGAAGTGTCTCCAGTACTGCCATCAAAGAATCAGGATATCCTAATTCCCCCAATAACAAGATACAGTGTATCAGTACAGAATTATTCATTTTCTCCCAACGCTCACTGCTGATTTCATTACAGGTACAACCTGTCTCAAAAAGCATAATCTGCTCCAGGTCTGTCCTCAATTCATCATGGGGTAATTCCAGAATTCGTCTTATCTGCTCTACAGGTAAACAGTCTGTATAATCGGAATTATACAATACCTGTAACAACCATTGATTCTTTACTACAGGTTCAGATGGATAATTCGGATGCTGATAAGAATAAGTCTCCTCTGGTACATTGGGGGTTTGACTCAATTGCTCCCAAACATGGTCCAAAGTCTCCTTCATTTCAGAAGGAACATACTCACTGGCCCTCCGGGGCTCTTTCATATCTGGCAACACATACAGAAAATCGTCTCCTAAAGCTTTCTTTAACTGGGAGTAATACGTAGTCAGTTCCAAATAATCATTAGCGACCAACAAGTGTTGTCCGTTCATTCCGAATTCATAATCAATCAATGGTACCTCATCAGTATCCTCCTCCAAGATATACTGCACCAATCCAAAAGCGGAAGCCGGTTTTATCCCTCCCTCTTCAGCAAAAGCTACAGCTCCATAAATCAGATTATGTGCTTCATCATAATTCACTTTAGTCAGATTTTCCAACTGCAGGAAGTGCTGAATTATATCTTTATAGCTTGACGAATCAACACTGAATCGATAATCACAGTCTATCACCCCCCGACAAAACGTGTCCACCTGAAAAAAGCCAAGGGTATAGGTTCCTTTGATATGACATCTGGTAACCAGAACAAGGGCTATTCCTTTTTTTTGCCAATCACTAGTAATATAACAATCACCAATAGGTAACGTACGAGCTTTCTGCCGAATATACAGCTCGGGCGAAAGCATTTTAGTCGGCTGTTGCTTTTTTATCATAATACATTGTTTTTGTAAAGATAGAAGATTCCAATGAATAATCAATCCATTCTAAACTTTATTTAATTAATATGTGTCCAAAAATTTCAACAATATTTTGTCTAACGGCTTCCAATAACTTCATCTTTAAAAATTTAGCCATCATTACACTAACGACATAAACCTATGTACCGAAAAGCAATATACACCCTGGAAATATCCAGAGCTTCCTCTTACCGGATAGATTTCCAGAACTGGATGAATCTGGTATATAATCCATAACATACCAGACCATCCGCATTCGTAAGTTCATAATCTTCCGGAAATACATTGGCAACCCCACGCTCCAAGACTGAAACTCCCAGGCAGTTCTGTACTTGGTTTCCACGAATCAAAGCAATAATTTTCAAGTCGAATTCCTGCTCCAGATTCAATTCGTTGATATGATACCCCACCAGTTTTTCCGGCAGATTGAACTTGAAAACGAAATGTTCTTCATCGATTTGGAAAGGCTCTACCTCCGAATTCAATTCCAACAACTGTACCAACATACGTGCCGCATCCTTTTCAGGAGTCAAAATGCGATCAAGAGAAAAAGCTTCGAGTACTGTCTTGTGTACATCATCCACGGCGCGGGCATAAATATGCTTCACCTGATATTTACGGAGTAGAGAAACTACCCGTATAGAGGCTCCAAAATTTTCGCCGATAGCTACAATCACCACATCGACGGTTTTTAACGGAAGCACTTGCAGCGCCATTTCATCCGTTGCATCTATCACAAAAGAGACTGCCATCTTATCTTTCAAGCGGTCTACATGCAGCTCGTTTTGGTCTACTCCCACCACCTCATGCCCCAGCGCAGTAAGTTCTTCGGCAAGTACACCGCCATAATTTCCTAAACCAATAATCAGATATTTCATAATCAGTTGATAATTATATTGTCACTTGGATATTTATAATTCCGTTTCTTTTCCTGCTTCACCAGTCCGGCTATCAACGTAAAAGTACCTACACGACCTATGAACATCAACAGGATATCAATAACCTTCCCAGCATTACTCAATGTAGGGCTCAAGTCCAGACTAGAGCCTACGGTACTCAACGCCGAAAAGCATTCAAAGGTAACCGCCATAATTGAAGCCTGAGGCTCGCAGATACTCATGACAAAAATACCAATGAACACGATAAGCAGATAAGAAATGAGTGCCGCATGAGAACGGCGGATAGAATCCATAGATAATTCACGCTTCAGTATCACCGTATGTTCCGACCCGCGGATAACTGCCCACAAATTGATTAGTATCACTGCAAAGACATTGATTTTCAATCCACCGGCTGTAGACTGCGTACCACCACCAATCATCATCAGCACCAACATCAGCAGTAAAGTCTGCTTGGAAAGAGTTGTCAATCCCACACTGGCAAAACCGGCAGTACGCGGACAAGACGAATTGAAGAAAGCGTGTACCCATTTATCGACAACAGGCATTCCGGCAAAAGCATGATTCCATTCGAATACGGCAATGACAACCGTCCCTATCACCAACAGCAAAACTGTCATAATGAGTACAATTTTGGTATTCAGGTTATACAAATGCACCTTCTTGGCAAAATGACGTGAAGGACGCAGAATTTTCCACCTCAGATAACCGACATGATAGGACAAGGTTTCATAAAAATTTACCAAAATAGGGAAACCGATACCTCCTAAGGCAATCAGCAACCCTAAGATAATATACAGCAAATTATGGTTCTGCATCACCATCGGATTCCCCATACCTCCGGGGAGTGTGGAAAATCCGGCATTACAGAATGCGGAAACAGAATGAAATGCCGAAAAATACAGTTCCTCACGTAAAGACATATCCAATGTACCGTGGATATTCCACCAGATAAGTAACATTCCAACCCCCTCAATGACCAATGTAAAACCTAAAATGTACAATAAAGTTGAAAGTAGCGAATTCAAGGAATTAGAACTAATCATATCACCCACCACCAACTGATTGTAGAGGGAGGTATTCCCCATAAAAAACATGGCGAAGAAACTGGTTAAGGTCATCACTCCTAACCCACCAATCTGAATCAACAGAATAATAATTATCTGACCTTCCAGCGTAAAGGTACTGGGTACATCTACCGTAACCAATCCCGTCACACAAGTAGCACTTGTAGCCGTAAACAAAGCATCAATCCAGGCAATACCGTGATAAGTTGCCCGAGGCAACATCAATAAACCGGCTCCAATCAGAATAAAGAAAAAGAAACTGGAAGCCAGAATCAATGATGGATTGGTACGACGCCCTAACAGACGGACCAGGCTACTAGACAACTGAGATAATGATAACAGCAGCAAGATGCCGTTCCGATAATAAGAACTGTGAAGAACTGTCCATACCCATTCTACCCCTCCGCCATGCTCTGGCCGATGAAAAATAACAGGAACCAATGTCAGATACAGCAGAATATCCAATATCCAAGTCCAGGCGGTAAACTTATAGGAAGCACCATCCTCACGGAAAATAATCTGTACAGTCGTACATATCAGCATGACAACCCATACGGCACGGTAGATAACTTCCACCCCTGACCGTTCTTCCGGCGAAATCATGAATCCATATTCATACACAACAGTCAGAATGAATGCGAACGCACTTATATAAGTAATTCCCATCATCCACGCCACCAGCTGATGTACTTTCGGCAAAAAATGTTTCTGACGATAAAGAAACAATCTGTCCCAATAGTCCATAAAATCTTTACATTAAAAAAACATTCAAATTTATCAAAAAATCATACGCTATATTGCTTTCTTGAAATAAACTTTCTGAATAGAGGCGGCATTCCCTATGCCAACTTCTATATAGCACTAAACAAAATTTACGAAAATTAGTTGGCAGGTATCATTTAATTAGTTACTTTTGGCAAAAATCTTAAATTTGTAAGCAGATATGAACAATAAACAGAAAAGATTCATCCTTCCCGAGGATGAGATTCCTAAATACTGGTACAATATCCAGGCTGACATGAAAAACAAACCGCTTCCGCCGTTAAATCCGGCTACACGCCAGCCGCTGAAGCCCGAAGACCTCTATCCTATCTTTGCAAAAGAACTCTGCCATCAGGAACTGGACCAGACCAATACATGGATAGAAATACCGGAAGATGTACGTGAAATGTACAAATACTACCGAAGTACCCCTTTGGTACGTGCTTATGGACTGGAAAAAGCTTTGGGAACCCCGGCACACATCTATTTCAAAAACGAAAGTGTCAGCCCTATCGGTTCACACAAGTTGAATTCAGCCTTGGCACAAGCCTATTACTGTAAACAGGAAGGAGTTACTAACATCACGACTGAGACCGGTGCCGGACAATGGGGAGCAGCCTTGTCATACGCAGCCAAGGTATTCGGTCTGGAAGCCGCTGTCTATCAGGTAAAGATCAGTTATGAGCAGAAACCTTACCGCCGTAGTATCATGCAAACATTCGGTGCACAGGTTACAGCATCACCATCCATGTCTACTCGTGCCGGTAAAGATATCCTGACCAAATATCCTAACCACCAAGGTTCATTGGGTACAGCCATCTCGGAAGCCATCGAACTGGCACGCACAACCCCAAACTGTAAATATACCCTAGGATCAGTATTGAGTCATGTCACCTTACATCAGACCATCATTGGCCTAGAAGCCGAAAAACAAATGGAAATGGCTGGAGAATATCCTGACATGATTATCGGCTGCTTTGGAGGAGGTTCCAACTTCGGCGGCATCAGCTTTCCGTTCATGAGACATACTATTCTGGAAGGAAAACAGACACGATATATTGCTGCAGAACCGGCTTCCTGCCCGAAACTGACCCGCGGTAAATTCGAATACGACTTCGGCGATGAAGCTGGATATACTCCATTGCTTCCGATGTTTACATTAGGACATAATTTCAGGCCAGCCAATATCCATGCCGGTGGTCTGCGTTACCACGGTGCAGGTGTCATCGTTTCACAACTGTTGAAAGACAAACTGATGGAAGCAGTAGATATTCCACAGTTGGAAACATTCGAAGCAGGTATCCTGTTTGCAAAATCAGAAGGTATCATCCCTGCTCCAGAATCCTGCCATGCAATTGCTGCTACTATTCGTGAAGCCAAAAAATGCATCGAAACAGGTGAAGAAAAAGTTATCTTGTTCAATCTGTCCGGACACGGTCTGATTGACATGACTGCGTACGACCAATATTTGTCAGGCAATTTGAACAATTATACATTAAGTGACGAAGAAATCAACCATAATCTGGAAGATGTTCCTCAGGTAAATATAGACTAACCTCTACAGGAATATCACGTCCTATTTATAAAAAGGCTGCTTCTGTGAAAATGATTTCTCCGGAAGCAGCCTTTTCATTGTCAACAATCCACAAATACATAAACGAGTAACAACCATGGAACAATTGGAACAAATTACCGCGAGCATCAGTAATTTCTTATGGGGCTGGCCAATGATTATTCTTCTACTGGGAACACATCTGTTTCTGACTATCCGCCTACGCTTTCCTCAACGAAAAATTCTTACAGCCATCCGGCTTTCTATTCAAAAGGACAACGAATCAGAAGGAGATGTCAGCCAATTCGGAGCACTGACTACCTCTTTAGCAGCCACAATTGGCACAGGAAACATAATCGGTGTAGCCACTGCTGTAGCTTTCGGAGGCCCCGGTGCCGTCTTTTGGTGTTGGCTGACTGGTGTATTCGGTATCGCTACCAAATATACCGAGGGACTATTGGCTATCAAATACCGTATCAAGACCTCATCCGGAGAAATGTTAGGAGGACCAATGTATGCGTTGGAACGAGGACTCAAACAGAAATGGTTGGGAATTTTATTCTGCATTTTTACAGCACTGGCAGCTTTCGGAATCGGAAACACCGTACAGGCTAATTCCATTTCACTATTGATGAATGAAACCTATGGCATCAATGTACATATAACAGGAACTGTCATAGCTATACTGACGGCCTTGGTTATTTTTTTTGGAGTAAAAGGCATTGCCCGTGTATGCATGGCTTTGGTACCACTTATGGCACTATTCTACATTGCCGGCTGTATCTATATTCTGTTCGCAAACCGTGCATTTCTAGGAGAATCTTTCCAATTAATTATAAGCTCTGCTTTCACCCCCCACGCAGCTGGAGGCGGTTTCCTAGGAACCACAGTAATGATGGCAGCCCGTTATGGAATAGCACGCGGATTATTCTCAAACGAATCCGGATTAGGTTCTGCCCCTATCGTAGCTGCAGCAGCCCAGACACGCAATCCAGTCCGTCAAGCCTTAGTATCGTCTACAGGTACTTTTTGGGACACAGTTGTCATTTGTGCATTAACCGGGCTGGTACTTGTCAGCAGTGTACTGGCTTTCCCTGATATCGATTACACACAAGGAGGAACCCTTACCAAAGCGGCATTCGGAAAGATTCCTTATATCGGTACCACTATTCTGGCTGTAGGCATCCTTACTTTTGCCTTTTCTACCATTTTAGGATGGACTTACTATTCGGGCAAAGCCATCGAATATCTAGGAGGCAAAAAATGGGTAAAGCCTTACCGTATCATTTGGATTATCTGTGTTTATCTTGGTTCCATCATGAACCTGCAGGTTGTATGGAACATTGCAGACAGCGTAAATGCATTAATGGCTATTCCGAATCTGATTTCACTGCTATTCTTATCTGGAGTAGCGGTAAAAGAAACTCAAAAGTATCTTTGGGAAGACAGACTTCACGAAACAAGTAAAGAAGAAATTCCTCTTCATAACGAGTAAAAACTCCTGCTTTAAAACCCGGGAATGCCTAAAAACACACTTTTTCGACATTTTTCTGCGATTTTTTTTGTAAAACACTTGCAGATTCAAAAATAATGCGTACCTTTGCACCCGTGATTGAGAAACACCTCAACACAATCAAAGGATGGCCCGTTCGTCTATCGGTTAGGACGCAAGATTTTCATTCTTGAAAGGGGGGTTCGATTCCCCCACGGGCTACCGGAAAAGATTCGATAAGTCGAATCAATTAAGGATGGCCCGTTCGTCTATCGGTTAGGACGCAAGATTTTCATTCTTGAAAGGGGGGTTCGATTCCCCCACGGGCTACTTAAAATACAAACTACTTCCTATTATTTTTCTCCCTTATTCATTTTCATCATTTATTTTCTAATTATCAGATTCAAGATTCTTTTATTAATCTGATAAGAATGTAAATTGTACACATTATTGTTACTGCCAAAATGAGGCTATTAAAGGAAAAAAGAGAAGTATTCATATCAACAATAATCTAAATAAACTGCTATTAGAACAAAAGAATGTACTTTTTACTGCAAAAAGCTTAATCTTTTTTGATTATATTAACAGAAATCATTCTCATTATTTCTTAAACAAATATTCTATCTATCCTGAATTCTCAAATACTCGTTTTACGATAGCTCCATACAGCCCATGCCCCAAAAACAACCATAAAACCAGATAATTTAACCAACTGTCCCCAAAGATCTGTCAATCCGCTCCCTTTCAGATAAACCATACGCATTACTTCAATAAAATAAGTCAATGGATTAAATTTTGAAATCCATTGTGCCCATTCGGGCATACTTCGGATGGGCGTAAAAAGTCCACTTAACAAGACAAAAGCAATGATAAAGAAAAACTCTACAAACATAGCCTGCTGCATTGTAGAAGAATAATTGGAAATAATCAATCCGAATCCGGATATTACAATCACATAAATACAGGAAAAGAAATAGATTACTAGCAAACTGCCCGCCGGAACAATGTCATACAACAAGACAGCCAATATAAAACAAATACTCAGCACAACCAGTCCGACCACCCAATATGGAATCAGTTTAGCCAAAATAAAGACAAACTTATTCAGAGGCGTAACATTCAGCTGTTCTATTGTTCCCGCCTCTTTTTCACCTACAATATTCAATGAAGGCAAAAAACCACACATCAAAGTCAATAGCATAACCATCAATGCAGGTACCATAAATCTCTTATAGTCCAGATGTGGATTATATAAATTGAGTAAAGACACCTGTATAGGAACGTTAGCCGAATAAATTCCCCCCACATAATCATTAAGTACTGACGACAGATACGAAGTACCAATTCCTCCCTTTGTGCCATTGATAGAATTGGCAGAAACCTGTAACTGTACCGGCAATCCCGTTATCAGATTCTTTTCAAAATTTACAGGTATCTCTAATATAATGTCTGCTTTACCTGACTCCACTTCCTGCAAAGCCTGTCCATATCCAGAAACATAATTCACCAAATTGAAATAATCAGTAGAAGCCACTTTTTCTGCTAACCGGCGGGATGTCATAGAATGGTCATAATCTACCATGCAGACATTATTATACTTAATTTCCAAATTAGCAGCCCATGGCATCAGAATCATCATCAGACATGGAAATATCACGATAAGGCGCGGAATGATACTATTACGTCTCATCTGCTTGAATTCTTTTTCTATCAGATATCTCAGCACCATACTTTTTCTTTTTTATTCCAAACGATTCTTGAACTTCTTCAGACTCAAGGCCAACAATGCGACAGCCATTACAAAGAGTATAGCCGCTTCTTTCCAAACAGCCACAAATCCCAATCCCTCAATCATGACTTTCTTTACAGCCAAAATATACCATTTAGCCGGAATAACACAAGAAATTCCCTGCAAGATTACAGGCATACTTTCAGTAGGGAAAATCATACCAGACAACAACATGACCGGCATCATCAACACCATTCCCGAAATCAACATAGCAGCTACCTGATTATCAACCAGACAGGAAACAAAAAGTCCTAAAGACAAAGCCACAACAATCAGCAGAAAACTTAAGAATGCCAACAACCAAAGACTTCCGACTACCGGTACATGCAACACATAAACAGACAATAACAGAATTGTAGTCAGATTTACTGCTGATAGTATCAGATAGGGAACTGCTTTCGCCAGAATAATAAATACAGAACGAATAGGAGAAACCAACAACACTTCCATAGTTCCAGTTTCTTTTTCACGAACAATAGAGACGGATGTCATCATGGCACAAACAAGCATCAGAATCAGCCCCATTACTCCTGGGACAAAATTATAGGCACTTTTCATCTGTGGATTAAAAAGCAAATGTGTCTGTATGTCTACAGACGAATGATACCCCTCCTGACGGATAGCCGTTCCAAGCACTCCCTGTGCATAATTGGCGGTTAAGGTGGCTGTATTCGGATCGGTAGCGTCTACTACCAGTTGAACACCTCCATCTCCCGTATGATACACTCCCCATTCAAAATCCGGACGGAACTGAATTACCAAGTCAACTTTATTACGCTGAAATACAGCTGCAATTTCATGGGGATGATGCAAGTAACATACTATCTCAAAATAAGGATTTTCATCCAAACGTTCCACAATTCGTCTAGTAGTCTGGTCAGGATTCGGATCAAGCACTGCCACACGACTGGTCTTCAGCTCTGTAGAAATGGCAAAGCCAAACAAAATAATCTGTAACACAGGCATACCTAACAGCATCAGCATAGTACGTCTGTCACGGAAGATGTGATAAAATTCCTTTTTTACAAAAGCCCAAAACTGTTTCATTCTAATCTGGTTTACGGGTAGCCTCACGAGCCAACCGATGAAAAACACCATCCATATCTTTCTCTCCCAAAGTACGCTTCAACTCATCCGGTGTTCCTAAAACCCGGATACATCCATCCACCATAATAGAAACCCGTCCGCAAAATTCGGCTTCATCCATGTAATGCGTTGTAACAAACACCGTAATGCCACGGTCGGCAGCCTGATAAATCAACTCCCAAAACTGACGACGAGTCTTTGGATCTACACCACCCGTAGGTTCATCCAGAAAAACAATCTCCGGCCGATGGAAAGTAGCCACCGAAAAAGCCAACCGCTGCTTCCATCCTAACGGTAACGAACGGACCAATGTATCACGTTCTTTCTCCAAGCCTAATTCAGCCAAAACCTCCTGTGTCCGTAACCCGATTTCTTTATCGTCCATACCATAAATACCAGCAAAAAGACGGATATTCTCCCACACTTTCAAATCATCATAAAGGGAAAACTTCTGACTCATATAACCGATATGCTTTTTAATTTCCTCTTGCTGAGTATTAATATCAAAACCGGCTACAGTACCGGTACCTTCCGTAGGATAAGAAAGTCCGCAAAGCATCCGCATGGCAGTAGTCTTCCCTGCACCGTTCGCCCCTAAGAAACCAAAAATTTCGCCTTTCTTCACCTTAAAAGAAATATGATCGACTGCCGTAAAATCGCCGAAACGTTTGACAAGTCCTTCTACCTGGATAGCATATTCCTCCGCCAAATCAGCCTCGTTACGCTGCAACCCCGGCGGACAAAGAATATCCGCAAACCGTTCCAACATAGCATCCGGTGTACCAGTCCCTTTCAGCCTTCCTTCATATAAAAAAGCCATGCGGTCGCAAGAACGGATTTCATCCAGATAAGGAGTTGATACCAGAACGGTTATTCCTTCCTGTTTCAGCCGATGGAGCATCGCCCAAAACTCCTTTCTTGATACTGGATCTACACCCGTAGTCGGTTCATCCAAAAAGAGAACATCAGGTTTATGTATCAATGCACAACTCAGTGCCAGCTTCTGTTTCATTCCGCCTGAAAGTTTTCCTGCCTTTCGTTTTCTGAACGGTTCTATCTGTCGGTAAATAGGTTCCACCAACCGATAATTCTCCTCCAGACTTGTTCCGAAAAGAGTCGCGAAGAAATTCAGATTCTCTTCGACCGAAAGGTCCGGATATAACGAAAAACGCCCCGGCATATAACCGACACGATTCCGAATAGCTTTATAATCCTTCACCGCATCGAAACCATTTACCGTTATCACCCCCGTATCAGGGGTCAACAAAGTGGTCAGCAGACGGAATAACGAAGTCTTTCCGGAACCGTCAGGACCTATAATCCCGAAAATTTCTCCCGGCATTACCTCCAGACTGATATGCTCCAAGGCTTGTACCTTGCCATAACTTTTGGAGACATCCGTTATCTGTACTATCGGTCTCATTGTCCTGTCCATTTCACTTCACCATACATTCCCAATTTCAGGAATCCATCATTTCGCACTGCTATCTTTACAGCATACACCAGATTTGCACGTTCATCACGGGTCTGAATTGTTTTGGGAGTAAACTCCGCCTGCGAAGCTATCCAGATTATTCGTCCATCGTATTCTCTCCGGTTATCTTCGCCATAATCGGCATACACTTTTACCGTCTGTCCCAATTGTATCTGAGTCAATTGTTCGGCGCCCACATAGGCTCGCAGATAAACCTTATCCATATCAGCCAGCTTGAACAAAGGTTTTCCGGGAGCCGTTATTTCTCCAGCTTCAGCATATTTAGCCAAAACCGTTCCCCGTAACGGTGCCGTAATCCGGCACTTATCCAATTGGTCCTCCACTTGCATGATTTGAAGGGACACAGCATCACTTTCATCCGATACCCCCTGATTGGCATTCTGCAATGTAGACAGTTGAGCCGCTAACTGCCTCTTCAATACTTCCAGTTGTGATTCGATATCATCTACCTGTTTCTGAGTACCAGCCTGCTGATCCAGCAAATTCATAAAACGCTTCCGTTCTTTTTCTGCTTTGGATATCTGTTCCCGAGTAGCCGCTACCTGCTTGGCAATATCCGATTTTTTCGAACCGATGGAACGGACACTAGCCTGTAACTGAAGTTTCTTCAAATACAGTTGAAGCGAATCCACCGAACCTACCATTTGCCCACTATCAAGCACATCTCCCTCTTCCACTTCAAGCGACAGAATCTTTCCAGAAGCCTCGGAAGAAACCACCACTTCGGTCGCCTCAAAAATGCCTGAAGCATCAAATGCCTGGTTATTTCCTCCACAAGAGGTAAGCACCAGACTAATCATACCTATTCCTATCCACAAAACCTTTTTCATAGCTTATCATTGGTTACACATTGCAAATCATAAAGTGCCTGTAGCAATTCTATCTCATGAAGAACTTTAGTTTGCCTCGCCTGACTCTCCGCTATTACTTCACGAAGCATTTCGGTAACCGTCAATGTACCATTCCGCATCTTTGCCTCGGCAGACCGACGGATATTTTCCCGTAAACGAATCAATTCTTCATCATTCACCATCAAATCACGCAATTTCTCCACTTGACGGTTATATTGTTCCTTTTCCATCCGGTTATTGAGCAAAAAAGTTTCCTGCTGTACATCGACATAACGACGGTTCAAATCAATCAGCTTCCGGTCGTTCTTCAAGGTATACAGATTTCCGAAATTCCATGTCAGCCGTATCCCGGCTATGTAATAGAATTCAAATCCCCCCTTCAGCAGATTCAATCCAGGATCACCGTAAGCCCCTTGGGCAAACAATCCCAGTTTCGGATAATACTGTACGGTCAATCCCTTACGCTGTACCTCCAAACAAGAGCGTTGTAAATCATACAATTTTAATTCAGGACGGAGATTTTCTCCTGTACCTACCGATGGCATTTCAGGACGGACAAAGGTCTCATCGGCCAACTGTTCTCTTCCAATAAGCCATCCTAATATGCCGGCATATGTTTTCCGGAAAGCCTTCAACTCCCGCTCATTCTGTTCAGCTCCTAACTGTTCTACTCTCACAGCGTCCAAATCAGCCTGATTGGCAACCCCTTCGTTCACACAAGCCTGTACCTGCGCCAGATTCAATTCCAACTGTTTTTTCAACAAAGTATTCTGCTCCAGTTTCGCATCACACAGCAACACACCGAAGAACAGCTCATCCACCCGGTCATTAAGCGTATACAACCCTACTTCCACTTCCTGCCGCTGTACTGCACGCTCTGCACTAGCCGTCTGTTTCCGGTTACGTAACGCACCACCGTCCCAAATCAACTGATTCACTTCCAGTACCGCCTGATATTGATCCTTTTCCATACCAAAATCAATACCTGGAATATCAATCGGAAGTTTTGTTACGTCCGACTGATAAGAAACTTTTCCCGAGAAGCTTACTTGAGGCAAATACCCTTTTGCGATATTCTTCAAGGTAAACTCCTCCGTCCGCTTAAGCAAATCCAGCTGCTGGATAGACGGATAATTCTGCCGGGCCAAGTCACGACACTCCTGTAATTCGAGTTGAGCCATGCTCACCGTTGGCAAAAACACTCCCAACAAGCACCCGATAAACAACCTGATTTTCATATTTCCTATATTTTTAACCGACTCCAGATAGTTTCCAGATTCTCTTGCATGCGATTCTCTATAAACTGCTCCATCTCTTCATTCCCTAAATTCAAGATACCCTGCATTACTGGTTGACCGACAAAAGGCATAACATTCAGCGACAGAATAGAAATTACCAAATCGGCTGCCCGTACAGGTCGAACCTCTCCTTTCTGAACCGCCTCATCCAGGACATTTGCCAAATTAGTAAATACCCGACGCAATACAGGCAAAAGAATAGAAATACACATTCTACGGCGTTTCCCATCCCGAGAGATTTCACTCAACAAGAAAAAAGGCAGACGTGGATTCGCGCGTAAAAACTCAAAATGCGTACGAATCAGATTTTCCAACTGCTGCTTGAAAGAGAGTTGTGAATTGAATACTGTATCAAGCGCTCCGGCTATCAGATATACTTTCTGTCGGAATACCTGTTCGAACAAATTTTCCTTAGTACGAAAATAATAATGAAGCATAGCATGGGTCACCCCAGCCTTTTCCGCTATTTCGGTGGTTTTTGCCAAAGTAAACCCCTTCTCAAGAAACTCTTCCTCAGCCGCTTTCAGTATCAGTCTTTCGGTATTATCTTCTTTTTTCATTGTCTTCTTTTTATTAACAACGTTGTTAAACACAAATGTAAGAAAGAGTTCTTTATCTACAAAGAATTCAGAAAGAAAATTACAGACTATTTCTATTCACTCCGATACAATTTACGACAAGCCTTATGAGAATCACTGGAAAGAATAGCCAGCCATGATATTATAAAATAAGAAATCACACTACAAATCAAACATTTAGCTTACAAGAATCACATCTACTGTTTAGTTATAAAACAGGACAGAAAAAATTGATTTAAAACATCCAGACGTTTCAACTAAAACAAACGGACATTTTAATGAAGATGAACGTTTATTTTAATTGAAACATCCGTTTGTTTTTTTCTTCCTTCTTTTCCAGACTGAAATCAAGATAAACAACCTTTATAAATTCTACCGGAAATAACATCTTACAGAATCACATTTAAAGAAAACAAACACTGTAACACCCAATAATACCTTAAAGCATCAAGTAACTATGATTCCACCCATATAAATTCTGTATGCCGATATATCGACAAAGAACTATACGGAAGAGTCTATTTTCAGATAAAAAAATATTAGATTGTTTCAAGAATGTTCATTAATTTTGTTCTATCCATAAAAATTTAACAAATCAATATGGAAATGATAACTTTTATCCAGTAATTGTATAAAATCTTAATTTCCAATAACCCTATTTATAAATACCAGAAAACACATCAAAAACATCAAATACAATGAATCACAAACTTTATTCACATCTGCTGAAAGGAATGACTGCCGTCATGACACTGCTCCCCTTCAGCTGTTCTGAGCAAACTACGCAAAACACAGTACGCTCAGACTATTACACACGAGGCATCGGACAATATCCGGGAAATCCCCAGGAAGACTTTTCGCCCGAGTTACAACCAAACAATACCTACCGGAACATTGCACTGCTTCGCGCTGCCTATCAATCTTCCAGCTATGATTACAACTTGACCGCACAACTTGTCACCGACGGTATCATCAGCACCCAACTTCCTCCATACCTGATTTTATCTACCCCCGACGGTGAAAAGCCACGCAGAGAACGTGAATGGATGATTGACGAAGGCCCCTATTCACGGAATACAGCTGTAGGCGAAGACACTTACTTCCAGTTCACACTACAGAACTATAGTAAAAAAGCCGACAAAATTCATCTGCGAGGTTCCGTCACCTATCAGGCAGATAAAGCCAGAAAAGGCTATGAACTGATATGTTTGGGTTCCAACAACGGAACCGACTGGCAGGAATTAGGAAAAATTACCGGAAACGGGCTTCCCGGCAAAGCCTCCCGCTTCACCATGCACTCCGACCCGAACAAACAGAGCGAAAAAGGAGACCTTCCGGTACGACTGCTGGACGAAGACATCACACTTACCCAATCTGGCGACTACAACCATTATAAAATAGCGTTGAAGATGCCGGGAGCAGCCTATTGGAACCTGACAGACCTGAATTTCTACCTTCAGAACGAACCGGTCGAACTGAAACCGTCTCAATTCTTCAACAGCACCTGGATGAGTGCTACCGGTCAGGAAGAATGGATTTATGTGGATTTAGGAAGCGTATCCACCTTCGACAAAGTCATCCTGCACTGGATAAGCAGGGCCAAACAGGGGAAAATACAGATTTCGGACGATGCGAAGAGTTGGAAAGATATTGCATCTCTACCCGAAGAAGGGAATACAACAGACGAAATAGCAGTGAAAGGAAAAGCACGCTATGTACGCGTGCTGATGGAACAGCCGGAAAAGAACGGCCACTATCTGCTCAGCGAAATCGAAGTCATGGGTAAAGGCGGACTGACTCCTACCCCGGCAGCCCAACCTGCCCCGGATGGAAACAGCCTCACACTCTCAGGAGGGAACTGGAAACTGCAACGAGCCTCGGAAGTAAAACATTCCGGCGAAGAGATTGCCACCGCCGACTTCCAACCGGAAGGATGGATTACCGCTACAGTACCCGGTACTGTATTGAGCAGCTACAAGAATATCGGTGCCATTCCCGACCCGAATTATGCCGATAACCAGCTGAATATCTCTGAATCGTTCTTCAACTCCAACTTCTGGTACCGGAATGAATTTACCCTACCCGATAACTTCAAGAACGAAAAGGTATTTCTGGACTTCGACGGTATCAACTGGAAAGCCCACGTATATCTGAACGGGAAAAAGGCCGGCGATATCGAGGGAGCCTTCATCCGCGGAAATATGGATGTAACATCTTTCCTGAAACCAGGAAAGAATATACTTGCTGTAGAAATCATCAAGAACAGCCACATCGGAGCCATCAAGGAAAAGAACAAACAGAGTACCGATTTCAATGGCGGTATCTTGGGAGCTGATAACCCGACTTTCCATGCAACTATCGGTTGGGATTGGATTCCAACTGTACGAGGCAGAAACATCGGTATCTGGAACGACGTGAAGCTGGTAACCACCGGAACTGTAACCGTAAGCGACCCGCTGATAGAAAGCGTACTTCCTTTACCCGATACAACTTCCGTACAACTGACAGCCAGAGCTTTTGTCAAGAACCACGACAACAAAGACATTAAAGGAGTTCTGCAAGGAAGTATCGGAGACATTCGTTTCGAACGGGAAGTGTCATTGAAAGCAGGAGAGGAACAGGAAGTAATTTTCAATGCTTCTGAATATCCACAGCTAGTCATGCAGCACCCACACCTGTGGTGGCCGAAAGGATACGGTGAACCGTATCTATATGACGCAAACTTCACCTTCAAGACAGGAGATAAAACATCCGACCAGATAAACTACAAAGCCAGTATCCGGCAGATGACCTACAATGAAGACCACCAGATACTGAACATGTACATTAACGGCAGACGTTTCATCGGACGAGGAGGAAACTGGGGATTCAGTGAATCGAACCTGAACTACCGGGCACGCGAATACGATGCCGCCGTCGCTTACCACGCCGATATGAATTTCAACATCATACGTAACTGGGTAGGTATGATTGGCGACGAAGAGTTCTATGAGGCATGCGATAAACATGGTATCATGATTTGGCAGGACTTCTGGCTGGCAAATCCAGCAGACGGACCCGACCCTTATTATCCGGAAATGTTCATTGCCAATGCCGAAGATTATGTACGCCGTATCCGAAGCCATGCATCCATCGGTATCTACTGTGGACGCAACGAAGGTTTCCCTCCGGAAATCATCGACAAGGCTTTGCGCCGGATAGTCAGCGATGAACATCCGGGTATGCATTATATCCCCAGTTCGGCCGATGAAGTCGTAAGCGGACACGGCCCCTACCGTATGCTTCCTGCCAAGACTTATTTCACCCTGGAAACCGGAAACGACAAATTCCACAGTGAACGCGGTATGCCGAACGTACTCACTTACGAAGGGTTCAAACGAACCTACTCGCCCGAAGGAATGTGGCCGCAATCACACGAATGGGGCATGCACGACTATACCCTGGAAGGCGCACAAGGAGCAACATCTTTCAATGAAATCATATCTAAAGGATATGGAGAACCACAGAATGCGAAGGAATTTGCCGATCTGGCACAATGGGTGAACTACGACGGACACCGCAGCTTGTTCGAATCCAGAAGTAAGAACCGCATGGGACTTCTCATGTGGATGAGTCATTCCTGCTGGCCTTCTATGGTATGGCAAACCTACGATTACTATCTGGAGCCGACAGCCGCTTATTTCGCTATCAAGAAAGCATCCGAACCGTTACATATCCAGTGGAATCCAGCTACGGACGAAGTGGAAGTAGTAAACTATAGTGCCGGAACACGAAATGACCTGACTGCCAAAGTACAGATACTGAACATGGATGGCAGTGTAGTCTGGGAAAAGACAGCAACCGTAAACAGTCGTGAAGATACGACTGAGAAATGTATCCGGCTGGAATTTCCAGATAACCTGTCACAGGTACATTTCCTCAAATTGTGGTTGACAGAAAACGGTAATGTAATTTCCGAGAACTTCTATCACCGAAGCCTGGAAGAAAACAATTATCAGGCACTGAAGCAACTCCCTCAAGTTACATTGAACTGTCAATCGGAAGCCAGACAGGATGAAAAAGGCAATTGGACAGCGACTGTAACCCTTGAAAATCCAACTTCTGTACCAGCCTTGATGACTCGCGTCAATGTAACAGGTGACAAGGACGGCGACCAGTTCCTGCCTATCTTCTACTCGGACAATTACTTCGCCTTACTACCAGGAGAAAAGAAAGTAATCACTGTCCGTTGGAAAGATGTTGATACACGCGGAAACGCTCCAGTATTTAACATCTCCGGATATAATATAAAGGAAATCAGCAAATAAAAGAAGCCAAGGAATAACTTCAACGGGACCGGTATCGTTCATACAGACTTTACCGGTTCCGTTTCGTTTTTATCCTCTTATACCAAGATATTCATGAACCGGCATATTCCAAAAACAGTTCCACAAGGGATATAAAAAACGGTCTGCAAGCAAATTAATCACCTACAGACCGATTATATCAGCATTTAAAATCAAATCATTTTGACAACGGTTCACCTACATTCTGCAAAAGAACCATCACTTCAGCACCATTTTCATCCATCAATACCATAGTGCCGTCTGCCTGTCCTTTAGCAAAAGAACGGACCTTATTCAAAGCCTGGAGAATTTTCCCTTCAGTTTCCATATCCGGACAAGCCATCATCGTAGAAATTACCTGAGTAAAACGCAATGAAGAGGGCTGGTCGGCATCCTGCTCGAATCCTCCGTTGATAACATTACATCCTGCATTGCCATGCAAACGTTTTTCATCTGTATTCAACGCAATAAACGGAACATTTTCAGTCTTCCCAACTTCTTCACCTTCTATTTGAGAGATAATCCATTCGCCTTTCAAATCATTAACAGATACCACAGGAGCCTCACGCTTTACCAATGTCAACAAGGTATTTCCTTCAGCATCGGTCAACACAACCCCCTCGGTTGTTTCACCGTAACCAGCCACTTTGTTCAAAGCTGCCAGTACTTTGGTTTCTGTTTCCATATCCGGACACATCATACGTGTAGCACCTACTTGAGTGAAACGGATGGTTCCCGGATGAATAGAATCCAATTCAAAACTACCCAACAGGCGATTGCAACCAGCATTACCATGTAAACTCTTATTCGCCATATCCAAACCGATATAAGGTACCTCGGCGGCAGCTACTTTCTGACCATCTACAGCAACAATGTTCCATTCACCTGACAGGTCTACAACAACAGCCTGCTTGCTTGATTTACAACTCATCATGCATGCAGCCAATGCTGCAACTCCCAATAATGTTTTTTTCATGTTATGTTTTATTTGGTTTCTTCTAATTTTAAAACAGAAAAACGGATAAAATGTTCATGAAAACACTTTCTACATATCCAATTCTGCAATCTGCTACAAAAATACGCATATCTGCCAAATACTGCATCAAGTATGGAAAATTTTCTTATCTTTGCATAATGAACGGTAACATTTACCGGGCTTATAAATGACAAGCAAATAGATAAATGAGTAAAGTATTGATTATCGGTGCAGGCGGTGTAGGTACCGTGGTTGCACACAAAGTGGCCCAACATCCGGAAGTATTTACTGAAGTGATGATTGCGAGCCGTACCCAGTCTAAATGTGACGCGATTGTGAAAGCAATCGGTAACCCGAACATCAAAACGGCAAAGGTGGATGCTGACAATGTAGACGAACTGGTGGCTTTATTCAACAGCTTCAAACCCGAAATCGTCATCAACGTAGCACTCCCCTACCAGGATCTGACTATTATGGAAGCATGCCTGCAAGCCGGAGTTAACTACTTGGACACAGCCAATTATGAGCCGAAAGACGAAGCTCACTTCGAATACAGTTGGCAGTGGGCATACAAAAAACGTTTCGAAGAAGCTGGATTGACAGCTATTTTGGGATGTGGTTTCGACCCGGGAGTAAGTGGTGTATACACAGCCTATGCAGCCAAACATCACTTCGATGAAATGCACTATCTGGATATTGTCGACTGTAATGCCGGCAATCACCATAAAGCATTTGCTACCAATTTCAATCCAGAAATCAATATCCGTGAAATCACTCAGAACGGACGTTATTGGGAAAATGGCAAATGGATAACTACCAAACCGCTGGAATTCCACAAAGACTTGACATATCCTAATATCGGTCCACGCGATTCATACCTGCTTTACCACGAAGAATTGGAATCGCTGGTAAAGAACTTCCCAACCATTAAGCGTGCACGCTTTTGGATGACTTTCGGTCAGGAGTACCTGACTCACCTGCGTGTTATCCAAAATATTGGTATGGCCAGCATCGAACCAATCAACTACAACGGTATGGAGATTGTTCCGTTACAATTCTTGAAGGCTGTATTGCCGAACCCACAGGATTTGGGTGAAAACTACGAAGGTGAAACTTCTATCGGCTG
>ULNN01026856.1_pt1 | contig 25361 bp, 25 predicted proteins | sample 1951931 | NCBI WGS metagenome assembly ULNN01 (sample SAMEA4835578, study PRJEB28245) | human gut metagenome | biome: gut microbiome; material: fecal sample | place: Denmark | collected 2008
AATACAGCCTTTGCGCGTTTTGTGAATACAATTTCGCTGTCAAAATAATCATCGCCATAACCAAGTTGAGATTCAATTATTTTTCTTGCATCTTGTAATGTGATTTCAAGTTTATTCAAAACTCTTGCACCTACGCCTGCACCTTCAGAAATTATACCCAAAAGTAACATTTCGGTACCGACAACTTTTTTACCGATTCTACGAGCTTCTTCCTTTGCCAATTTTAGAATAATCAGCGTTTCAGGCATTTGTTTTTCGATAGGTTTAACGATAGCATCTATCAAATCGTTTTCGTTGACATTCAATTTGTTCAAAATTTCATAGGCTACACCGTTATGGCTTTTTAAAATACCTAATGCTAAATGCTCCGGCAAAACTTTTGAAGAACCAAGCTCTTTGGCAGTCTGTAATGCCATATTCATTGCAATAAAAGCTTTTGGAGTGAATACCACTTTTTTATCATATTCTGCATTTCTTGAAGTTAATGATTTTAGTTTCTCATCAAAACTCTCTGCAGTAACTCCAAACTGAGCAAATATTTTTGCCAAATTCGAACCCTTGTCCTCTAATATTGAAGCAATAATCTGTTCTGTACCGAGAATTTCATACTCAGATGTAGAAAGTTTAGCTATCGCTCTATCAAAGATAGGTGACACGCCTGAATTGTCAAAGATATAGTCAACAAGGTTTTTACGTTCTTTTTCTTCGCCTTCAGGGTGTTCCAATCTCTTTTGTTTCTTTTGCACCAATTTGCTCAAAATATCCTTGGCTTTGAAGATATCAAATCCAAAGCCTTCTAATATTCTTGAAACATTAGAAGTTTTATCAGAAAGTAGTGCTAAAAATAAATGTTCATACAAAATATTTTGATGACCTGAAATATTTGCCAAATCCATTGTCTTTTTTAATGTCTCTTTGTAATGAGTATTAAAAGGTATTGCAGAGAAACGGTTGGTTGATTGTGATACACACAATCTTACTTCATCATCAATTTTTTCTAATGTTATATTTGCATTCTTGAACAATCTCAAAGATATACCTTTTGCCTCTTTTACAATCGCATACAACAAATGCTCAAGCCCGACAGAAGAACTTCCGAGTTCTATCGCATATTCTTGAGATTCTGCAACCGTATTAATAGCTTGTTCGGTAAATCTTTCTAACACTTATTTATTCCTCATCTTCATCTGCTAAAGATTCAATATATTCTGAAACTCTATCAAATTCATCATCATCTTCAATAGTTTCAAAAATATAATCGTCATCTTCTTTTGTTAATTGCATAAGAACTAACTCTGCATCTTCATTGTCTTCATCTTCTAAAGGAAGTAACAAAGCATATTCTTTTTCTTCAAATTCTACTATATCAAATAATTTGAATTGAACTTTTTCGCCGTCTTCAGTAACGGTTTCTATAATTTGGTCGTCATTAACTTCTGCCATTATTTTCTCACTTTCTTAAATATTGTTCTAATATTATACAAGCACTTTCGATATCTACAAGAGATTTGTCTTTGCGAAAATTTATTTTTCTTTGTCTTAAATTTTCTTCTGCTTGATTTGATGTCAAACGCTCGTCTTCAAATACTATCTCAAACCCGTTTAATTTACCAGCAAAATTTTTACAATCATCAGATTGAAACCCGTATGTTCCGTCCATATTTATAGGAACTCCGACAACTATTGTTTCAACCTTGTTCTCGATAGCGATTTGTTTAATTTGCTCAATGGCTTCATTCTCAGGGTGGCGAGGCACGCAAGAGTGTCCGTTTGCAGTAATATGCAAGAAGTCGCTAAGTGCAACTCCTATACGTTTTGTGCCTACATCTAAAGCCATTACTTTATTCATATTATGCTTTTACCCACAAGTTTTCGATTGAAGAAATTATCATATCAATTTGCATTAATTCAAATCCGATAGTGTCATCTTCTTTCTTTTTATTAAAAATAGATTTTGTATTTTTGCTGTTTGTAAGTATCCAACGTTGTCGTACATAATATTCGTAAATACTTTTTCTTAGAATATTTTTCAAGAATTCTTTGTTATCTTGCAGTGATAATAACAGTTGAGATTCTGCGTTCTTTGCTCTCAGTTCACTTAGATATGATGCAAAACAGAATCTTCTGTTCCATAATAAAAGTTCTTCTTTTGTGAATACTGTTGAAAAATTATCATCAATAAACTTTTCTAAATCAACATTGAATTCGTTTGTCAACATTTCGTGGTTAAGTTTTTCGATGAAGGTTTTAAATTCTTCAGATGTCTCTGTGTCGTAAAACCAAGGTTGAACAAATTCAAGCATTGCAATATTATCAATATCTTCTTTTGTTAATTCTTTTGGTTTTAATGTGCATTGAGGTTTTTTAGGCTCAATATCCAACAATATATTTTTCCAACATACATATTCATAAGGAAGAATATCCATATTGTATCGAGATAATTTTTCAGCCTCATCAATTAAAAATTTAAGAACTCGAATATCAATTTCTACACGACCTGTAGAGCCAAAGAATCTGTCTAAAATTCTATTGAAATCAAATTCTGTAATCTCGTTAAATCCAAAACAGTCAAGAACACCATATCTATCATTTATTACCATTGCAACAAATTGCAAAGTTTCGTCAGGTCGCTTTCTAGAAAATACAACGGCATTATTACCATGTCCATCAGGGTAACTAATATATGAACGATAAGGTTTTGAAGCTTTTAGAATTTCTTTATAAAATTCGATAGTGTTGTCAACTCTTACACCTGCAAGTTTTAATGTTGACAGACCTTTGTTAATAAGTGGGTACAAATCCTCACCGACAAATTCTTTTGCATCTTCAAAAGCATGGAATGCAAGCTGTGATTTAGAATTTGCTAATAAACCTGCAACCTCTTTTGCCAAATCTGATTTTGGGTTGTAAAGAAATATTGGAATTAAGATATTAGCCAAAGCATCGTGGCTGTAATCTTCGTTTAGAGATTTTACAAGTATTGATTGTTCTTCTTTGGGTAGTGCAATCATAAAATCCATAAAATCAATTTGTGCTTCCGGATTCATTATTGCAGTGTTCAAAAGTTCTTTGGTTTCTTCGTCAACGATTTGTTCAAACTCTGTAAAATAGCCGTTGACTTCATCATATTGAATCTCACTGCCAATATCTCTTAAAAGATTAAATGCAATCATTTTTGCATAATCACTTATTTTAGGAGCTCTGATAAATTCCCGTAAATTCGTGTTTAATTGTTCTTTTGTGAATAATCTGGTCAACATATAGCATATAACAAACGCTTTTTGTTCTTTGGCTCTGGAAAGCTCTTTGAGTAAAACATCCATTACTGCTTGTTTATCTTCTTCTGCATCTAGTAGGGCAAACATATCATCAGAAACTGCTGTTGTTGTTTGCAATTTTGTAATCAAGGTCAGAATTTCTGCTTTAATTTGTATTTTGTTCATTTATCACCTGCATTTGCCCCAGAAAGCATCTAAAATAGCTTGTGCTTCTGCTGATGGCATCCTATCGTTTAATATTAAATACTGTACGGCAATCATTGTGCACTCAGAGCAAATATTGACCCCTGGGCCTTTTACCATTTTTACGACTTGTGAATTAGGACGTCCACAAAAACTGCAATAAACAGGCTCGTTTATATCGCTTCCGTCTTCTCGCAGAGTTGGCTCCGATTTACGTTCTTTGTGGAGATGCTTCTCCTTTTTTTCGCCTAAGCGTACAACTTTATCATCGCTCATTTAAAAGCTCCTTATTTTTAGATTTATTGTACAACAATTAGTGCATATTGTGAAGGGGTAGTTAATGCAATATTATGTTAGAGCAGTTTAAGATTTTTTAAAGTTTTCAATACGTTCGCTTAATCTAGACATTAAAACCTCATTAAAAAAATTATTATCTATATAATAGTATAAATTGGTAATAAATTAATAAGATTGAGTTTTGTTAAAGAGCATTGTTGTTATATAGATTCTGGATTGACTTCTAGTATGAGTTGAAGTATATTCATAGGCATGAAAATTATAATATTTGGTGCGACAGAATTAGGGTGTCTTATCGCAACTGAGTTCTTTGAGGACCATGATGTCATAATTATTGACAAAGAAGAAAACATCACAAAAGATTTTAATAAACTAGATATCGGATTTGTTGCAGGAAATGCTTCTAACATAGAAACACTTAAGCAAGCAGACATTAAAAATGCTGATATATTTTTAGCCTGTACTGATTTAGATGAGGTTAATATTGTTGCTTGTTTGTCTGCAAAAAGGGTTTCAGGGATAAAAACAATTTGTTTTGTAAGTAAAGAAGAATACAAAGCAACTCTTGGTTCAAAGGATTCGGAATATCCATGTGCTGATATTTTTATAGATTATGTGATTTGGCCAGATGAATTACTTACTCAAGAAATATTTAGAACGATTACAGTTGCTCAAGCTCTTGATGTTGAAAACTTTGCAGATGGTAAAGCTAGATTGTTAGAATATAAAATCAAAGAGAATTCAGTTCTAGTAAACCAAAAAATCAAAGAATGTGCATTCCCTTCAGATACAATTATTGTAGGTATAACGAGAAATAGTGAATTATCAATACCTACAGGTGATACTGTTTTTGAAAAAGATGACAAAGTTATTTTTATGGGATTATCTCATGCTTTAGACAAATTAGCTGGTACATTTTTTCACGAAAAAGGGTTTGTAAAATCCGTATCAATAATTGGTGGTGGAAGTATTGGTTTGATGCTTGCTAAAAATTTAGAAGAAATCAAAATTAAAACAAAGATTATAGAAAAAAATATACAAAGGTGTGAAAAAATCGCTCAAGAGTTATCAAATACTTTGGTAATAAACGGTGATGGCACAAACTTGTCACTTTTAAACGAAGAAGAAGTTAATGAATCTGATGTTGTGGTTAGTGTAACTAATAATGATGAAAAGAATTTACTATGCTCTTTGCTTGTTAAACAGTTAGGTGTAAAAAGGGTTGTCTCAAGAGTTTCACAAAACTTGAACATTCCTTTGTTTGAAAAAGTTGGTATAGACGTTGCTGTTTCACCTAACAATGCTGCGTTAAATGAAGTTAAAAATGACTTATATGAAACAAATATTGATATTTTAGCAACCGTTGAACAGGGACAAGGCGAAGTTTTAGAAATAATTGTTCCTGAAAGCTTTGAAGAAGTTAAAATAAAAGACTTGCACATGCCGGCAAGAGCGATTGTTGGAATTATCCAACGTAGAAATAAGGTTATTATTCCTAAAGGGGATACTTTGATAATGAAACAAGATAATCTAATCATATTCACAACAAATACAAATGCTCCTGTTATAAAGAATTTTTTTAAGGGGATAAGATGAGATTTAGATATCTTGCATACAGTTTTGGCTTAACAATGACATATTTTGGGCTTTTGGTTTGCATACCCATAGTTGTTTCTTTGATTTATAAAGAGTATCAATCCATGTTGCCTTTTTTGTTGACCTCAATCTTAGCGATTTCTACAGGTTATATTTTACAAAAATTAAGTATTTTAAAAGGTGAAATAAAAAATCTCAATGACATTAAAAAGAGTGAAGGACTTTTTATTGTTACAATATCTTGGGTATTAGCCGGGATTATAGCTGGAATACCTTATACTTTTTACGGTTTGTCAATATATGATGCTTTGTTTGAATCAGTATCAGGGATTACAACAACAGGAGCTACAATTCTTACACATTTTAATTATCCTCACGCAATTATGTTTTGGCGAAGCTTTACTCAATGGCTAGGTGGTATGGGGATTATTGTCTTGTTTATAGCTATATTGCCACAATTTGCTGTTGCAGGTCGTCAAATGTTTTTTGCAGAAGCTCCAGGGCCTACTGAGGATAAGTTTACACCTAGAATTAGAAGTACGGCATCTTCTTTATGGGTTGTCTATGCAGGATTAACATTGTTGGAGATAGTTTGTTTAAGTGTAGCTGGCATGCCTGTGTTTGATTCGATTTGTAATAGTTTATCAACTGTTGCTGCTGGCGGATTTTCTCCAAATCCGGATAGTATTATGGGATATCATTCAAATTATATAACTTGGATTGTACTATTCTTTATGTTTCTTGCAGGTTCAAGTTTTAACTTACAACATAGAGCTTATTCAAAATTAAACCCGTTTTTAATGTGGAAAAATGAAGAATTTAGGGTTTATTTTGGGGTTTCTGCGGGGTTTATAATTCTTGTTGCGACATCGTTATTTTTGAATGACCATTTTAGTATATTTGATTCAATAACAAATGGTGCATATCAAGTAATATCTCTTATGACATCAACAGGAAGTGCAAGTAGTGATTATACTCATTGGGATTTTTCAACTCAAATATTACTCTTTTTGACAATGTTTACTGGTGCTTGTGCGAGTTCGACAGGTGGTGGTATAAAAATTGTTAGATGGATATTGTTGTATAAGATAATGAAGGTTGAGTTAAAAAAGATTCTACACCCGAACGCAATATTGAATATCAAAATAAACGATACTATTATTCAAAAAGATGTACTTACTCAAACGATAACATTCTTTATGTTTTATTTTGGAATAACATTTATCTCAATAGTACTAATAACTCTTATTGAGCATAATTTTATAATTGGTATCTCAGCACCCGTTTCAGCTATTGGTAATATTGGACCAGCGTTTGGTCACTCTACAGGTCCAATGTCTAATTTTGAATCTTTGCATAATTCTTCAAAGTTAATACTAACATTCAATATGTTGATAGGACGTCTTGAGTTGATTCCGTTCTTAGTATTTTTAGAAAAAGATTTTTATAACTTCAAAATTGATTAAGTGATATAATTTTCTTGGGAGTTAAAATTATATGACTAAATGTATATTTGTTACGGCTAAAGGAACTGATATCGGAAAAACATACATATCAGGGTTAGTCGTAAAAAAAATGAGAGAAGCAGGGTTGAATTGTGGGTATTTTAAACCTGTGTTAAGTGGTGCAATAAAAGAAGGAAATGAGCTTGTTCCTGGTGATTGCAGGCATGTTGTAGAAACGGCTCATTTAGATTGCAAACCTATGGATTGTCTTTCTTATTGTTTTGAAGAAGCAGTTTCTCCACATCTTGCTGCGGAAAGACTTGGAATAAAAATTGATAAGAATAAAATTTTAAAAGATTTTGAACAAAAAAAACAAGAGTATGAGTATCTTTTAATAGAAGGTGCTGGAGGAATAACCTGTCCAATAAATCTTGAGAATAATTATCTTATGTATAATTTGATACAAGATTTGAATTGTGGAGTTGTAATTGTTGCTGATGGTGGGTTGGGAACAATTAATTCGGTACTTTTAACAGTTGAATATATAAAAAATCGAGGAATAAATATAGAAGGTATTATCCTAAATAATTATCAAGATGATTTTATGTATGAAGATAATAAAAAGGTTATAGAAGATTTAACAGGTCTAAAAGTTATAGCAAAAGTAAAGCGTAACGATTCAGATATAGAAATAAATACAAATATTTTTAAGGAAGTGTAAAATGAATAATTGGCAAGAAGAAGATTTAAAGTATGTATGGCACCCATGTTCTCAAATGAAGGACTATGAGGAACTTCCACCTATTGTAGTTGACCATGCAAAAGGTATAAATATATATGATATAGATGGAAATTGTTATAAAGATGTTGTGAGTTCTTGGTGGTGTAATCTTTTGGGACATTGTCACCCGAGAATTAATAATGCGATAAAAAAGCAATTAGATACTTTAGAACATGTAATTTTTGCGAATTTTACACATAAAACTGCGATTACATTGTGTCAAAAATTAATGAATAAGATTCCAAAAGGATTATGCAAGTTTAATTTTGCTGATAATGGTTCTGCTGCTGTTGAAATGGCTTTAAAAATGAGTTTTCAATATCATATGCAAACAGGTAATCCTCAAAAAACAAGATTTATGGCTTTGACAGATGCTTATCATGGTGAAACTCTTGCAGCTCTAGCCGTTGGTGATTGTGATTTATATACAAAATTGTATAAACCATTGTTACTTGATGTCATCAGGATAGATGGCCCTGATTGTTATAGATGTCCTTACGGTAAGAATTGCAAAACTTGTAATGCCGAATGTTTTGAAAAGGCTGAAAAAAGTTTTGAAAAATATGGCAACGAAACTGCAGGCATGATTGTAGAGCCGTTGTTACAAGGTTCTGCGGGTATGAAAATATATTCACCTGTATATCTTAAAAAACTTAGAGAAATCTGTGATAAGTATAATGTTCATTTAATCGCTGATGAAATCGCAACAGGTTATGGTAGAACAGGGAAAATGTTTGCTTTTGACCATGCAGGTGTTTCTCCTGATATAATGTGTATTTCAAAAGGTTTGACAGGTGGTTATATGCCAATGTCAATTGCTATAACAACTCAAAAAATTTATGATGCTTTTTATGCCGATTATTTGGAAGGCAAAGCTTTTATGCACAGTCATACTTACGCAGGTAATCCTTTAGGGTGTTCTGCAGGTATAGAAGTCTTGAATATCTTAGATGATGAACATATCATTGAAAATGCCAATAAAAAAGCAGTTGTGTTTAATAAGATGATAAAAGAAAAGTTCTCTAAGGTTTCAAATGTTGGTGATATCAGAGATATCGGACTTGTTAATGCTATAGAATTGGTAAAAGATACTAAAACAAAAACTCCGTTTGATTCAAAATTAAGATTAGGATATCAAATTTATAAAAAAGCTCTGAAAAAAGGTGTATTGTTAAGACCTTTAGGTGATGTAATTTATTTCAATCCACCATTAATTATTGATGAAAATGATATGGATTTTGTGACAGATGTTGCTGTTGAATGTGCAAATGAAGTTTTATCAAATCAATAGAAATTGTCATATAGCGTATTTAGGATATAATTAAATTATTATGAAGAGGATAAGTATTATCGGCTCTACCGGTTCTATCGGTACACAAGCCTTAGAAGTTATTGAAAAACTTGGAAACAAATTTGAAATCGTAGCTTTGGCTGCAGGTTCAAATATAGATAAAATAAACGAACAAATCGCAAAATTTAAACCAAAATATGTCAGCGTATCAAAAGATGCTGATAAGGTTATTGGTTGTGATAAAGTTTTGACAGGCGCAGAAGGATTAGAGGCTATCTGCTCTGACAAGCAAAATGATATTATACTTATGGCTTGCTCAGGTAAAATTGGCTTAAAACCAACGCTTACTGCTATCAAGAATGGCATCAATATCGCACTTGCAAACAAAGAAACACTTGTTATGGCAGGAGATATCGTGATGAAAGCTGCTAAAGATAATGGAGTTGCAATTATTCCTGTTGATAGTGAACATTGTGCTATTCACCAATGTATAAAAGATATTTCTCAAGTATCAAAACTCATAATTACTGCATCAGGTGGACCATTCTTGCATAAAACTATTGAGGATATGAAAAACGCTACTGTTGAACAGGCTCTTGCTCACCCTCGTTGGAATATGGGACGAAAGATTACTGTAGATAGTGCAACCTTGATGAATAAAGGGCTAGAGGTTATCGAAGCTCATCATTTGTTCAATATGAATTATGATGATATTGATGTTGTAATTCACCCTCAAAGTATTGTACATTCAGCGATTGAATATGTTGATGGTAGTGTTATTGCTCAAATAGGCTTACCTAGTATGCATATTCCTATTCAGTATGCAATTTGTTATCCTGACAGATTTGAGGGTATCAAATCAAAATCTTTCAGCTTTTCAGAGATTGCAAGATTGGATTTTGAAAAACCAGATTATAACAAATTTAAGTTCTTAAATCTTGCGTATTCTGCAGGCAGAGAGGGTGGTTCTGCTACAGTTGTTCTTAATGCTGCTGATGAAGAATCAGTATTTGCTTTCTTGAAAGGACAAATTAAATTGTATGATATTTATCAATTAACGGAAGATATTTATAATGAGTTTGAAAAAGTAAAATCTCCGTCAATAGATGAAATTTTTGAGATTGATAAAGAGGTCAGAATAAAAACAAATGAATTAATATCAAGGAGACATGGATGTTTGAGTATTTAAAAGGGATATTAGCTGATAAGATTTCTACTCAAACAGGTTATTATTTAGTCGTAGATATCAATGGTATCGGGTATAGAACAGAGGTGCCTGAAATAGACTATAGCTTGGCTCCAGAAATAGGTTCTGAAATAAAAATTTTTACATCTTTAATTCATAAAGAAGATACAATGCTTTTGTGTGGCTTTATGCAAAAAGAAACCAGAGATATTTTTAAAATCTTGACCTCAGTATCTGGGGTTGGTACAAAAATGGCACTGGCTTTGTTGGGCAAGTTTGATGCGTGTAATCTTATTTCGCTTGTGATAAACGAAGATTACAAAGAGCTTACTTTGGCTAAAGGGGTTGGTACTAAACTTGCGCAAAAAATTATTTTGGAATTAAGAGATAAGTTAATAAAAGCTAATATTGCGCCAATTAAACAAAATGATTCAGTTATTAATTCACAAGCATCTCAAGATACTTTTGCCGTGCTTCAATCTTTGGGATATGAGTATGATGAAATAAAATCTGCAATCTCTGTCGTTTCTTCAAGGCTTGTAAATTCTAATGACTCCGAAGAATTATTGAGAGAATGTCTGAAGCATTTATCAATGTAACAATATCTTAACAACACCGATTTTATTAGCAAAAAATCTGAATTATATGTTTTTAAATAGACAGGTGTGTGATATGAATATTAACAATTTCTCAAACAATATTAGATTCCAAGCTGTTACTGCCCCAATGACAACAGCTCAAAACGGTTCTCAAGTTCAGTCGGAAACAGCTAAACCGACACAAAATAATGCTGAATATTTTTGGCCATCTGCTAAAAATACAGATGAAAACAAACCGACCAAAATAAACATTGGATACATCAATGATTTTCATGGTCAATTAACAAAAATGGAAAGAACAATTCTTCCTTTAAAAAGTGCTGATATACGAGTTACCGGTGGTGATTCTTTCTTAGGTGATGAAAGAAATGTATCTTTGAATAAAGGTGTAGCAAAATTCCTTGATTTGGCAGGCTATGAAGCATCACCTGTAGGAAACCACGAATTAGATATGGATCAAAAAACCTTTATGAAGCTTACAGGAGGTTTAAAAACAAAGTTTATAGATGCAAACTATAGACAGGTTATTAAAGATCCAAAAGAACATGAACGTTTGTATAAAGAAACTAACAAAGCACCTATTAATGATAGATTCATAAATTCTTATGTAAAAGAAGTGAACGGTCAAAAATATGGTTTGATAGGTGTTTCTCCGGTAGATATTAATGATAGATACACTCACCCTGATTATTACGATGATTGTCAGGTAGATTCAATGGAAGATACAATTAAGGGTGTTCAAGCTGAGGTTGATAAATTCAATAAAGAAGGAATTAATAAAGTTATTCTATTGTCACACTTAGGTTATAAACTAGACCAGCAAATGGCAAAAGAAACTTCAGGAGTAGATGTTATTATAGGTGGTCATTCTCATAACCTTGTTAAAGGTATTACCCCTGGCGAAAATCTTTTGACTTCAAAATCAGGCGAACCTGTTGTTATTACAAATGCAGGTAAAGATGGTGAATATTTCGGAAACTTGAATGTTGAATTTGATAAAAATGGTCTAATAACTTCTGTTCAAAATAATGTTATTCCAACAGCAAAATATGGTAGAAACCTTATTTATAAAGAGATTTTAGAAAAAGATATGGGTAATATTGAAGAAGTCGGTTATATTCAATCAGCACTTCCTCAACCTAAGAATAGATTGATAGAAGAAAATCCTCAGGCAAACTTTGTAGCTGACGCAATGAAAAGTGAATTAGGAACAGAAATTGCGTTCTTGAACTCAGCAAACTTGCGTTCATCTTTTGAACGAGGAACATTTACAAACCTTGATGCAAAAATGTTATCTCCATTTAATAACCAAATGGTTATAGCGAATGTAACAGAAAAAGATTTGGTAGATGCGTTCAAGTTTACTGCTAAAACTCTTGTAAATACTCGTCCAGGGTTGTTTGCAGTATCAGGTTTGAAATATTCTGTGAGAAAATCTGATGGTGAATTGTTATCAATGTCAAAGGTTGATGATAATGGTAATGAAACCCCAATAGATATTAAGAACCCTAGTCCTACAAAAACATATAGAGTTGCTGCAGATTCTTTTGTTATGAGAGGTGGAGATAAGGTTTCTTCTCTAAATTATGTAGGCAAAGAAGAAAAAGTATTTGAATTCGATAAAGATAAACTACTTTGTGATTATATCAAACATCAAAACAAACCTATTGTTATTAATCAAACAGGTAGAGTCAACATTGTTGACCAATAAAAAAGATTATATTGTGGGAAATTATATTGAGTAATCAGTTAAGTTTGATTGCTCTTTTTTTTTGCTTGAGTAAGCAAAAATTAGAACAGTTTAGTTATTAGTTTATTACAATACACCTTGCATCATGTCATTAAGTGCAATTTTTGCAGCACGAATAGGTGCAGAAAAAGATGTGCCTGAAATAATTTGAATTTCTAAACCTTCCGGTACTTTTTTGTGTCTTAACGGATAATCAGTACCTCTCAGTCCTGTAATATTTACACCATCATCTGTTAATGTAACTAGGAAAGAGTATTGTTCATAATGTTGAGTGAATAATTTATCTGCTGAAGATGAATGTTTAGAGATTTGTCCGTTTTTATCAAGTCCTCCGACTCCTTCAATACCATTATGTGCTAAAATGGTATTCACATAACCATTACCATCATTACCTGCAGAATACAACATTCTTGTTCTCTTCAAAATATTGTCAAGTTGTTGAGTTGCTTTTGGGTCTTTTGTCTGAAAACTCGTATCAAACAACTCTTTGTAGAATTTCATTTTATCTGCTAGAGGTTTGTTAAATACGTTGAGTGGTGCAACGTCACCATACGAGCTCGAGATACAAGCAGTATTATTATCTACTCTTTCTGCAATTTTTTTAAAGGTATCAAAAGTATTTGTTTTTTCAGTTTGTACTGTTTTATATTTCGCAAACGGGTTATATCTGCGCGCGACAATATTTGCTATGTCAGTATGATTTAGTGCACCATTTTTTTTTGCATCGATTATAATTTTATAATTCGCTGCCAATAAATCTGCGATTACTACTGTTTTGGGTTGAACCTCAGCATTTTTGATGAATTCCCCGTCACTGTTTAAGATTCTTAATTTTTGCTTTTTATCTTGAGTTAAGCCTTCATCAAGCAGGTAATAACCTTTACCATCTTTAGGGTTTATCCATACAGCTCGTTTATAAGAATCTTCTAAAGTCATAGAAGTCAGCCGTTGAGCATCTTCCGATGTAGCTTTCGGAAATGATGTTTTGTTTGCAAGCCTTTTGTAAGAGTCCTGTTTTACAAAATTATTCATAATTTTTGCCTGAATAACTTCTACAGAATCAAATCTTGACAGTTCAAAGGTCTTGCCATTCCTAGGATTGATTATTATAGGATTGATGCCATGAATTTCAGGCTTTTTCGTCTGTAATATACTTTTTACATTATTAGCTTTTACAAACGCTTTAATATTTTCAACACTGACCATACCTTATTAAAGTACTAAAACTCTTAAAATTTGCTTTTTTCTAGTTTTTTGTAAATAAAAATGAAGATTTTATCATTTGTGTAAAATGTTTATAGATAAATTACAAATAAGAAACAATTTCTTTACAAGGTATAAATTTTAGGTTATAATACTTAAGAAGTTTCAAAAGGAACGGCGTAGCCCGTTCCTTTTTTCAATTCAATAGGAGTAAAAAATGAAACAAGATTTAAACAGGCATGAAATACTTGAAAAAATCACACCACTTATTGAAAATACAGCGATGCGATTTGATTTGATTCCTATTGAAATAGATTTTTCAAAAGAAAACCATCGTTGGTTTTTAAGAATTTATCTCTATTCTCACAAAAGACCAATTACACTTGATGACTGTGAGAATGTAACAAGAAGCTTGAACGATTTTCTTGATGAAATAATCCCTGTGAAATATTATTTGGAGGTTTCTTCCCCGGGGCTTGAAAGAAAATTCAAATCAGATAAAGAGTTTGAAATCTTTAAAAATAAAAGAATCAGTATAAAACTAAAAACTCCGTTAGAGGGCGAAACTGAGAGAATTTTTAAAGGCGAAATATTGGATTGGAGTGATACCGAAGGGCTTACCTTCTTCCGTTTTGATGATGGACAAGAGTTACATATACCAAAATCAAATATCCAATCAGCAAAATTGTATGTAGATTAAAATATTATAAAAAGAAAGGAAATACGCATGATTAAAATAGGAACAGCGTTATTCGAAGCTTGTGAAGAACTTGAAAGAGAACGTGGAATTTCAAAAGATGTAATTATCGCATCTTTAGAAGATGCGATGGTTGCTGCATATAAAAGACATTTAAGAATAAAAGAAGCAACAAATATTGAATCAATTTTAGATGAACAATCAGGTGAAATCGGTGTATTCAGAACAAAAGTTGTTGTAGATACTGTTGAAGATCCTGATACTCAAATTTCATTAGAAGATGCAAAAGAAATTGATGATGAAGTAGAAGTTGATGACGAAGTAAAAATTGAAGTTACTCCTGAACAATTCGGACGTATTGCTGCTCAAACAGCTAAACAAGTTATCACGCAAAGAATCAGAGATGCTGAAAGAAACAACATTTTAAACGAATTCTTAGAAAAGAAAGGTACACTTACAACAGGTATTATTCAAAGAGTTGAAAACAGAAATGTTATCGTAAATATTGGTAAAACTGATGCTATAATGCCTCAAAGAGAACAAATTCCAGGAGAATATTACAAACCTGGTAACAGAATCAGAGTATTTGTTCTTAATGTAAAAGAAACAACTAGACTTCCTCAAGTTATCGTTTCTCACGCTCACGCTGAAATCGTTAAAGAATTGTTTGAACTTGAAGTGCCTGAAATAGAAGACGGAATTGTCGAAATCAAATCTATCGCTCGTGAAGCTGGATTTAGAACTAAACTTGCAGTATGGTCAAATGATCCTGAAGTTGATAGCGTTGGAGCTTGTATCGGACCTAGAGGTTCAAGAATCCAAACTATTGTTAGTGAACTTAAAAATGAAAAAATTGATATCGTTAGATGGTCTGAAGACCCTGTTGAGTACATTGTAAACGCAATTTCTCCGGCTAGAGTTGTATCTGTTGATATTATGGCAGATGATGAAGATTCAAAAGAAGCAATGGTTGTTGTTCCTGATGATCAACTTTCACTTGCTATCGGTCGTGACGGTCAAAATGTTCGTTTAGCACACAAACTAACTCATTGGAAAATAGATATCAAGAGTGTTTCTCAAATGGAACAAGCTGAAGCTGAAAATATCCAAAATTATCAAGAGGAAGCTCCTCAAGATGATTATGAAGAAGAAGTAGAAAACAGCGAAATCCAAGAAGAAATCGAAGAAGAAATGAATCAACAAGCTGTTGATGATGATGATTTTGCAGTAGAAGAAGCTTCTGAAGAAACAGTTGAAGAATAAATTACTTTTCTAAACAGGGCAATTATATAATTGCCCTGTTTTAATATTTAGAGGGCTATTATGAAAAAAATTATTACATTTATTCTATTATCACTAATCGCACTTCCAGTATTTTCTGCCGAATGGCAAAACATAGGACAAGATTTGTACCTTGATAAATCCTCTGTGCGTTATATCCCAATAAACAGAACATACAAAGCTTGGGTAAAAGAAGTTAAGGTTAAAGAAATTGTTCTTTATTTCAATGAATACAACCTGAAAACCCGAGAATGGCGTAACCTTGATAAAGTAACAACTGACTTGCATAACAATATTAAAAAAAGAGAGTTTAACAACCATGTTGGCTTAAACTGGCTGAATGTAGTTCCTGATACAAACTCATCAAAAGAATATGATGCAATAAAGAAACAGGTTCAAGTACCTCTTGATGTTTTAGAAAAACAACTACATATTGATTAATTGTTTAAGTTCTTCAATAACGACATCTAAAGCACCTCTGTTTTGGTTGAAAACCAATTCACAATCAGAGCAGGCTTGTTCATAGTAGTTTTTGTCGTTTAACAATTTTTGCATTTGTTTTATCAATTCATCAGAATTTTTAACAATAGTACCGGCTTTTGTTCTGGTAATTATTGCATAAATATCTTTAAAGTTGTGTGTACTTGGCCCTGATATTACAGGTTTGTTAAAAATAGAAGCTTCAAGAGGGTTATGTCCTCCGGTTTTATTAAAACTTCCACCTATAAAAGCAAAGTCACATATAGAATACATTTTACCCAATTCGCCTAGTGTATCTAAAAGTATGATTTGGTAGTCTGTAAAGTTGTCCTTGTTTGAACGCTTGCCAACTTTTAAACCTGTTTTTTTGCATAGCTCAAATACTGCATTGTTGCGTTCAGGGTGGCGAGGTGCTATTAAAAGTTTTATATTATCTTGTCGAACCTTCATAAAAGCTGATAAAATTATTTCATCTTCGCCTGAATGAGTACTGCCTGCGATGATGATTTTGTCATCAGGGGATTTTTCTATAGGAGTAAACCCTTCAAGACTAACTCCGATATCAAATTTTAAATTTCCCATAACTCTTGTTGTATCAGGATTTGCACCAATAGAAAACAATTTATTATTATCTGATTCACTTTGGGTAAGAATTTTTGTATATTTTTTTAGAATAGGCGCAAAGAAGAAGGACAGTTTTTTGTAACTTCCGTAAGTTCTGTCAGACATTCTACCATTTACAATATAAAGAGGTATATTTCTTTTCTTCATAACATAGGCAAAATTAGGCCATAATTCTGTTTCTGCAACAATAACAACATCAGGGTTAGTTTTGTTTAAAAATGAATTTATGCAGAACGGAAAATCAAAAGGAAAATAGGTTATATAATCTGCGATATTCCCCAATTTCTTTTGGGCAGTTTCTTGTCCTGTTTTTGTTCCTGTTGCTATTACGATATTATGTGTAGCAAATTCTTTTTTTGTTTTTTTGATAAGGTTTTGGAGTGCCAAAACTTCGCCTACAGAAACACCATAAAAAACTATAGATTTCTTTTCTAACGGTTTGCCAAGTCCAAATCCTAATTTTTCTTTAAAACCATATCCGAGTTTTTGGTTAAATCTGCTTATTATATACCAAAACGGTAAAACCAAAATAAATAAGAATGTTGAAATTATACTGTAAATCATAATAACAATATAACACAATTTCTTGTATCGTAAAAATTTATGTTAATATATCTCTATGCAAAATATTCAAAACGAAATTAATCTTGTAAAAGAAAAAATTCTAAGTTTTTGTTGTGAATCTCAAAATTTACAAGATGTTCTTAAAGAGTTTTTATCACGAAAATCAAAATTGATAAGAAGTATTGTCGCTATTTTGTTTCTAAAATCTGCAAATGAAACTATAACTGATGAACAATACAGTATCCTTGCAGCTACAGAATTGATACATAATGCCTCATTGATTCATGATGATGCAATAGATGAAAATGTTATAAGACGAGGTAAAGATTCCATAAATAGCAAATTCGGGGATAAATTTTCAATTATTGCAGGGGATTATGTTACAACGCTTGCAACTCAAGAATTGTTAAAACTCGCCAATAATGATGTTTTACAGATTTATTTTGAAACAATCTCCAAAATGTGTGAAGGGGAGAGTTTGCAATATTTTCAAAAAGGCAAAATCCCGACACTTGATGAATATTTGAAGAAAACACAGTATAAAACTGCAGAGTTGTTCAAAGCGTGTTTGGTAGCAAGCTCTATTTATTCAAAGAATCAAATGCTAGTGGAAGCCAGAGAGTTTGCGATTAATTATGGAATAGCGTTTCAGATACGAAACGATTTAGAAGATTATAAACGGGGAATAGATAACTCCTCGGATATTCAACAGGGTATATACACTGCGCCCGTTATATTTGCTGATTCTGTTGAAAATAATGCTTTTGCTATTGAAAAAACAATGGATTTAATAGATAATTATTGCCAGAGAGCAAAAGTGGCATTGTTGAATTTGTCTGATAATGATTACGCTCTCAGTTTAACGGAGTTAGTGAATAAATTATGCAATTAAAAGAAAAAATAAGAAAAGAGTTTAAACCATTTTTAAAAGAAACATTGGATACTATTATTTTTGTAATAGTAATGGTAACAATAATCAGGTTTTTTGTAGGTGAAATCCGTTGGATACCGTCAGGTTCAATGCGTCCTACCTTGATAGAAGGTGATAGAATTTTTGTTGAAAGATTTTCAAGGTTCTATTCTACTCCAAAACGTGGCGATATTATGGTTTTTTATCCTCCGTTTGTTCAACTTGATGAATCGCCATTGGGTGTGTTTAAGAGATTAACTGGGTTTTTCTGTAAAGATATTGCATATATTAAAAGAGTTGTTGGTATGCCTGGTGATAAACTTGAAATCAAAAAGAATTCAAGAGGTCGTTATTTCGTTTATATAAACGGCAAACCACTTGAAGAAGATTATATATTAAGTGATTTTGATTCAATTCCTTGTAATGAAAATATGTATTGTGGCCCGTTTGTTGTACCTCAAGGTGAATACTTTATGATGGGTGATAACAGAGGTAATTCTCAAGACAGCCGATTTTGGGGATTTTTGCCTCAAGACAGATTTGTGGGCAAGGCAGTATTCTTGTTTTGGCCTCTAAATAGAATAAAAGGCTTGTAATGCAGATATATCACAATAAATGTTTTATTGAACCTATAAAAAAAATAGTTGCATTTAATAATACAGAATTTAAAAATGCTCTATCTGAGCTTGAAGAATACAGGCAACAAGATTTTTATATTCTCGGATATATCAGATATTGTGCAAAAGATATTTTTTCAGGTGATGTAATTGCTTCAAAATTGCCGTTATTATATTTTGAGGTTTATGATAACTATATTGACTATATCCCTTATTCACCTAAAAGGAATGTGAATATTTATTCAGAACCACAAATTTCTTTTGAACAGTATCAAGACGCTCTAACAAAAATAAAACAACATATTGCAAAAGGTGATACCTACGAAGTTAATTACACCTATCCGTACAAGGTTTATACTGATGCAGACAATTTGAAATTGTATAATTATTTGTTGGCTAAACAACAAACCAAGTACAATACTTTTATAATAAACGATTGGGAAGAAGTTCTTTCTTTTTCTCCAGAGTTGTTCTTTAGGGTGAAGAATAATAAAATCATGACAAAACCGATGAAGGGTACTGTTGCTCGAGGTAAAAATGAGCAAGAAGATTTGGCTAATAAAGAATTTTTGCAGCAAGATATAAAAAACAGAGCCGAAAATGTTATGATAGTTGATTTGTTAAGGAATGACCTCAGTAAAATCGCTAAAACAGGAACTGTCAATGTAGATAAACTCTTTGAAATAGAAGCTCACCCGACTGTGTATCAAATGACTTCTAAAATCTCTGCAGAATTGAAAGCAAACACAACTTTGTACAATATTTTTGCTGCAATATTTCCTTGTGGCTCAATTACAGGTGCACCAAAGGTTTCTACAATGAATATTATTGATGAATTGGAATATTTTCCAAGAGAAATATATTGTGGCGCAATAGGTTATATTACAAAAAACAATATGGAATTTTCTGTTCCGATAAGAATACTCCAAAAGAAACATTCCGATAAATATTATCAGTATCATGCAGGTGGCGCAATAGTTTGGGATTCTGATATAAAAGATGAATGGGAAGAAACTGTTACTAAAAAGAAGATTTTAGATACAGATATCGAATGTCAGTTAATTGAAACACTGTTGATAAAAGACGGAGAAGTGAAATTCTTTGAAGAACATTTGAACAGGCTGAAAATATCAGCTCAAGATTTGCAGTATTGTTTTAATACTGATAATTTCAAGTTCGATACTTCAAAAACTTGTATGGCAAGGTTTTTACTGGCTAAAGACGGGAGTTACAGTATAGAATATCGAGAGTTAAACAAAATAGATAATAATAAAATCGTAATATCAAACGACAAAATGAATTCAAAAAATCCATATTTGTATCACAAAACAACCTTCAGACCTTGGTATAAATATGTTCTTGAAGATTATTTTGATGTTGTATTCTTTAATGAAAAAGATGAACTTACGGAAGGCTCAAGAAGCAATATTGTTTTACAACTAGACGGGGAATTGTTTACACCTGCTGTAGAGAGTGGGTTATTGAATGGTGTCTATAGACAGTATTTATTGAAACAAAATAAAATAAAAGAAAAAGTACTTTATAGAACAGATTTATTAAAAGCTGAAAAAATATTCTGTATAAATTCTGTCAGAGGAATGGTTGAGGTTGAATTATGATTTTAATAGATAATTATGATTCGTTTACATACAATATTGTTGAATATTTTAGGAGACTCGGCAAGGATATTAAGGTGTTCAAGAATGATGAAATTACGGTTGAAGATTTAAAAAAAATAAATTTTGATGCCATAATCTTATCCCCTGGACCTTCAAATCCTTCAAATTCAGGTGTTACAATGTCGGTATTAAAAGAATACTATAACAAAAAGCCTATACTTGGAGTGTGTTTAGGGTTTCAAGCTATTGCCGAATTTTTTGGTGCTGATATTGTTGAGGCAAAAGAGCCAATGCATGGCAAATGCTCTGAAATCTATTTTGAAGAAAATGAGTCTTTATTTAATGGCTTTGCTCAAGGTTTCTGTGCAACAAGATATCATTCCTTGGTTGTTGAAAATATAAAAAATCCAATAATTCCTATTGCGCATACAAAAGATAATATTTTAATGGGGTTGAAAATAAAAGATTTACTGATATATGGTGTTCAATTCCACCCAGAGGCAATACTTACCGAAAACGGGATTAATATCTTTAAAAACTTTATTGACATTTGTGGTATTCTGTAAGAAAACTTGGAGAAACTTATGAAGAAATTTTTAATCGGGTTATTAACAGCTTTAATTCTTTCAAATTGTGCAAATGCTCAAATGGTTGACAGTAAATGGCATAACGATTTGAGAACTTTGTTTTTGCAAAATAAATCAATAATTTATGCAATAAATATAAGAACTTTTAATGCAAAAGATACAAATAAAAATGAAATAATAGATTCTGATGAAGAAAGTGGTAATTTCCTCAATGCTATAGAAAGACTAGATGAAATTCAAAATATGGGAATTAATACCTTACATGTTTTGCCAATAACTCCAGTAGGCAAATTAAAGGCTTTGGGTACGGCAGGTTCTGTCTATGCTCTTGCTGATTTTGGCCGTTTAAACCCTCAATTAAAGGCTCCTGATTCAACACTTTCAGTCAATGAACAAGCAAAGAAATTTATATCAGAATGTCACAAAAGAAATATTCGAGTTATTATAGATTTACCTAGTTGTGGAGCTTATGACCTTTTTATAACTCACCCTGAGTATTTTGTAAAAGATACCTCTGGACAACCTATTATCCCTTTGGATTGGACGGATATAAGAATTTTCAATACAAATGAAGAAGATGTGTATTTGCAACATAAAGAGTTTGTAGATATGGTGATGTCTTTGGGTGCTGACGGTATCAGAGCAGATGTTGCTACAATGCGCCCTTATTCATTTTGGGAAAACTTGATTAAATATGCAAGAAACAGAGATAATGAGTTTATGTTCTTGGCAGAGGCTTCAAATGCTTGGACAGAAGCACCTTCTCAATATGCACCTTTTACGACTTATGACAAGCTTTTACAAGCAGGATTTGATGGATATTATGGAGATTTCTTTAATCTAAAGAATTGGAAAACATCAAAAGAACTCATCAATTCTGTTAAATTTAATCAAAAAATATATAACACACAGAAGAAAACAGTAATAGGCAGTTTTACAACACATGATGAAACAAGTCCGATATTGATAAACGGTTCAGAGCTATCAAAGATGATGATATGGTTAAATGCGACCTTGCCTTTAAATTCATACTTTGTTGACGGATTTCCGACTGGTGATGATTATGATTATTCTTGGGCTAACAAGAAGGCTTCTCAAACATATACCGATGATGAATATTACTTTAATCATAAAGGAAAGTTTGATTTGTTTAATTTCTCAAGACGCCCGGGAGGAACTGATAAATCAATATATGACGAATTTGTTTTGGCAAACAAATTTAAACAATATTATATGGATGAATTGAACAGTATGAAATTTGTACCACTCAAAACCTCGTCAAAATCCGTGTTTGCGTATGCTCGTTCTAATAAAGATACTATTATTGTTGTAGTTGGAAATTTAGATTTTAAAACAGGGCAAAAAGTAACCGTAAAATTACATGGAGTAAATCAAAAAACAAAATATATTGACTTGCGTTTGAATAGACATATATCTCCTAATTTTCAACAAGGAAAATTCACAACAGAGTTAAACGCAGGGGATATACAGGTATTAAAAATAAAAGGATAGATAATGACAAAAAGTGGTTTCGTATCAATTATAGGGCGTCCGAATGTCGGCAAATCAACAATGTTAAATCAGGTGTTAGGGCAAAAAATTGTTATAGCAACAGATAAAGCTCAAACAACAAGAAAACGAATCAAAGGTATTTTGACAAATGAAAAAGGTCAAATCGTATTTGTCGATACCCCTGGGATACACAAACCAATAAACAAGTTCGGCGAATTTTTGCTTGATGAAGCAAAGGTTTCTGTGCCAGATTCGGATTTGGTGTTGTTCCTTGTTGACGGCTCTGAACCGGCAGGAAAGGGTGATAAATGGATTGTTGAAAATGTTATTTCTAAAACAAAAATCCCTGTAGTTTTGGTTATGAACAAACTGGATAAAATCTCTAATCAAGAAAAGATTACACAAAACTATCAATCGTATATGGAATTGTTTGAGTCAGAAATTCCTGTAATAAAAATTTCTGCAAAGACAGGTAAAAACAAAACCAAATTGATAGATTTAATTATGGATTATTTGCCTGAAGGTGAGCTTTTGTATCCGGAAGATATCGTAACAGAAGAAAATATGCGCTCTATTGTAGAGGAAATTGTCAGAGAAAAAATTCTTTTGAACACTAAAGAGGAAATTCCTCATTCCGTAGCTATAAAGGTTGACAGGTATGAAGAAACTCCTGAGATAGACAGGATTTATGCAAATATATTCTGTGAAACAAAGAGTCAAAAAGGTATTCTGATAGGTAAAGGTGGCTCTTTGCTTAAGAAAATCGGAACAGAGGCAAGATTAGATTTAGAAAACATAGTGGAAAAGAAGGTCTTTCTGGCTTTGCAGGTCAAAGTCGAAAAAGATTGGCGAAAAAATGACAAAGTTCTAAAGAATTTCGGATATGTGAGCGAATAATTCTTAAAACTAATTATTTAATGTAACAAAAAGTAACCTAAACACTTGTTTTTGAGATGTGTTTAGGTTATTATTTTCTCGTCAGAAAAGTTCACAACTAAATATTTCGTAAAGGGGCTTAATTGTCCATTGTTTTGCGTATTTAGTTTAAATAATATAAAAGGCTAGAAGTTACACTAAATTTATGAAAGGTATAACATGACTGAAGAAAACAAAGAATTAGAAACAGTTGAAGAAGTTACAGTTGCAGAAGAAACTGTTGCTGAAGCAGCTGAAGCAGCAAACGAAGAAGTTGAAGCAGCTAAACCTGCTAGAAGATCTCGTTCAAGAAAGAAAAAAATAGAAACTAAAGAAGAAAAACCTGAATCTGAATGGAAAGAACAAGTTGTTCAAATCAGCAGAGTTACTAAGGTTGTTAAAGGTGGTAAAAAATTAAGCTTTAGAGCAATCGTTATCGTAGGAAACCAAAAAGGTCAAGTTGGTGTTGGTTGTGCAAAAGCAGCAGAAGTTATCATCGCTATTCAAAAGGCTATTGTTGACGGTAGAAAAAATCTTATCAATGTTCCTATCTTCAAAACAACAATTCCTCACCCAATCAAAGCTCGTTCAGGCGCTGGTGCTGTAATGCTTAGACCTGCTTCTCAAGGTACTGGTATTATCGCTGGTGGTGCAGTTCGTTCAGTATTAGAATTAGCTGGTATTGAAAATATTCTTTCTAAATCATTAGGTTCTAATTCTCCACTTAACGCAGCTAATGCAACTATTGAAGCATTAAAATCATTAACTCCATTTGCTGATGTTGCTAAAAAACGTGGCTTGACTATGGCTGAACTTTTAAACTAGTCGGGTAATTTGAATTTTAATATTACATGAAATAATAAGGAATATAATAAAATGACAAAGACAAAACAAATAAAAATAAAACTTGTTAAAAGTTTAATCGGTACTTCACCAGCTCAAAGAAAAATTGCTGCAGCACTTGGTTTCTCTAAAAAAGATCAAGTTGTTGAACACCAAGACAGTGCAACAATTATGGGTATGGTAAATAAAATATCTCATTTAGTATCAATAGTAGATTAATTAAAGAAAGAGGAATATAAATATGTCAAAAGATAAAATTACTTTAGAAGACTTGAGACCGGCTGAAGGTGCAACTTCTACAGCTAAGAGAGTTGGCCGTGGTCGTGCTTCTGGTATGGGTAAAACTTCATCTCGTGGTCACAACGGTGAAGGACAACGTTCAGGAAGAAGCTCTAAAAGAGGTTTTGAAGGTGGTCAAATGCCTGGTTACAGACAATTACCTAAATTGAAAGGTTTCCAAATCATCAATAAGAGAAATTGGGCTGAAATCAATGTTGGCAGACTTGAACAGTTAAACATCACAGATATCTCTTTAGAATCTTTGAAAGAACTTAGAAAAGTTCACCCTTCAAGTGAAGGTCTTAGAGTTTTAGGTAACGGTGAAGTTACAAAAGCTCTAAATATTAAAGCAGTATATGTATCGCCTTCTGCAAAATCTAAAATTGAAGCAGCTGGTGGAAAGGTTGAGTTAGTATAATGGCGCAAAACATAAAAATGCCTACAAGTGCTGATTTGATGTCTATGTGGAACGCATCAGGGTTGAAAGCAAAGATTATCTTTACTTTCCTTATGATTGCTGCATTTAGATTTGGTGTTCAGCTACCGATTTTTGGGATAAACAACGAAATTTTCTCAAGAATTGCAGGTGGAAATAACATAATCGGGTTCCTTGATTTGTTTTCCGGTGGGGCATTAGGTAAAGTTTCAATCTTTGCTTTAGGGATTGGACCTTATATCACAGCACAAATTATTGTGCAATTAATATCTGTAGTTATCCCTTCTTTAGAAAAACTTCAAAAAGAAGAAGGTGAAGCAGGAAGAAGAAAATTATCTCAATACACAAGATTATTTACTGTTGTGTTGGCAGCTTTTCAGTCAATAAT
>ULNN01024192.1_pt1 | contig 23767 bp, 17 predicted proteins | sample 1951931 | NCBI WGS metagenome assembly ULNN01 (sample SAMEA4835578, study PRJEB28245) | human gut metagenome | biome: gut microbiome; material: fecal sample | place: Denmark | collected 2008
TCATCGCCCGGCTTTACCTGACGATCTCCCAATAATGGAGAAGTCAGTGCCATAAATGCATTCAGATTTGCAGAAGATCCTGAATTCACCAACGAACAATATTTCACTCCTAGATAATCTGCAAACTTCTTCTCAAATTCTGCAGTATATCTTCCTGCTGTCAACCAGAACTCCAATGCAGAATCTACCAGATTACACATCTCCTCATGGTCATATACACGAGATGCATACGTAATACGGTCGCCCGGCTCAAACGGTTTCTTCTGATTATGGAATGTATCACAATACTCTGCTACCATTCCTAATATCTCTTTCTTTGCCTGTTCTTCTGTCTTGTTTTCAAACATGTTATTAATCCTCCCATTTCTTCCAAGGTGCTTTATTTTTTTCCCATAGCTGCTCTAAGATATCTTTTTCTCTCTTTGTATCCATACACTGCCAATATCCGGTATGGGAATATGACATTAATTCTCCCTTTGCAGCCAGACTCTCCAACGGCTTCTTCTCAAATACAGTATCATCTCCATCAATGTAATCAAATATCCCCGGCTCTAATACCATATACCCTGCATTAATCGGTGCACCATCCGTTACGCTTTTTTCGCGGAAGGAATGTACTGCATTATCACCACCAATATCCAGGACACCCTTTGCCTGCTCTAGTAATACAGAAGTCAGTGTTGCAATCTTTCCATGCGACTTATGAAATTCTACCAGATCATTCATATTCACATCGCAAACACCATCTCCATACGTCATCATAAATGTCTCATTCTCCACATATGGCTGAATTCTCTTAATACGTCCTCCTGTCATCGTATGCAGACCGGTGTCTACCACCGTTACTTTCCATGGTTCGGAATACTGATTATGCACGATCATCTTATTCCCCTGGGTAAAATCAAACGTAATATCTGAAGTATGCAGGAAATAATCTGCAAACCATTCTTTGATTACATGCTGCTTATACCCTGCACAGATCACAAATTCATTATATCCATAATAAGAATATTCCTTCATGATGTGCCATAAAATCGGCATACCACCAATTTCAATCATTGGTTTTGGCTTGTATTCCGATTCTTCTGAAATACGGGTTCCAAAACCTCCTGCTAGAATTACTACTTTCATTGATTTCTCCTTTCTATTTGCCAATTTTACTCATTGCTTCATTATAATAGTCATTGCGTACATACAATGTTGTTGTACCTGGTATCTGCGTATAATTCTTTTTAATATACTTTATCAGTTTAGGTGCATAATCTTTCAAATTGTATCCCCAAACTTCATGATTTTCATCTAATACAGCCACTCTAGGGCTTTTATTTTTTAACTTTTTGAACTCTTTCTTACCAAAGTCTTCCCAGGTCCACGGTGTTGTCACTGCTCCTCCAATCGGAATCCTGTCAGCTAGCATCATATCCTGGTTGTCAAATGCTGCCATCCAAACACTTTCATTTTCATCTGTTATTTTTGTTATAACTTTACTTTGTTCTGTTTGTTCCTCTTTAAAATTCAATGTTGTTAATTTAGATATATTATTTGTATATCCACTTATAATTAATATTGCACTAGCCAGGCCTAAGGCCAAACTCTTTCCCTGTCTATCAGAACACAATTTTTTATTGCAAAGACCTACTATAACATACGAACTTGTAAATGCTAACACCTCAACACAAGCTGTCCCATGAAAATTAAATATGCCCCTAATCCCCAGAGCATAAATATACATAAATAATATTCCTGCTACAAGCTTTCCATATTTATTAGCCATTAAACAAAGAAATATAAGACAACCTATCATTACAATCCATTGAAGAACATTTACATAGGACCAATTTGCCAAATTTAAACCATCTGTAATAAATGTTGAAAACATATCAATCGGCACAAAAAACATTGTCAATATGTTATTCCCTGTACCTCCATTATACCTCGGATATATCGTTCTATTAATTGTATATGCCCCATATACAAATTCTTTCAAAGAATGAGTGCACACAAAAAATACTAGCAATACCAACCAAGGAATTGCAACCACAATTCCTAGTTTGACATATCGTTTCAAAATAAATTTCAGCCAATTTTTTGTCGTCTCCTCTTTTGTTTTCCATTTTAATTCCAAGCATAAAACACCTATAAACACGAAAAACAATGCATAAATTGAAACAAATATTGTACCAAATGTCAACACAATACCAAATGAAAGAAAAATATTTGATTTTGTATTTATTTTCTTTGTTTTCACAAATGATAGAAATTCTAATATAATTATAATCGCACCACATCCGGCAATGTGCTCAGATAAAATAGCTGTTCCTAAATCATAACTTTGAATTAAACAACAATGAAATATAGGATAAATCATTAGAGCCCTATAATCTATTACATTTTGATAAAGAAAAACTATACTTGCCCACATTATAGCAAAAAACAAATAAAATGCTATCCTTTGCTCTGTAACTGATATTGCACCTAACTTATAAAACAATGCACTTATATAATAGGAAATCGGCATATGTTGTGAAAAAATATCAACATAAAGTAACCTTCCTCTAGCAATTGCCTTCCCCAAAACCATAATGTCTAATTCGTCCGTTCCAAACCACATATCATTTATGAATTTTAACTGCAAAGCAAAATATAAGCCTATCAGAAATAAAAACAAGCATATATTTTTCAAATCATTTTTTCTCTTATTTATCTTTTCCACCATACTTTTTCCCTTCTTGCGTGATATATGCTTTCCCCTTAAATATAACTCGGTGCCACTTCATCTTTTCCTTTCATGGAGAAATCCCCTTTTATCAGCGTGAGATTCTTATTATAATAAGGATCTCCGCTTTCCAATATATCCCTCCAATGCTCTGCCATATAATTTACTTCAGATGCAAATCTTGCATGTTTTTCTGGTGTATCTTCTGCACCTCGTGATTTCGATTCATAATGATACAATCTAACATTCGGATTCATAACAACAAGATATCCTGCTTTTCTTACTTTTAAGCAGAAATCCACATCATTAAAAGCAACTTTTAATTGTTCCTCCAGACCGCCCACTTCTTCATATACCGCTCTTCTAACCATCAAGCACGCTGCTGTTACAGCACTCAGATCCTGCTGAATAAATGCTCGACCAAAATATCCTGGATGATTGCCGTCTAACCCAACAAAAGCATGACCCGCTATGCCACCCAAACCAATAATAACTCCTGCATGCTGAACTGTATTATCTGGATATAACAACTTAGCACCTACAATCCCAACCTCTTCACGCTGACAATTTGCAAGCATCTCTTCTATCCAATTTTCCGTAATAATCTCTACATCATTATTTAATAGAATTAGATATTCTCCCTTTGCCTGCTTCACGCCAAAATTATTAATCTTTGAATAATTGAATTCATCATCCCATTTAACTACTTTAATTCTAACATTATGTGATAATTTGTCATAATATTCAAATATCTCTGTCGTTATACTATTATTCTCTACAATCACAATCTCATAATTGTCATAAGTTGTTTTTGTTTCAATAGATTGAATACACTTTTCCAATGTCTCTTTTTCATCTTTATTTGGTATAATAATCGATACCAAAGGATTTCCTTTTACTGGATATTTCACCCGGTAAAAACCAAGATGTTGTGTCATTTCCACACATGCTTGAATATGCATTCTTTCCAAATGTGATTCTATTGCATGTTTTCCCGCTTCATAACAATACATTTTACTTTCTGGATTAGCTGCTGTAGAACCCGCATGTATTCTCCAATGATACAAGATCTTTGCAATATGTTCCACATTCTTAGCCTGTTCAACACATCGTAAAATGAAATCAAAATCCTGAGATCCATCATATGCACTACGGAATCCGCCCACTTTGTCTACGATTTCTTTTCTCACAACAAAGAAATGGCATATATAATTATTGGTTCGTAATAAATCCAAATTAAAATCTGATTTACAATGTGGCTCTACATATTTAGTAGATTGATCCTTTGCATTATATAACAATTTGTCTTCGTCTGTATAGACCGCATCCACATTATTTTTCTCGTTGATTCTATTTACAACCTCATACAAAGCATCCTGTGTTAATAAATCATCATGATCAAACAAACCAATATAATCTCCAGTTGCCAATTCAATACATGCATTTGTATTCTCTGAAATTCCTAAATTCTGCTCTAACTTCCTATATTTAATTCTGCTATCATCCTTCATGTATTCTCTACATCTTTTTTCTACTTCCGTATGTTCACTATCACTTCCGTCAGCCAAACATAATTCCCATTTTCCATAAGTCTGATTCTTAACAGAATCGATCATTTCCGTCAAGAATACATCTGGTGTATTATATAATGGAACCAAGATACTAATTACAGGCATGTAATCAAATTGTTGATCTCTTTGCTGCTGTATAATCTCTGGAGATAACACATAATCCGTTTCATCAATCACATTTGATGGCTTACCATATAATTCTTTTATCCGACGCACAGTAGATTGAAATCCAAATTGCAAGAAATAACGAAATCCATCATAACATAATGAAGTAATTTTAAACCTACGCATAATCTTATACCCTACCAAAACAATTGAACGTATTGGTATCGTCAATTTCCATGATAATGAATTATGAATTGCATTAATGTCCCCTTGCAATCGAGCTATCAATGCCTCTTGTTGTGCCAACGTACTAGATTTTACATCTATTTCCTGCTCAAGATTCTTCATCCGCACAATCAGATCTACAAACATAACCTCATTCGTCTCATCAAGCGGAAGTGTCTCCATGTCGACTACAAAGTAAGACGTATCAACATACATGTTTTTGAATTCTACACTCGGATCATCTGTTTCAAACAAGTACAAATCAGCCATATACTTACTACCATTGACATTATATTCACATTTTCGCCCTTTGTTATCCTGTATCGTCCGAATATAAACAGCACCTTTTTGACTCATAGGATCAATTCTGACACTTTTAACATGCTCGCCCACTTTAATGTTAATCGGGAATTCAGAAAAATACATCTTTTGATTTTCTTGATATCCAGCACCATCATCTATAAACACCTCAATCATACACTTCTTTTTCTGTTGAAGCAACTGATCAATATTATAATTCGGCATACCCATAGAATGATAATAATCACCAAGCTGACTATGATTATCTTTTATTGTCTTTTGGAACACTCTCTCCATTCGTTCATAGATCTCTATCTCATCTTGTTCAAATTGAAATTGTTTGAATATATCCTTTTCTATCAAACCATGACGTTTACTTAGTCCATATATATATAACAAAATAGCACGATATTGTAAAAAGCGCATAGGAATACAACAATCGATTGCCCATTCATAATCAATAATATTCCATTTGCCAGACTTGTCTACAATAACATTTTGAAATATCAGATCAACATTCGCATATGGTAATGCTGCCGCACCTGTTAACTCCGGAACGTCACCAAAATAGTATTGTGAAATCTCCGATTCGCAGAATTCTACCGTTTTACAATTAGACATTTCATCAAAAAATTGCTTCATTGCCGCCAAAACACCAATAAAATCATTCCTTTGAATGTATTCATCTAATATGCTTTCATAACTCGTCCCATCAATATATTCAAAATCCACATAATCTTTCTGTGCATCAATTATATGGTTAACCTCAAATTTACTTTTTTCATATAATGCATTCAACTTCAATTCTGAATCCTGCATATTACGGATATGAATCTCAGCCTCTGTATTCAATGCTCTTTTTCTTACATATCTAGATTCACCATTTTGAATAATATCTGTAGCTATACAATACTTATCTGATCTGTCATTCGAGTATTTAGTATATATTATCTTTCCCGCCATATCTTCCTCCATCATTACTTTATCACTTCAATCAAAAATGAATTCGAAAAAATCGGAAATAAAGAGGTTCCTACTAATGAATCATAAGCCTTCGATTCATCAAATAGTATTTCTCTGTCCTGATCCATATTCATTATATTCATATTCAACTCGCCATCTTTTGGAAGATAATCGTCAGAATATATCTGTATTGGAAATTTATAATCTGGATACGGATACCGAAATTCTATATTCTCATAACCACATTGTTGGAAATTATGTTCCAATTCCTCTTTAGAAAAGGTAACCACCCCATGAGTATTCGTATACCCTTCTATTCCTTCATAAAACATTCCTACATGATCTTCCTTACACCCTGCAAAATACTTCATTCCCAATCGATTTTCTATTGCAATAATAAGCTTTCCACCCTTTTTCAAATGCTGCATTGCAATATTTATAAAATCAATATATGGATTGTCAGAATGAATATAGGATGCTGCATATTCATATACCCCTATCATAGTAACAATATCATATTGTTCCTTTAGATTTTGTTCTATCGTCTCAAAATTGCCGACCATAATATTCAGATTATCTTTATCCCTGTTTCTATTGGCATTAATGAGGCTTCTCTTTTTAGATAATTCAATACAAGTAACATCCTGTGCCATCTCACACAATCTTCCGGTAATTGCACCGCACCCCGCTCCAATCTCCAAAACATGTGCATCTTTGTCTATATCGATACTGGAAATAATATTAGCCCGGATTGGAGATAAATGATACAACACTGCCCAATTGTGCTTTTGTTCAATAAAACGGTTATACTCTGATCGATCATGATTTGATACAAATTCCAGAATTTCATCTTCTATCTGACCGTCACTATAATAATCTTCACCCGGATAATAATCTAAATTCAAAGAAACCTTACCTATCTGTTCTACCATGTCATTTACTCCTCTAAGCTAACATCAACAATGGAATTCATGTCATAGAATCCCACCGTATTCTTATCCGAAACAACTGTCAAATTACAAGCATCATACAGTCTATGATACACAAAAAATCCTCCATCCTTAAAACCGGTAACACCAAATGATAACATATATTCTCCGCCTTGCAGATCCAATTCCTGTTTAAAAGAAACATTATAGACTTCCCCTTGATGAAATACTTCTATATCCTCTCCCTCGTACATTGTATTAGTACCGGTAATTTCTGTTCCCTTAATATCTTTAATTGTAAATGCAAATATCGGACCATTCACATCTGTGTTTGCTTTTATCTTCATCCGAACCGTACATTCACTTCCCTTTTCCACTATATTAGAAATATTTCCTGCATCATCTTCTATAGCAAAATCAATTATTTCCGCTTGTTTTTCACCATATTCAATCACATCTGGATTACACGTCATACTGTTCTTCCACTGTGCATCCTGCTGTAAATTTGCTTTTGTATTCTGCTCGTTCTTATCCGCTGTATCTACATTATCTACATCCAATTGATTAACCAATAACTTTTTATACATATCCACAATCTTTTTAGGCTTCCCTTCAGCAAGTTTGTGGCCTTTGTTTAACAGAATAACTCTATCACAATATTTACTAATACTACTTAAATCATGGCTAACAAATAAAATTGTTTTACCCATTTTCTTAAATTCTTCAAATTTTTTATAACACTTTACTTGAAAGAAAACATCCCCAACCGACAACGCCTCATCAACAATTAATATTTCCGGATCGATATTAATCGCAACTGCAAACGCCAACCGAACAAACATACCACTCGAATACGTCTTAACCGGCTGATACACAAAATCACCTATATCTGCAAATTCCAATATTTCTTCTAATTTATTATCTATTTCTTCTTTGCTAAAACCAATCATGGAGCCATTTAAGTAAACATTTTCAATACCAGTATATTCCATGTTGAAACCTGCACCCAACTCCAATAATGCAGATATTCTTCCATCGACCTTCAATTCACCTGAAGTCTTACTCAACACTCCAGTTATTATCTTCAACACAGTAGACTTACCCGAACCATTGGTTCCAATAATACCTACACATTCTCCTTTTTTCACCGAAAAATTGATGTCATCTAAAGCATAATACTCCTTATGCTTTTTCTTTTTAGTCAATCCTAAGGACTCTTTCAGCCGATCCATCGGATTATCATATAATTTATATACTTTCGAAATATGATTCAATTCTATTGCATAATTTTCCATAATTGCTCCTTACAAAACGTCAGAAAAATGTTCTTTCAGTTTAGAAAATGTCTTAGTCCCCAGTACGAATAAAATAATTGTTACAATCCAAAAATATAACGTATTCTGCCAATATGTCCAAAACCATTGTTTGTCAAGTAACGCCTGCCTATACCCTCTGACAATATAGAACAGTGGGTTCAATTTCATAATTGTCTGCCATACAGGTGGTAATATATCTATTTGCCACATAATCGGAGTAATCCAAACTCCTACTTGTAAAACAATTGTAATTACCTGTGCTAAATCTTTAAAGAAAATAACGATTGAACTGGTAAAATAACTAATTGCCAATCCGAATACAGTCAACGCAAACGTATAATATAACAGTTGTAATGTGTATAAATCCGGAAACAGACCGTAACATGCGCATATCATTACTGCTACTATAATGAAAAAGAAATGAACAAACAGTGCCGAACAAACCTTTACCCCTGGCAAAATGCTGATCTGAAATACAACTTTTTTGACAAGATAATTATATTCCAAAAAAGCATTAGTCCCTCCGTTTAATAAATCAGAAAAATAAAACCATGGAACCAAACCTGCTGTTAGCCACAAAACATATGGGCATCCATTCACCGGCTGTGCTCCAAATCCCACTTGGAACACAAACCAATATACCAACACCGTAATAACAGGTTGCACAAATGCCCAAAATATACCAAAATATGAGCCTGCAAACTTGGTCTTAAAATCATTCTTGGCCAAATTAAGCATTAATTTTTTGTTTACAAACAATTCTTTAATAATACCAACACTATTATCCACATCTAATCTCCTTAACTGTGCCTATATTTTCCCAATCAGCATCAAGAATCTCACTACAACTTCCGACGCTAAACTTGTTCTCCATCTTCTATAATAAAAAACTTTTCTTAACGCCTTGCCCAAATTATATTTTCCTGAGACAAACCATGATAAAATAATCTCATCGTTGTTTTTCATTTTATTCTGAAAAACAATCCAAAAATTCTCAGTCAAATTGTGAATTTCCGTTTCATTTTTTAACGAATTCCACAACCACTTAAATCGGCTAGTCAAATTACCCCCGGATACGCTATTATCCAATCTTCTATGCCAGGCTCCCATATAAGGATCTACATAAATTGTTCCAAATTCCGTAGCAATCAACTCTGCCCACCAGTCATGAGAAATTAACTCTCTTCCATTTGCCAACAACATCAATTCTCTCAATTTTCGATTAATCACTGTGGCAAAGCCTAAATGAACACACTCTGTTATTGCCTTATAAAAAGGGTAATCTTCCTGAGCTAAACCAGATTCACCTGTTATTTGCAATCTTTGATCAGTTATATAATAATTATGACAATACATTGCAGGTGTATCCTGATCCATTTGTTCTAATTGCATAACTGCTCTTTCAATCTTTTCTCTATCCCACACATCATCCTGGTCGGAAAATGCCCAATAATCACTATCCTCTGCCTCTAAAAGAAGCTGCATAAAACTGGCTCCATAACCCACATTATTACCTTTAATGAACACTATTTTATTCTGTTGTTCATAACATTGTAATATATCTAACGTACGATCGGTAGAGCCATCATCTCTAACATATAATTTAATATTGTGATAAGTTTGATTCAATATACTCTCAATTTGATCTTTAATATAATCTTGTCCATTGTATGTAGACATTAATACATTAACCCGTTTCATATCATTACTCCACAATTCATGTATCAGAATCTGTAGATTCTAATGTTTTATCCAAGTTAATCTCTATTTCTTCATCATCTATATCTTTTCCCATATATTTGTTCATTTGTGCCACCATCTGTGCCAGCCTTCTTATCCTCGCTGACAATCGCGAAACCGTAACTGTTAAAACAAATATAATCGCAAGCGAAAACACAAATCCTAAAAAGAATATCATATTAATTGGTGAATATATTCCTAGCGTTGTGGCTATTTCCTGCAATTTTTCCGGCATTAATGCAAAGATGAATAAAATAACAAGCACAATCAACCATACCAATGCATATTTTAATTCGAGTTTTCTCTTACGAATCATATTCAATATAAATAATAAAAGTAATGCTATCCCGACAATCAGTATTGTCTGAAATCTGGAAGTCATCATAGCTTATCGCACCCTTTCAATCAAAATAGCCAATGTAACCTTAAACATATAATACACAGATATTAATGGAGAAATAAAGGATACACCGCCTTGACGATCTCTCATCTCCACCGGAATCTCTGCAATTTTTCGTTTATGACGAATCAAACGCATTGTGCTCTCCGGTTCCGGATAGTCTCTCGGATATTCATTTGCAAACATCTCAATCGTCTTTTTATTACACATTCTCATTCCCGAAGTCGGGTCTGTAATAGTCTTACCACTTAACAATTTGATAAGTATAGTAAAATAGTGAATACCAATACGCCTTAAAAAAGTTGATTGAAATCCTGCATTGTCAATAAATCTTGATCCAATTACCATATCCAGATCATTATCTACCAAACAATCAACCATTGCATTCAAATACTCTGCCTTATGTTGACCATCCCCATCAAATTGCACTGCTATATCATACCCATGATTATATGCATACAAATATCCTGTCTGCACCGCACCGCCAATTCCAAGATTGATTGGCAGATTCAGCACATTGTATCCCTGATATCTACAGATATCCATTGTATTATCCGTAGAACAATCATTGATTATAATATAGTCAAAATCCGGCGCATTCTTCTTAATATCTTCAACAGTGAATATAATGCTCTGTTTCTCATTATATGCCGGTATAATTGCCAATTTCTTCATAAACACTACTCCAAATCATTCGACTTCTGTCCGCTTGCATATAACTTAACTAACAATTTGACAATCGGACTCGGCCAAAACTTCTGATACATCAATACATCTTCATCTGACCGCTTATTATCATGAATAATAGCAGACGTCTCCGATTCCTCATGTATTCGGTGATACATCATAATATGACGATCAAATATAAAGTCACCTTGCAACTTGGAAAGCTTCTCCCATGCCTCCCAGTCCTCATTACTTCGAAATCCTGTTGAAAATACGGGATTCGGAAGATTCTCTCTCGCATATGCGACAGACGGACAACATATCGGAGATCCAAAGGACAATATTCTGCGCCGAATAAACCGATTTGAATATGTCCATCGAAAATGCATTGGTAATAACATTAACCTCTTTACCCGAAGCAGCTTATTACTTGTCACAATACGATCACCACGTAATTCCGCATAGTCGCTAAAATAGATCAATGGTTTCTTTGATCGTTGAAACTCTTCAAGTACATGCTTCGTATAATCCTTCAAATATATATCGTCCTGATGTGCAATTGTAAGGTATGGCGTTTGCACTTGTGAATAACCATAATTCCAATCTTCCGCAATATTCGGTTGTCCTTCCTTGATATATAACGGATATCCATACTTTTCTGCAATTGCCCGGATATAGTCATTCGGAGTAGCTGTTGCAATAATGATATCAGATGGTACCGATTGTTTCCGAAGGGAACGAATACAATCTTCTATATATGGACTTTCTTTGTATGCACATATTACAAATGTATGCTCCATTTCTTTACTCCTAAACAATATCTTCGATATTTTAACACATTATGTTCATTTATACAAGATTGGTACAATAACTGCACACCTTCTTACAAAATGCCACAAAACAACATTAACTTAAATAATATATTATCAAATTTCCCCTGTCTATAAATTTTTCTCTCTCTCAACGCATCCACTCTGGCATTCCACGATGTCTGTGTACTTACAACGATATTCGCTAGTTTTCTATTCTCCCCATCTAACTCAAACATCTGACAGAATTCTCTCATCTGAGCAGTATATTTCCCTCTAAACCGCTTCAATGATTGAATCTGACGTTTAATCAATCCTATTCTACCCTGATCTAATCCAATCACATTACCAGAATGCTGACGATAATATATATGCGGCTGTTCATCATAAATTACAGCACCAAAGCAGCTTGCTACCTGATACAACCACATGTCATGAATCACACAATGTTGCGGTCGCTTTCCCTTAATCATCTGATACAACTTTTTGTTAAACACAATTGTGCAACCGGTACAGATATTCTCAATCATCGCATTTCCAAAAGAAGGTCTTGGACAATAATTTCTCAAATGATCTTCTAAAGGTCGTAAGTGTTCATCCACTAATTGTGTCCTGCAACAATATAGTGCGACCCGATCATTGTTTTCTAATCGCTTAACTGCGACTGCAATCTTGTCCTCCATCCACACATCATCCTGATCACAAGTGGCATAATAATCCGCATTATACTCCCTATAATTAAATAATTCAAAAAAACTGGCACAGGCTCCAACATTTTCTCCCACATAATATTGAATATTACCATATTTCTCACTATATTCTTTTAATATGGCAATCGTACCATCCGACGATCCATCATCCCGAATCTGAATCTGAATGTCCTGATAAGATTGATTCAAAATCGAATCCAACTGTTCCCGAATATATTGTTCCCCATTGTAAGTCGACATTAATATCTGAACCATTATTATTTCCTTCTCATTTACCGCATCACAAGTGCCTATTGTACATTTCCTATATACTCTAACACAATTCCATGTTCTGTATTAAGCACCTTATAAAAATCACCATTTTTTACTTTCTCTATACCAAATATTTTTTTCACATTCTTTTTGAAATAGTTATCTACAGAATATACCCATAAATATGAATACTGCTGTTCCTCAAGGACATTAGGCAGTGTACTTATTGGATATTCCGTCAATCCTAATATAGCCTCTTTCTTATTTTTTCGAAATTTAAAACACATACCGTTTCTACTTACCTGATCACCCATTTCATAGTCTGCTACTAGTGTATATAAACCGGATTGTTTTTGATTGATAAAATAGATCTTTCCTTCCTCTCCCGTCAGTTTCTTTACCTTATCCGCATACATCGTCAAGTTTTCCCGCTTTTCATACTGTTGCGTATCCACGGCATACATATGACAGAGATTTGGCAACAAATAGTCGCTGCTTCCATACAACATTGCAATAACACAAATAAGCAAAATTCCCTTTTGTAAATATGATGCAGCTCTGTTAACGAATGAACGTTCAAATAAAGGCATAGTCAACGGCACAATTCCAAGCATCATATAATCCGAATAATAACGATTCAACGATTGTGCCCGTACACTATCTTCATACCCAAATACGGTAATATACGCTATAAGCATAATTAGAAAGTACGCCGCAAATCCCAATAAATAAAAAACCATAAGACTCTTATACTTTGTCATCTGCTTTCGACTAAGTAATAATGGTGCAATTACACTCACCATCGCAACAGTTAGTACAAAGAATATACCATATGATAAGTACAGTTTATCATCTTTTAACGTTACAGATTGGAATATCCAACCAATCATGGATTTTAAAGTTTTTATAAAACGGTCTTCTTGCCCTTCCACAACAAACAATGATTGAAAGCGCATAATACCATTTTGTCCGGTCTTAACAGACCAGATGCCCATAAGAAGAAACGGGGATACAATAACTGCTATAACAGCAATTCCCTTTTTCGAAAATATATTTCGTTTCCATCCGGAAGATAATATTTTCTCTCCTTCAAATCTCTTTGTGGCACAATGAACAACAATCAATGCAATAATTACAATGACTGCAAACAAAGGTCCTACCATACTCTTCATAAGACCTACATTAACTAATACAAGCGGAATCAAATAAACATTTCGTAAATTCCATTTTTCTAACAACAACCACGCAATCACACATCCGGCCCAATATGCCGTAGCTTGATCTGTATATATATTATAGTACGGTTGTACAAATATCATCGCAGTCAGCAAAAAATGAAAAACACCATACGCTCCGATACGTTTCCACTCTTTCCAAGTTGTTCCGGATATCGGTAATAGTAACGCCGAAAACCACAATAACAGATTAGATACATAATAGGAACTCTCTGTTATGTCCCCTGTAAACCAAAATCCTATTTTTTCAATAAAATAGTGAAAAAATGTTGTGCTTGATAATAGCAAAGATTCTCCTGAAAAATTTGCTCCACTCGGCAACTGATCATATATCACCATATAGTTAGCCGCTTTCCCCCATTGATACAACTCATCCCAATTGCAGATCTGCATTCCATGAAAAGCAATTACACCAACTCCGGTAATTCCAATTATCATAACGATACCAGGCGTAAAAAATCGTTTCAATAAGTTATTCTTTTGTTTCACAGAATATATTATTAACAATACAATTCCTACAATTGCTGCTACATACAGACAATATAATCCTATCGCCGTATGCTTACATAACCCTGCAATATATATAACTAACAAAATCGACATTACGGATGATGCAAAACTCTCTTCCGGGCTAACTTTCACCAAACAATAGAATACACACGCCAATCCGATAACACCCAATAATGCAATTGCTATTCCTAGTATATCTAGCATATCTGCCTCCATCTATCTTGTTCTAAGCCTTTAATTTCTGATATTTCTCATAATCCTTCTTATCATAGAAATAATTCTTGCTATATTTATCCAATTCAAAGAATGCAAAACCCTCTCCTCTAAGGGTATCCAATATGATCTGCTTTGCTTTTTCATCCTTTGTTGTTTCAAGGTTAAACAAACTCTCTTTCAAAACCATATTCACATAACTTTTCTCTACTTTGCTATACAGATTTCTTTGAATCAATTCTTCTTTCAACGCTTTAAATGCTTTGTAGAATTCAATCGGTGCCTTGCTCTTTCCGGACTGAATATTATTTCCATCATTAAAACGATAGGTAACCAGCCGCTTTTTCACAACTGTAATCCGATTTGCGCAAGCTAACGCTGTTCGAACAAAAAATACATCATTCGCATTTTTCACATTCTGAAATGTTAAATGTTGCTGTTTCACAAAATCTGCCCGGAACATCTTCGACCATGGGCACGCCGTTGTAATCTGATAAATCTTATTTCCTACATCTTTGATAGAAAATGGCATGTGCTTTGGCAGTAATTGTTCCTTTAATACCCAGTTCATTTCTTCTTTTTTGCAAGTCTGCACATTATAACGAAATGCCTGAAACAGTACAACATCAGCAGCATCATATTTTGCCTTATAATATGCTTTTTCACACAATCTCTTATCAAAAATATCATCTGCATCCAGGAACAGATAATATTCTCCCTGTGCAACCGCCATTCCATTATTTCTTGCGATTCCTGCACCCTGATTCTCCTGATTCACTATACGGATTCTGGAATCTTTTTTCTCATACTCCTGTAGTAGTGCCAATGTTCCATCCGTGGATCCATCATTTACACAAATGATCTCAATGGACTGAAGTGTCTGCATAAGTAAACGTTCCAGACATTCTCTTAAATATTTCCTGGCATTGTACATCGGAATAATTACGCTGACACAAACATGATCTGGAGATAAGTCCTGTTCTTTTTTTGCAAATTTGCGCTGTATTCCAGCTATTGTACATTTCCATCCCTTATACTTTATATTCTTAATAAAGTTTACCGTTTTTCTTGGTATATACAGGATTCTCCCGCCCAACCGAAATGTCGTAGAATTCTTAATATCCGCGATCTTTTTCTCCATCATCTGCTTCGATTCATTTACCCGTTCATTATTTAACTGTCGACATTCTGCCAACCCTCTCACCCATAAGAGATAATCTATTTGCTCCGTAAGTGGATGATTCTCTAATTCCTTTCCCAATCCCTCATACGGAATATTATCTACATCTTTCGCCGCCATCTTCTGCAGTGCAAGCATTCGCTTCTTCAATGCACGCATAAGTTCCGGATCCTGATAATTCCTCTCCAACACCAGCTTCTTAATCTGCGACAGACACACAAAATATCCATAAGAACTCTGGAACTCTTTTGATGCTGTCATAATCGAACCAGCCCGTACTCTACGCTTATAAAATGGAATATCCATATGTTTTGCTCTCTTTGCTACCAGAATTGCCTGTATGGTAAACAGTTGATCTTCATGTACAATTCCCTCATAAAACGTAATTCCCTGATCCAACAGCAGAGAACGCCTTAACATCTGTAAACAGGCGGATGGGCGGTAACAGTTCAAATTCTCCATCGTTGCGTATAGTTCCGGTCCTGACATAACCTGCTCAAACGCCGCCGGTCTGCGATAATAATGTATATACTGTGGTTGCTCCTGCTTCACTTCTTCACTTTCATAAAAAGATTCTGCATCAAAATAAATATTGTCGAGATCATCCTTCTTACATTCATGATACAGGATCTCTAACATATCTTCTGTAATATAGTCATCACTATCCAAAAAATACACATACTCACCGGTTGCCGCTTCTAACCCGGTATTACGCGCTGCCGACAAACCACCATTTTCCCGATGAATTATTACAATACGATCGTCCTTTTGGGCATAACGTTCTACAATCTCCATAGACGAATCTTTCGTTCCATCATCCACACAAATAATCTCAATATCCTTGAGCGTCTGATTCAATGCTGACACAAGACACTCTTCTATATAATTCTCCACATTATATATGGGAATGATAACCGATACCTTCTTCATACTATTCCACAATACCTTTCTCTGCTTTATCCATAGATATTTGTATTCTACCACATATTTTATAATACTAAAAGGAAAAGTATATGAAATCTTTTATCTAAAGAACATATAATCCGTTGTCAGTGCATCCACCTTAAGACTATTCACCATATGATATGCATCCAGATAGTTTCTAACTGTCCACACATTAACCTTCAAACCCAAACTATGCATCTGACGAACCTGCGTCTCTGTTACACCAACATATTTGGCTCCCAGGTCAGCACTATATTGTTTGCACAACGCAATCGTATTCCCACTTGGTGAATCTGTTAGATATTCAAGAGCGATTGTATCTCCTCCCATTTCCTTAAGATCTCGGATTCTTTTCAGATTATCGGGACAAAATGTGATCAACTTTACACGTTCCGTCAGTCCTCTTTTTTCTAATTCCGTCAACAATTTGATCAACTGTTCCTGTGTAAATACTGTTTTCAATTCAATCGACAGCCTTTTTGTCGGATAATGCTGTGCCAGCTCCAGAACCTGATTCAAAGATGGAATATATTCATTCTGGTATTGCTCAACATTTTTTCCGATTGTAATACGATATGCAGTTGCCTGTTCCAGTGTAAGATCTGTGACATTAACCTTATAACCCGTGGCGCTTTCTAATGATTCATTATGTGACACAACAAACTCGTTATCCTTTGTCGGCCAGATATCCAACTCTATTGCGTCATATCCGCTTTCCAATCCAAGCTTAAATGCCGCCATGGAATTATCCGGCGCCATATCACATCGTCCACGATGGGCAATATAAGTACACTCCCCACGCTCCAAAGCACTCGAATATACATAATACGTCTTTTTCTTCTGTCCTTTATCCATTGCCTGAACCGTAATGATTGCAATGCCATTTCCGACAGCTGTAATCGTCCCATTGTCTGAAACAGTTGCAACTTCCGGATTACCGGAGGACCAGCTCAATGTTTTGTCCGATGCACCAGAAGGTGAGATCTCCGCATCTATTTTTACCGATTTTCCTGTCATCAGGAAAATTCCCCGTCCTTTTATTTCCTGCCAATACACAGAATTTGATTCAGTATTCAGTGTAATAGACTTAACATATGTAACCACTTTCACTACCTTCGAGATCTTCTTATTCGTTCCGTCTGTTGTCTTCGCTGTGATCACCGCAGTACCGTTCCCGATACCTTTAACTTTTCCGGAGGAATTAACAGTTGCTACATTCTCATTGCTCGATGTCCATCGAAGCTTCTTATTGGATGCATTTGACGGCTGCACATCCACGTTCAGTTTGTATGTAGAACCCACCTTAAGCTCCGTCAGTTCATTCACATTGGTAAATTTGATACCGGAAACTTTGGTACCCACCGTCACTTTCAATGTGATCTTTTTATTACTTCCATCTGTTGTTGTAGCTGTAATCTTTGCGGTTCCCTTTTTTCTTCCCCTAATCACACCTTTATTTGTAACAGAAGCCACTTTTTTCTTATTTGATTTCCATTTTAATTTCTTATTCTTCGCCTTTGATGGTGTAACTCTGACCTTCAAAGCAAGGCGTTCGCCCTTTGATATAGTCACTGTTTTTTCATATTTTTTCAAAGTAATGTTCTTAACCTTAATCTCTTTTGCAGCACTTACATTCATTGTAACCATCATGCAACACAAGAATGCCATTACCATCATTATTAATGTTCTACGTTTCATATCCCTTTACAACCTCTTTTCTATTATCATTTTCCATTATAACGTAATAAGTATATTATACAAGTTATATGTAAAATCTACGCGAAAATATTTTAGAAAAAAATATACATTATGTATTTATTTTCCTTTTTTTATATGTTATTATATTTGCACGGAGGTGATTTAAGTGAAATATTTCTATTTAATAAGTTATTCTGTGAGTGGGATCAAAACTTTAGACCACAAAATTACATTATCATTTTACAAAAAGACACTATCAAATTTTTCGGATACGCAAAATTATAATATAAAAGGAATATACGGAATGAATGGTTCGGGGAAATCCGGCATTATTACTTCCATCGATATACTCAAGAATATACTTATTAATCCAAACTATTTAAACAATCCACTTGCCCAAAAGACTCTGGATGAACTCATCAATAAAAATACAGGCGAATTGTATATGGAAGTCGAGTATGTCACGAGTTTCAACAAGAATAAGAGTCCCCTATTGTATCGATATGGTGTCATGATATCAAAGGACATCTCAGAAAAATATGTAATATCTAACGAGGAATTGTCCTACCGAAAATCAACATCCAAAAGCAAATCATTGAACATAATCTATAAGGTAGTCGATGGAGAAATTGTTCAAGCAGAAGATTCGGCTAATAATTTTTATAATACAATTGTCATGAGAACAGCAAATCTACTGTCAACCGGATCCATGTGTTCCATATTATGCAGAAAATATTTATTCCCGAAAGATAACGACAAAAGCATTATTGAAAATTCATTTTTACGAAGTAACATTTTGCTTTTTTCATTCGGCATGCAACTACATGTATATGTTGACCAGCCAGACGATCACAGAGACTATTTAATGACCAATTCATTTTCAAACATTGAAAAGGCCAATATGGCAGCCCAATCTGATTTTGCCTTTACTAAATATTATTTAGAGCTTGAAGAAAGCAACGTTCTTAACATATTAAACATTACAAATAATATTATCCAAAAGGACTTATATGAACCGTTCACCAAAACAATAGAACAACTATATGAATTTCTTCATATCTTCAAATCCGATTTAAAAAATATTGAAATTGATCGAAAAGAAAACAAAAACCTATATATATGTGATCTCATCATGGTATATGACACTTATAAGATTCATGCTGAATTTGAGAGTACAGGAATTAAAAAACTCATTAGATTATTTGTATATTTAAGAGAAATGGTTCATGGCGGAATTGTATTCATTGATGAGTTTGATTCCAATCTGCACGATGTATATCTATGTGCACTATTAGAATATATGATGGAATATGGGCAAGGACAATTATGTTTTACCACACATAACGTCGGTCCCATGGACATACTAAAACGAAACAAAAAATCAATCGATTTCCTATCCATTGATCACCAGATATATCCTTGGACTGCTAACGGAAATTATTCACCGTCAAAATTATACAAAAATGGAATGATTGAGGGTTCTCCTTTCAATATAGACGCCATTGATTTCATTGGAGTTTTTGGTAATGATGAGGAGGAATGTTAATGGGCCAGCAATTAATTTTTGTTGTTGAAACTAACAAAAAATGTAATTCTGATTGGATATACATAAAAGATACTATTGAACATTTCTACCAATACGATCGTGCACATACAAAATTTAGCACTGTATACATGAACGGAAAAGGAAACTACCCAAACAAATCAAAGGAAATACAGTCTTTAATATCACAATATGCATCTACATCAGAAAACAATAGGTCACATGTTCTTTATTGTTTTGACTGTGATGATTATGACTGCAATCCCGAGGATATTCAATTTTTAAAAAGTGCCAAAAGATATTGCAATGACCGCGAATATGATCTTATATGGTTTTGTAAAGATATTGAACAGGTATATCTCGGCAGTCGAATTGCTAATACACAAAAGAAAGAGAAAGCTGCAACATTCAAAGCTAAAAAATCAATTACACAGATCCAAACCGATCTACTACTTTATTCTAGTTACAGAATAGGTACAAGTAACATTTTATGCGTATTAGATAACTATCTGATGCGCAAGAAAACCACATAGCACTACAAAAAGAGAACATAGCTGTGTAACTAATTTTTGTTATATAGCTATGTTCCCTGCTCGCTTCTATTCAGTCATCTATTTCATTTACAGATTCGAATATCCCATCAATGCCGTGTCCACTGCACGCGCAACTTCTCGTCCTTCACGGATTGCCCATACAACCAGCGACTGTCCACGATGCATATCACCGGCGGTAAATACCTTTGGCACATTGGTTGCATAGCATCCTGCCTCGGTCTTGACATTGGTACGCTCATTCAGTTCTACTCCGAATGCCTTTGACACATATTCCTGCGAACCTAAGAATCCTGCTGCAATCAATACGATATCACAAGGAACTTCATATTCGCTTCCCTCAATCTCAGACATATTCATACGTCCGGTCTTTGGATCTTTCTTCCAGTCAAGCTTCACGCATTTTGCTTTTACAACATTTCCATCCTTGTCCTTTACGAACTCCTTAACGGTTGTCTCATAGATCCGCGGATCCTGTCCGAATACCGCAATTGCTTCCTGCTGTCCATAATCCGTTTTGAGGATCTTCGGCCATTCCGGCCATGGATTGTTTGCCGCTCTGCATACAGGTGGCTTTGGCATCATCTCAAGCTGCACAATGCTCTTGCAGCCCTGACGGATGGAAGTTCCCACGCAGTCATTTCCGGTATCTCCACCACCGATAACCAAGACATTTTTGCCCTTTGCACTGACATACTTTTTATCCTTAAATTCCGAATTCAGCAGGCTCTTGGTCGTTGTCTTTAAGAAATCCACTGCAAAATAGATTCCTTTTGCATCTCTTCCCTTTGCCTTGATATCTCTCGGATTCGATGCTCCACATGCCAAGATCACACTGTCATATTCTTTCAGGATCTGGTCTGCTTTCACTGCCTTTTCATCCGGATTCGTCAGATATTCACCCATCGCATCTTCTTTGGCAACCATCGGAGTCATCGCTGCTTTCGTTGCTCCTACATTTGCATTTGTTACAAATGTAACACCTTCCGCTTTCATGACTTCTACCTTGCGGTCAATGATCTGCTTTTCCAGTTTCATGTTCGGGATCCCGTACATCAAGAGTCCACCGACCCGGTCACTCTTTTCATATACCGTAACGGAATGTCCACGTTTATTCAACTGATCTGCCGCAGCAAGTCCGGAAGGACCGGATCCGATCACTGCGATCTTCTTTCCGGTTCTGACACTTGGTGCTTTCGGTGCTGCTAATCCGCTCTTATAAGCAGATTCAATGATACTTCTCTCATTTTCCTTATTCGATACCGGCAGTCCATTGAGATTACAGGTACATGCAGCCTCACAAGGAGACGGACATACTCTCGAAGTAAACTCCGGAAAATTATTCGTCTTCTTCAAACGATCAAATGCTTCTTCCCAATTGCCATGATACACACAGTCGTTCCACTCCGGAATCAGATTATTAAGCGGACAGCCGGATGCCATGCCGCCGATCATCATGCCGGACTGGCAAAACGGAACACCACAATCCATACAACGTGCAGCCTGTTCCCGCTGTTTTTCTCTTGGGAGAGGCACATGAAACTCATTAAAGTTCTTGATACGCTCTTTTGGTTCTATCTCTTTACTCGTTTCTCTCTCATATTCCAAAAAGCCTGTTTTCTTACCCATTCTCAGAACTCCTTTCTAGTGCTTTGTAGCATAGAATGCTTCAATCTGTGCCTGTTCGGAAGAAAGTCCTTTCTCCTCCATCTGCACGATCATATTCATCATCTTCTTGTAATCATGCGGAATGATCTTCTTGAATTTTGGAAGATATTCCCCAAAGTTATCAAGGATTTCTTTTCCTTTTTCAGAATTGGTATACGCTACATGGTCTTTGATGATGTCTTTGAGCTCCAAGACATCATACTTATCCGATACCTGCTCGATGGAAACCATTTCCTTATTCATCTTCATATACAGATCACTGTTCATATCCAGAACATATGCAATACCACCACTCATACCGGCTGCAAAGTTCTTACCGGTATCTCCAAGGATCACGACACGTCCACCGGTCATATACTCACATCCATGATCGCCAACGCCTTCACACACTGCGGTTGCTCCGGAATTACGGACTGCAAAACGTTCTCCTGCTACACCATTGATGTATGCTTTTCCGGATGTTGCACCGTACAAAGCAACGTTACCGATAATGATATTGTCCTCTGCCTTATACTGAATCGTCTTAGGCGGATATACGATCAGTTTACCACCGGAAAGTCCCTTTCCGAAGTAATCGTTGCTGTCGCCTACCAATTCTAACGTAAGACCTTTTGGAATAAATGCACCAAAACTCTGTCCACCGGATCCGTTGCATTTTACGGTAAAGGTATCCTCTTCCAATGTATTGTAATATTTCTTTGTAATCTCTGATCCAAAGATTGTACCAACAGACCGGTCTGTATTCCTGACATCAATCTCTACACTCTTCTTCTGACCCTTTGCCAGTGCATCCTTAAATGTCTTAAGCAGAATCTTCTCATCCACGGTATTGGCAAGTTCAAAATCATACACATTCTTCTTATTATATACGATCTTATTCTGTGGACTGTCCACATATGGATTATTCAGGATTGCAGACAGATCCACTTTCTTCTCTGCTGCTTCCGCACCTGCCTTTAACAGATCAGTACGTCCAACCAGCTCATCCACTGTCCGGACACCGAGACGAGCCATATATTCACGAAGTTCTTCCGCAATAAACCGCATAAAGTTCACAACGTACTCCGGCTTACCCTTGAAACGTTTACGAAGTTCCGGATTCTGTGTTGCAATACCGACCGGACAGGTATCCAGATTACATACACGCATCATCACGCAGCCCATTGTTACCAACGGAGCAGTCGCAAATCCATACTCCTCCGCACCGAGCATTGCGGCAATTGCAACATCACGGCCGGTCATCAATTTACCATCTGTCTCTAAGATTACCTTGTTACGAAGATCGTTCATGATCAACGTCTGGTGTGTCTCTGCAAGACCAAGCTCCCATGGGAGTCCTGCATTGTGAATAGAGTTGCCCGGTGCAGCTCCGGTTCCTCCGTCATATCCGGATACCAGAATAACCTGTGCACCTGCTTTGGCAACGCCGGCAGCAACGGTTCCGATTCCTGCTTCTGATACCAGTTTTACAGAGATTCTTGCATCCGTGTTTGCATTTTTACAATCATAGATCAACTGTGCC
>ULNN01002278.1_pt1 | contig 22184 bp, 21 predicted proteins | sample 1951931 | NCBI WGS metagenome assembly ULNN01 (sample SAMEA4835578, study PRJEB28245) | human gut metagenome | biome: gut microbiome; material: fecal sample | place: Denmark | collected 2008
ACAGAGAGCGGTTTGCGACAGACAAAAATATATTATTGCGTTTATAAGTGGTGTTATTCTTGCCCGGCATACGACGACGAAGGATTAAACCGGTTGTTTCTTTTGATACGTGTTCGTAAAATTATTTTATACTTAATATTTTACGGCTGGTTTTGCGGTTAAACTTTCTTAAATTTACAATAAAGCCGCATTTTACTTTGCGCAGACTTACAACGACCGATCGTATAATTCCAAAATCTCTTTCGCCTTGTTTACTACCGCCAGTTTAAGCGACTCGGGTGAAATTACGGCGACTTTTCCGCCGTAACCGGCGATTTTCGAAATAAGCCATTCGTCGATGGGTAGTTTGCCCGACGCATACGTCCAACCGTCGGTATTTCGGTATATACTGTTTACGCCTATCCATTCTTCTACGTCGTTTACGCAATTTTCGTCTATGCGAAGGTCAATATATTCTGCGTTGCTTTCGTCAAACCATTTTTCGTTAGTAAGCAATCCGAGATCGGTGGGGCGTTTTTTATATTTGGTTTCCGTTTGCGTGGCGTAAGAAATTCTCGACAACTTGAAGGTTCTGAATTCGTTCCTTACTTTACAATATGCGTAAACGTACCATAAACCCTGTTTAAGTATAATAACGTGAGGCTCTATTTCTCTGTCGGTTTTGTTTCCGTTTTTGTCTACGTATTCGATGTTGACGGTAACGTTGCGTTCAATAGCCTCTTCTAATACGGAAATTACGGCTTTCGTATCGTTTTGACCGTACCAACTGGAAAAGTCTATTAAAAAGTTTCCTGCTTTAAGTTCGCCGCTGTTTTGTCTTGGACGATGCATGGATTTTAATTTGTCGACTGCGGATGAAAGGTGTTTTTCGCCGAGCGAATCGTTAAAGGCTTCGGCCGCGGCTATAAGCGCGTCAAATTCTTCTTTCGTCATAAATCCGTCGGTAATTCTGTAAGAATCCGCGATGTAGTAGCCGCCGTTTCTGCCGTTGTCTGCAATGATAGGGATTCCCGCAAGGCTGATTTCGTTGACGTAACGAATTACGCTTCGGGTAGATATATCGAATCTCGAAGCAAGTTTCGAGGCGGAAGTTTTCCCGCGGGACAACAGATAAAATAATATTCGCAACATCATCTCGTATTTCATAATCGTATTATAACATTGTTTTTAAGACTTTTCAAGGAAAATAGGAAAAAATTTATCGCTGATTTTACTTCTGCGACAAAAATTTCGATTCATAAAAAAATATGTAGAAAAATGCAAAAAATCAGACGAAAACGTTTGACAAACGAATTCTAATTTGTTATTATATTCGAGCAGTCTGGGTGTTGACGACATTCGTTGGCGTTTAGGTTGCGAAAAATGCGGTTATGGCGGAATTGGCAGACGCATAAGACTAAGGATCTTATGAGGCTTTCTCGTGCAGGTTCAAGTCCTGTTGACCGCACCAAGTGTGATGGTCTATAAGTCTTTTCTTATAGACCATCATTTTTGCATTTTTAAGGACATTTTTGCCTATAATTGAACATTTTTATTGATAAATTAGTAGACCGAGTAGCGGAGCAACCGTTACTCGGTCTTTTTTTATGACTAAAAAAAGCATAAATTACTATTAGAAAGTCTGTCAAACGAAAAGAACCCTCCTGTAGGACTTGAAACTTATTAGAATTGAGTATTGAGGAACTTATTTACGAAAACTGGTTGACTTTTTAAGTGATTTATGCTATCATCACGCCATGAAATTATGTCTTCATAGGGTGACAAATTTTTATGAATAATACGAAGACTCCAACAGTTCAGAAAAAACTTTTCCTTTGCGACTACATCCTGACTTATATAAGGAAGTGAGGGAAGAAGTACAAAAAGTACAAAAAGGAAAAGATAAAGGCACTTATTTCTATAGTATAAATTACTTTTTAACTCAAATTATTGTACGACGTCGTGAAACAATGCTGTGACATATAGAACATTTAATACCGTGGATAAGGAAATGTGTTTTTGGATTTTTAAGAAAAAAAACGAATACGAAAAGAACAGTAAAAAATACATTGAAAATAAATTTCGTTTTTTATTGGATAAAGGGTATAGGTATAAATATTTTTTCAAAAACGGAGAGGAGTCTTTTTGTTTCGAAAAGGATAACCATCTTATAGACATCGAGCACATCGGCTATCCTTTCGGTTTGAATATCGTTGTTTATTCCAGAGCCTTTTCTGTCGGTAAAATATCGTGCGATAAGAACGTGTTGGAATGGAAGAATATAAACGAAGTGCTTGATATCGACAAAGAAAAATTTAAAAATCTATCACCGATACAAGTTATCGACGATTATGCGGAGATAATCGAAAATCACTTCGATGAGATTGAAAACGCTTTATAGCGGTATTTTATTGCGAAAATATGGAGAAACCGCACCTTCGGAAGTTTAAGCTTCTGAAATGCCCCCAAAAGTGAAATGCGCCACCAAAAGTTAGACTCTTTCGGGGTGCATATTTTTATGGGTAGGGGTCTTTTTTTGTTACAAGAGAAAATTAATACTATTTTTAAAGCTACTGCACTATGGAAAAAGTATTTATCGTTCGACACACTCTCGAAAATTGCCCGAAAAACGAGATTTTATCCGAGTGACACAAACAAGAATAAAACGAACTCCGGAGTTAATCCAGGGGTTCGTTTTGTTTTTTTATACGAAATTCTTCAGGGGGAAATGTAAATTTTTAGTAAACCGTCATGATCGGTATACGACTTCTTGCATAAACGAATACGTTATGATACAGTTTAAGTTGGAAAGGTATCACTATGGTAAAAGCAATAATTTACGATAAAGACGGCACGCTTATGCAATTTGACGCATTCCGGATTCCGGTAGCGCAAGCGGCAATAAAATCAATAATCGAGAAGTATTCCGGGACGAACGATGAAACGGCGTTAAAAATTGCAGGCGAAACCGAAATCGAAACAGGCATCTTAAACGGCGTTATAGATCCGAACGGCGTACTGTGCGGAGGAACGGCAGCAGTGGGGCGTACGCCGTAATGAGTTTTTGTCGAATTCAGAATATAAACGATCTTATAAGGCAATTTTTTGCGACGGAAACAATACGGAAAATCGCCGTTAAAAACAGATTTAACTAAAAAATGCTCGTATTTGCCGCGCATTATTTGATTTTTAATCAGAAATATGTTATACTCAATAAGAAATGTTATATCTATTCATAGATATACTCGGTAAAAAGGAGTAAATTTTATGAGAATATCGTTTTCTCCTCCGGATATTTCCGAACTTGAAATAAACGAAGTTTCAGAAGCCTTGCGTTCCGGTTGGATTACGACGGGACCCCGTACCAAGCAACTTGAAAAAGAAATCGCCGGATGGATAGGCGTAAACAAATGCGTTTGCCTTAACTCGCAGACCGCCTGCGCTGAAATGGCGCTGCACGTTTTGGGTATAGGCGCGGGCGATGAAGTCATAACTTCGGCATATACGTATACCGCTTCGGCGTCGGTCGTGTGTCACGTCGGAGCGACGCTTAAACTTATTGATACTCAGGCAAACAGCCTTGAAATGGACTACGATGCGCTCGAAAGGGCGATTACCGATAAAACCAAAGTTATTATCCCCGTAGATTTGGGCGGCGTGCCTTGCGACTACGATAGAATATTCGGCATCGTAGAGCGAAAAAAACATTTATTCAAACCGGCGAACGATATTCAGAGGGCAATAGGAAGAATCGTCGTCTGCGCGGATACCGCTCACGCGTTCGGGGCAAAATTAAACGGCAAAATGATAGGTTCGGTCGCCGATTTTTCGTCGTTCAGTTTTCACGCCGTGAAAAACTTTACGACGGCGGAAGGCGGCGCGCTTACTTGGAAAACTATAGACGGAATAAGCGACGACGAAATTTATCGTCAATTGCAGTTGTTAAGTCTGCACGGTCAATCTAAAGACGCGCTTGCAAAAACGAAACTCGGCGCATGGGAATACGATATCGTCGGAACCTGGTATAAATGCAATATGACCGACGTGGTTGCCGCAATAGGGCTTAAACAATTCGTACGCTATCCGGGTATGCTTAAACGCCGCAGAGATATTATCGAAAGATACGACAGGGCGTTGAAACCGCTCGGCGTAAAAGTTTTGCCGCATTATACCGACGAACACGAATCTTCGGGGCATTTGTATATTACGGAAATTCCGAACGTCTCGTACGAACAACGCGGAGAAATTATCAACAAAATGGCTGAAAGGGAAATCGCCTGCAACGTGCATTATAAGCCGCTTCCGATGCATACCGCTTATAAAAATCTCGGATTCGATATAAAAGATTATCCTAACGCTTATAATCATTTTGCACACGAAATTACGCTTCCGCTTCATACATGTCTTACGGACGAAGAAGTCGAATACGTAATCGATAATTTTACGGATATTTTGCGGGAGTATCTTTAATGCGTCTTGTTAAGTGGGAAAAACTGCCTGCCGATATGCAAACCGAAGAAGTGCGGGAATATTACGACGTTCTTCGTAAAAAAAGATTTTCGCTGTTCTGGAAGAGAATTTTCGATATTTTCGTTTCGGCTATTATGCTTATAATTCTGTCGCCTTTGTTTCTGATTCTGGCGATAGCGATAAAAACAGACAGTAAAGGTCCCGTATTTTACCGTCAGGAAAGGGTTACGCAATACGGAAAACATTTCAGAATATTCAAATTCAGGTCGATGGTGCAAAACGCAGATAAAGGTTCGCAAGTTACCGTAGACCACGATTCGCGGGTTACGAAAGTCGGCAAGTTTATACGGAAGTTCCGTTTGGACGAGATTTGCCAACTTATAGATATATTCCGAGGAACTATGACATTCGTCGGTACGCGCCCGGAAGTCCCTAAATACGTAAGCGAGTATACGCCCGAAATGAAAGCGACTCTTTTGTTGCCTGCCGGCGTAACGAGTCTTGCGAGTATTTACTATAAAGACGAAGCCGAACTTTTAAGCGGAGCGGAAGATACGGATAAAACTTACGTCGAAAAGATTTTGCCCGCGAAGATGTATTATAATCTTAAAGAGATTAAAAACTACGGTTTTTGGCGAGATATCAAAACTATGTTTATGACCGTTTTCGCGGTTTTGGGTAAAAATTACGAAGGCGACTACGTCGCGACTGAAGACGAAAAATAATTTTATATGGATGAAACGATAGAAGTATCGGTTATAATGCCGATATACAACGAAGAAAAGTACATAAAAAAATGCGTTGATTCTTTGTTTATGCAAGACTATCCGATGGAAAATGTCGAATGGATTTTTGTTGACGGCGGATCGAAAGATAGAACCGTAGAGATATTGGAATCATATCGTCAAAAGTATCCCGATTTGATTAAAATTCTCGAAAACCCCAAAAAAATAGTCCCTTGCGCAATGAATATAGGAATTGCGGCTTCTTGCGGTAAATATATAGTCAGACTCGACGCGCATGCAGACTACGCTAACGATTATATTTCTAAATGCGTTTATTATCTGGAAAATATCAATTCGGAAAACGTGGGCGGTGTTGCAACTACTAAGGCTAACGGGTTTATTGGTAACTCTATTGCTAAAATGTTAGGCTCTAAATTCGGAGTGGGAAACTCTCAATTCAGAACTAACGGCAAAAGCGGTTACGTAGATACCGTTCCGTTCGGTGCATTCAAACGCGAGGTGTTTTCGAAATATGGCGGTTATGATGAAAGGTTGGTAAGAAACCAAGATAACGAAATGAATTTCAGGATAAGGAAAAACGGCGGTAAGATATATCTGTCCGACGACATTCATTTATCCTATTATTGTAGAGATTCCATAAAAGGAATTTCTTCTATGGCAATAAAGAACGGAATGTGGAACGTAATCACGATGAAACTTTGCCCCGGCTCAATGGGGTTAAGGCATTTTATTCCGCTTCTGTTCGTAATGTCGATAATTTTACTCGGAGGGCTCGGATTTGTGGTGCCGATATTTTGGCATTGCCTGGCTGCCGAAATGAGCTTATATTTGTTACTCGATATTATATTTTCGGCAAAACAAGCAAGTAAAGTAAGCGAATTTTTTGCTCTTCTGATTCTGTTTCCGATATTTCACATTTCGTATGGAATTGGTTCATTACTCGGAATCGGAAAACTATTTTCAAAAAAGTTTCGAAAGGGTAATTACGTTAATAAAAAAATTTAACGAACGCTATGGAGGTTCGTATGACATTATATAATAAACTGTTAAGAAATGAAGAAAAACTTTCGTTAATCGGTCTTGGTTACGTCGGTATGCCGATAGCCGTTGCCTTTGCAAAAAAAAGAATTAAAGTTATCGGCTACGATTTGAATAAAGAAAAAATCGAACTGTACAAATCTGGTATCGACCCGACGAAAGAAGTCGGAGATGAGGCGATTAAAAATACTTCGGTTGAATTTACTGCCGACGAAACTAAACTTCGCGAAGCGAAATTCCACATCGTGGCAGTTCCTACTCCTGTCAATACCGACCATACGCCGGATCTAACGCCCGTAATCGGTGCTTCTCAAATTCTCGGCAGAAATCTTACGAAAGGATCAATAGTGGTGTATGAATCCACGGTTTATCCGGGTTGTACAGAGGACGTTTGTATACCAATTTTGGAAAAAGAATCCGGCTTAAAATGCGGAGTTGATTTCAAAATAGGCTATTCTCCTGAAAGAATAAACCCGGGAGATAAAGTACATCGCCTTGAAAATATCCACAAAATAGTTTCTGGTATGGATGCAGATTCTTTGGAAGAGATTAAAAATGTATATGATATCGTAATCGAGGTCGGAACTCATTCCGTTTCAAATATAAGAACCGCAGAAGCGGTCAAAGTGGTCGAAAACAGCCAAAGAGATATAAACATTGCTTTTATGAACGAACTTGCAATGGTTTTCGATCGTATGGATATCGATACCAATGAAGTAATCGACGGCATGAATACGAAGTGGAACGCTTTAGGTTTCCGCCCCGGACTTGTCGGTGGGCATTGCATAGGTGTAGACCCTTATTATTTTACTTATGAGGCGGAAAAACTTGGTTATCACAGTCAGATAATATTGAATGGCCGTATAGTCAACGATAGTATGGGAAGATATATTGCGGATGCTACCGTTAAAGAAATGATTAAAGTCGGACAGGCGCCTAAAAGGTCTAAAGTTGCGATTTTAGGACTTACTTTTAAGGAAAATTGTCCAGATACGAGGAATAGCAAGGTTGACGATATTGTTAAAAGGCTTAATGAATATGATATCGAGCCGATAGTTGTTGATCCTTGGGCGTGCGAACGTGACGCTATGCACGAATACGGTATAAAATTGACTCCGATTAGCATGGTGAAAGACGTAGATTGTATTATCGTAGCCGTCGCTCATAACGAGTTTAAGGAGTTGAATTTATTAGACATTAAATCAATGTATAAACCTTTACCCGATAATGAAAAAGTACTTATCGACGTAAAGGGAATCTACTCCGTGAAAGAGCTGAAAGAATCCGGTATGACGTATTGGAGATTGTGATAGATTGTGAATATTCAAGTTTTGGTTGCGGCAATGGAACAGAATGATTACTCTTTACCGCAAAAAATGAATTTGCAAACGCCCGCGATAATCGGCAATCAATGTAATCGTAATTCGATTGGGGTAACGAGTTACGATGGTAATGAGATAAAATATCTCAATTTTTCCGAAAAGGGAGTCGGATTGAACCGTAACAACGCATTATTACGTGCTGAAGGCGATATTTTAATGTTTGCCGATGAAGACGAGGTATTTGTGGACGGATACCCCCAAATAGTCGAAAAAGCGTATAAAGAATTGCCCGATGCCGACGCAATAATATTTAATATTACGACTATCGGTCAAGACGTCGGACGAAGAGATGTGAAAAAGATATCAAAAGTAAAGTTGTTAAACGCACTGAATTACGGAGCCGTTAGGCTTACGGTAAAGAATAAGTCTGTAAAAAGAGAGAATATTTTATTTCATACGCAGTTCGGAGGAGGAACCGCCTATTCTTCGGGTGAAGACACGCTTTTCATTACCGATTTATTAAAACGTAAATTAAAAGTCTACGTTTATCCTGCTAACATCGCAAGCGTCGATCAGGGGACGTCTACGTGGTTTAACGGCTATAACGATAAGTATTTTTACGATAAAGGCGCGCTTTTTTCTGCATTATCGAAAAAGTGCGGTTTGGTTTTGTGTAAATTGTTGTTGATTAAAAATAAAAGAATGTATTTTGCCGATAAAAAATCGTATAAAAACGGACTAAAACTTGCCCGAATCGGCTTTAAGAATTTTAGAAATAATATCACTTATTATGAGTTTATAAAGAAGTGATTTGCGCTATTGGAGTTGATGAGATGAGTAATGATATGAACGAAGGGGCGGTTTTTTCTATTATCGTACCCGTTTACAATGTAAGTGAATATCTGCGTCGTTGTTTGTCTTCTTTAATCACTCAAACTTTTAAAGATATTGAGATAATATTGGTCGACGACGGAAGTAAAGACGATAGTTCGGCAATCTGCGATGAATATGCTCAAATTGATTCGAGAGTAAAAGTTATCCATAAGGAAAACGGTGGATTATCAGATGCAAGGAATAAAGGATTAGAAGCTGCAACGGGCAATTACGTTATTTTTGTCGATTCAGACGATTATATTGATACCGACGCTTGCGACAAATTCTTACCTTACATTGAGAAATCATACGATATTATAATTGGAGACGCATATGTAGAAGGCGGTAAATGTAATTTAACACATGTAGTTACAGAAGATGTTATGACAGGTGAAGCCTATCTTCTACGCGCTTTGTCGGCGGAATTGGCATCGATGGCGGTATGGCTCAACGTATATAGAAGGGAGTTTCTGAGAGATAATGGTTTGAATTTCAAATTCGGTATCTTACATGAAGATGAGCAATTTACTCCGAGGTGCTTCTTAAAGGCAAATACTGTAGTTTATTCTGGGGTGTTTTTTTATCACTATATAATTCGACCTTCTTCAATTACAACAAAACCTGATAAGCGTAAGAATGCAATCGACTTATATAATACTTGTTTAGAATTAGAAAAAATATATAATTCGCTAGACAATTACAAACTGAAAAAATTATTGAAAGATTCTCTGTCGCAAAAATATTTGAATATGTTTCAAGTTGGGGCGCTATATCAATATGGTAATACTTACGTTCATAAAAAATTCGTTTTTCACAATGCTTATAAATACCGCACTCGTTTGAAAGCAGTGTTATATTGGTTATCCCCTAAATTGTATTATAAAATAAACGAAAGAAGTAAAAGGCGTAACCGTTAAATGATTAAAAGAATACTTAAAGCGGTCATCAGAAGAGTACTTTGGTTTATATCTCTTTTGTTACCGGTTAAGAAAAATCGAATATTATTCTGTTCCTTTTACGGTAGGGGGTATGGCGACAACCCCAAATATATATGTGAAGCATTACGTGATAAAGGTTATGATTTACTTTGGCTTGTAAAAAACGAGAAAGAAGCAAAATCATTGCCGAGCGGAGTAAAAGGGGTAAAATATGGGTTTGGCGCTATATTTTATATTGCAACGTCCGCTGTATGGGTAAATAATTGTCGTTCTGACTTCATTTTCAAGAAAAAAAGTCAATTATATATTCAAACGTGGCATGGTGGCGGGGCGCAAAAGCGATGTGAAGCTGACGTTATCGAAAAGTTATCCCGCAGTTATTTGAAAATGGCAAGACGTGATTCAATACATACAGATATAATGATATCTGAGAGTCGATTTATGACTAATTTATATCATAAATCGTTTTGGTACAAGGGGTATGTATTGGAGTGCGGTTATCCCAGATACGACATCTTACTTGGGGACACTTCAAAATATAAGAAAAAAGTTTGTGAATACTTCAATCTGAACGAAGACTACGAATTTGTTTTATATGCTCCCACATTCAGGGCAGATTTCTCGTTCGGCGCGTATAACATAGATTTTGACAGGATTATAAATGCCATTGAAAAGCGGTTTAATAAAAAATTTATAATGCTCGTTCATTTACATCCCAATGTTGCAAGTGTTGAAGGTGGGATTATTTATAATGATAAGGTTATAAATTCTACTGCTTATCCCGATATGCAGGAGTTAATGGCTGCCTCAGCTCTTCTTATAGGGGACTATTCTTCTGTTAATTATGATTTTTGCTTAAAAAAACAACCGGTATTCAGATTTGTTTCAGATTTAGACGAGTATTTGAATGATAGGGATACGTATTTTTCGTTTGATAAATATCCTTACCCATATGCAAAAAACAACGACGAATTGGAGGGTTTAATACTTAATTTTAATGAAGAATCGTATAACATGTCTCTAAGGGCATTTTTTAAGAAATTAGGTGCACTAATGAATAGTGGATCTTCAATGCAAATAGCGAATTTAATAGATGAATATTTAGCTATAAAAAATAAAAAGAAGTTATTCTTAAAATATAGTAATATATTAAAGGGGTATAAATGAATTACGCTTTAATATTTGCGGGTGGCACGGGTCAACGAATGAATACCGTATCGCTGCCGAAGCAATTTTTGAAAGTGCATAACAAAGAAATTATCGTTCATACGATAGAGCATTTTGAAAAAAATGCGAATATCGACGGAATAGTCGTCGTATGCGTAAAAGATTATATCGACTTCATGTTTTCTCTTAAAGAACAATATAAGTTATCAAAAGTTGTAAAGATCGTGCAGGGAGGGAAGACAGGACAAGAGTCGATTTGGAACGGGTTGCAGGTCATTAAAACGTTATCCGAAAACGACGACGACGTCGTTTTGATTCATGACGGCGTGCGTCCTCTTATCGAACAAACTACAATCGACGATAATATCGGATGCGTAAAAAAATTCGGAACTTGCGTTACGGTTGCAAAATCGATTGAAACCGTTTTAATAATGGGTAATAATAACGACGTCGATTCGGTTTTGGACAGAAGTAAATGTTACCTCGGGAGGGCGCCGCAGTCATTTTTCGTAAAAGACATATACGACGCTCATATCAAGGCTAATTCGGAAGGATTAACTAACTTTATCGATTCGTCTATGTTGATGAGTTATTACGGATACAAAATCCATACCGTTCAAGGTCCCGCCTATAATATCAAGGTTACAACCCCGATTGATTTTTATATGTTTAAGGCTATGTTGGATGCCGAAGAATATAAACAAATCAGGAGCGAATAATATGGTATTCAACGAAAAAACTTTTGAAGCGGTAAATCATATCAAAAAATTAAGGGATTGCCGAGTAGCGGTTACCGGCTCGACGGGACTTATCGGAAAATCCGTTATTGAATTTTTACTCCGTTTATCCGAGCGAAACAATTTGAATATTAAAGTCCTTGCGATAGCCAGAACAAAAAATAAGGCGGCATTAACTTCGTTTTACAATGACGTCGAATGGTATTATTGTGATTTTAATAGTAGTTACGATATTGACGGTAAAGTCGATTATATAATTCACGCGGCAAGTCCTACTGATTCCGCATATTTTATTTCCAATCCTGTCGAAACCATTAATTTACCGATAATCGGATTAAATAACTTAATGGCTTTTGCCGGACAAAAAAAGGTTAAGAGTATGGTTTTTTTATCTTCTATGGAAGTATACGGTATTTGCCTTGAAGATAAGTTTTTAAGTGAAACCGATTATTATCCGTTAGACTGCACGAAGATAAGAAACAGTTATGCGGAAGGGAAAAAGATTCTTGAGAATTTATGCGTCGCGTATAGCGCCGAGTACGGTATTCCGGTTAAAATAGCACGACTTTGTCAAACTTTCGGTCCCGGTGTCAGTAAAGAAGATAACAGAGTTTTTTCGCAATTTGCCAAAGCGATATTACAACGTAAGGATATAATTTTATCGACGAAAGGCGAAACCAAAAGATCGTATTGCTCGCTTAACGACGCCGTTACCGGCATACTCACGGTATTATTGAACGGTGAGAATATGAATGCGTATAATATTGCGAGCGATAATTCGTATTGTTCGATTTACGAACTGGCGGAAAAATTTATTCTCGGAACGAATCTTGCCATTAAAATTGAAAATAAAAGCGAATCTAAATATTTACCAACCATAAAGTTCGGGTTGGATACTACCAAAATCAAGCAGATCGGTTTTAAGTCAATAGATACGATTGATTCGATTGTTAATGAGTTTCTTGATTATTATTTACATAATTAAATAAATTATCGAAGTTATACAAGCCGCGGGGTTGAGATATTATAAACTCTGCGGCTTTTATCGCGCCTTCCGCAAAAACGGATTTGTCGAGCGCAACGTGTTTTATCGAAAGATACTCTTTCTCACCGAAAAAAGAAATCTCGTGTATTCCCGTAATGCCTCCGCCACGCACAGAGTGTACGCCTATTTCATTTGGTTGTCTTTTTTCTTTTCCGATTCTTCCGTACTTCAAATTCATTTCTTTATTCAGCGAATTTCGTATCGTCTTTATAATTTGTTTCGCGGTTCCCGAAGGGGAGTCGATTTTTTTGTTGTGGTGCGCTTCCGTAATTTCTATATCGTAATCGGATATATATTTTACAATTTCTTCGATTGCTTTTTGCATGGCGAATATTCCGGGCGAAAAGTTGTCAGATTTGAATACGGGTATTATTTCGCTCGCGGATAAAATTTGATTTTCCTGCTCGTCGGAATATCCGGTCGTGCCTATTACGATAGGGATTCCGTTTTGGGTTGCGAAGAGTAATAGGGAAGATAAATTAGCGGGGGAAGAAAAATCGATAATCACGTCGCAAAGAGCGCGTATCTCTTCAAAATTTTTATAGACGGGGCAATCAAATTCACCGACTGGTTTTACGTCTACTCCGCATATAACGGAATGTTTGCATAATTTAGCCTCTTTATAAATTTCGTTGCCCATTTTACCGTTTATACCGCTTATAGCAATAATCATTTTATTTTACCTGCCGTTTTTTGATGTATTTTATATATAGCCTCTTTAACTTCGTTTTTTGCTTCCGTCAGCGGTAATCTTAGTCCGTAGCCTTCGTTATATAGTAGTTTTACCATATATTTAAGCGGAATAGGGTTTACGTCGGATTGCAAGATATTTACTATTTCCTTGTAAAATCCAGTTTTGAAATAATTTTCAAAATCGCCTATATAATCAACGATTTTACTTGGTATTATGTTTGACGCAACCGATATCGTTCCTTTGCCGCCGCGCCGCAAAACGTCGATTAACTTATCGTCAGAGCCGCAATATACTGCAAGTATATCTTTTACGTTATCCAGTACTCCGTTTAACTGTTCGTCGCAACAATTCGCTTCTTTTATTGCAACCACGTTATCTATCTCGGCAAGTTTTCTGTAAACGATAGGTTTCACGTTAAACCCCGTTCTCGTGGGCACGTTATATACGATTATCGGAAAAGAAGTTGTTTTTGCCCCAGCCGAATAATGCGCGTATAATCCGTCGTCGTTGCACTTGTTGTAATATGGCGTTACCACGAGCAGTCCGTCTGCGCCTGATTCTTCCGCTTCCCGCGAAAATTTAACGGCAGTCGCGGTGCAGTTGCTTCCGCTTCCGACTATTAACGGTATTCGTCCGTTTACTTCTTTCACGCAGAACTTTATAATTTCACGTCTTTCTTCCTCGGTTATCGTTGCCGCTTCTCCCGTCGTTCCGAGTACGACCAAAGCGTTTACGTTAGCCGATAATTGTCTGTTAATCAAGCGGGAAAACGCACCGTAATCAACGGATTTATTTATAGGATTAAAGGGTGTGTAAAGGGCGGTGGCGACTCCTTCGAATATCGTTTTTTTCATATATTAAGCCTTATTGCGAGAAAAATTTCCAATTTTCGGACAAACGGAGTAAAATTCGTTTGCATATATTTATTTTATAGTATATTATATAGTCGATAAAATTTATTATGCAGGTAAAATAATGGCAAAAAAAGGCTTTATTGCAAGAATGATAGAAGGTCCCGAGAGATCGGAATCATACGCGCGTTCTACGCTTCCTACCAACAGGTGGAGTCTCGGTTGGGACGTATTCAAAACGAACAAAGGCAAATTATTCTGGTTGAATTTGTTGACTTTGTTATGCGCGTTGCCGCTCATCGCGATTTTCGTGTTAAGGTACGTGTATAAAACGGCTCAGGTCGTCGCCTCGCCGATAACCGCCAATTTGTCGGGTTATCCCGTTTATCCCGCCACAGTCGGTCTGGAAGCGCAGATAACTTTATCGATCAACTTCAGATTTTTCCTTATAGCCCTTATCGGTATACTCTTTCTTGCGATAGGCGTTTCGGGCGGGTTTTACGTTATGCGAAACATGGTGTGGGCGGAAGGAGTTATGATCGCTTCCGATTTCTGGAAGGGGATCAAGCAAAACTTTTTTACGGTTTTGTTCTCGCTTTTATTTTATTTCGTGATGATTGCGTTATCTACGCTGTCTATAAATATGGTTTCGCTCATGCTGTCGACAGGTCAGGGGATAAGATGGTTGCTTATAATAGCGCAGGTTTTGTCTTACGTGATAATAGCGATAGTCACGATGATGGTTATGTATATGGTTACGTTGGGAGTGACCTACAAAATGAGTTTTCTTAAACTTATAAGAAACTCTTTCATACTTTCGATTGCGCTCATTCCCACCAACGTTTTCTTTATTGCGTTTGCCGCGCTTTTCTTCTTTTTAATGTGGCTCGGCAAGTCGATGCCGATTCTTCTCGTTATATTCGGGTTTATCGTCGTAATATGGGGATTCTCCCTGTTTATGCTTATCTGGACGGACTATTCTCATTGGGTTTTCGATACGTATATCAACGATAAAGTTCCCGGAGCGAAGAAGAACAGAGGTATATATAAACCTCAGACCGAAGAGCAGACCGACGGAGAGGCGGAGGTTATCGAGAGGTCGAAACTCGTTTCGAAACCCGTCAAGCCGATTACCGACTCCGAGATCGAAATATACGAACTCCCGACCAGTTTCACGAGAGCCGACCTTGAAAAACTCGAAGCGACGAAGCGCGCGATGCGTGAAGACAGCGACAAATACGTCGAAGAACACAGCGGCGATATTGCTCCGACTATCGACGAACTTATGAATTCCGCCGACGATCCTAAAAAGGGTAAAGACGCCGAAGCGAACGAAGCGTCGGATATAAAAGACAGAAAGAAAAACAAAAAATAAAATGGGTAAAATTTATAAAACGCTGATTTTCGATAATCGCATTTCGCTTGCGGTGCTCGATACGACCGACGTCGTAAACGAAGCGATAAAAATTCACGGTTTATCGCCCGTATGCGCGGCGGCTCTCGGCAGAACTTTAACCGCTACGGCGTTTATGGCGTCGTGTCTTAAAGATGAAAATTCCAAACTTTCCGTTACGATTGACGGCGGAGGACTCGGCGGTAAAATCGTTACTGCCGGTAACGCTAACGGAAACGTCAGAGGGTGTATTTATAATCCGCAGGTTGACGCTCCGCTTAAAAAGAACGGTAAATTGGACGTTTCGGCGGTCGTCGGTAAAAACGGATATATAACGGTCGTAAAAGATTTGGGAATGAAAGAGCCTTACGTCGGCAGGTGCAGACTTATCAGCGGAGAAATAGCCGAAGATTTTACGGCTTACTACGCTTACAGCGAACAACAGCCTACGGCTATGGCGATAGGCGTTCTTATCGGGAAAGACGGTCTTTGCTCGGGGGCAGGGGCTGTAATCGTTCAGCCTTTACCTGATTGCCCGGAAGAAGACCTTACGAAGGCGGAATGTCTTATAAATTGCTTTGACGATATAAGCCTTAAAATAAGCGACGACGGCGGCGACGGAGTATGTAAAAAATACTTTCCCGAGTATGCGTTTACGGAAACCGAAACTTACTATAAATGCAATTGTTCTCAAAGTTATATAGATAAAGTATTGATTTCGCTCGGAAAGGACGAATTTTTAGATACCGTCGAAAAAGAAGGAAAAGTCGAAGTCGGTTGCGAGTTTTGCAATCGCAAGTACATTTACACGGCGGAAGACGTCGACAGACTTTTCGGTACACAGGATAAATGAGCGAAAAAAAGACGAACGTAATACAATTTAAGAAGACGCTTGACGAAATTTCGGCTTATGCGAATAAGAAGTGCGACGAAGGTGATTACTCCGCCGCGCTTTACGCTTTATATTTTTACACGAAACGCAAAAATTGCAGTCGCAACGCCTACGCGCATATGGCGGATATTTATTCCGAAATGGGTTTTTACGATCTTGCGATAGATAAATGGAACGAATTTCTTTCGTCTGCGCCGGAAGAGTATTACGCCGACGGATTCAACGGTCTGGGCGCGAATTATTATTTCAAGGGCGACAGAGAGAAGGCAACTTATTACTTTGACAGACAATTTGAGTGTCCGGGCGCAGAATCGTGCCTGTATAACGACGTTTTAGACGAATTTATGAATGACCGCGAAGAATACGACGACGATTTTCGTTCGCAATTTCATATTGCGTATTCTGCCGACGGCAAATCGAAATACGAAGAATATCTTGAAGCGGCGAGAAAATGCAATGCGGGCGCCGAGTACGAAAAAGCCGTTAAAAATGCCGAAAAGGCTGCGGAATATAACTCTATCAAAGGAGACGCTCTTTGGGAAAAATCTTATGCGGAATTTTCGTTGAACGACAACGAAGCGGCAAAAAAAGATTTGGAACTTGCTTTGGCTGAATTGGGCGATAAAATAACCGTCCGTGAAATGACTCTTCCCGTATACTTATATTCGACGCTCTGCGACGATGAAAAGTGCAGGGAATATTTAGGCAAAATCGCAGCGTCCGCAACGGAAGGAAGCGACGAAAGATATATGCAGGTCGCAACATTATACGATTATGAAGACGAGGAATCCGCAGTTAAATTACTTGATAAATATTTGCCCGAATTTCCGTTTGAAAGGGGATTATTGCACTTAAAAGGCGTAATCGAATATAACCGCGGCGATTATTCGCGCGCGAGAGAATTATTTGCAAAAGAGTACGTATATACGCTTAATCCCAATGCTTTATATTATAAAAAATTAGCGGACAAAGCCGAAAGCGGAAAAGTCGAAATAAAAAAAATAGGCGTTTCTTTCGATATTCCGACAGACGTCGCGGAGGAAAGGCTTTCGGTTTTGTTGCGATTATTCAGGAGAGAAATTAAAATAGGCGACGTCGGGGCGGATACCGTCCGCGAATACGTCGATTGGGCGATTGCAAGCGAAGATACCGCGTTACAAACCGCTGCGGGATTGATTTGCGTGCAGAACGGCGAAACTTTCAAGAGATATCTTTCAAAGAAACTCGTTTTGGGAAAGTTAAGCGGCGAGATCAAACGTAAATACGTTTCTATGCTATGCGATTTCGGATTTTACGGCGAAATCGGTATGACCTACAACGGATATTTCAAAAAAATAATAATCGATATGCCGTGCTTTGCCCAGAGAGGATACGAGCAGTTTACCGCCGCGTATTCGTACGCTTTAGGTTTGTGTACGATGCTTTTCGATTGCGATTATTCCAAACTGTACGGCGGCGCAGAAAATTTTCAGCGTATACTTATAAGAAATAAAGCGATAACCAAAGCGAAAGACGTTTGTTCTTTGGCTTGCGCGATATTCGTATATTCCGACGCGGTTAAAACGAGTGCCAATGCGAAGAAAATGTTGTATAAGTTTTTCAATGCTAAAAAGGAAAACGTCGACGAATTGTTAAGTTATGCCGACGAAGGTAAAGTATGATAGATATCGATTCTTTATTCGAAAATTATTTCAGAAATTATATAATTAAAAACAGCGGTAAATTTACGGAAGACGAACTTGAAAATAAAGTCGGTGAAGTTTATAACGAATTCGGCAAGACTCCGCTCAAAGAGTTAAGCGGAAAATCGCCCGAACGCTATTTTGCGGATTTAACCGATGAAGAACTTATCGATTGTCTTAAAGATTGCGTTTCGCGCGGGGTTTCCGTTTCGGATTTCCTTTGCGACGAACTTTCTCGCAGGGAAGGTGTGTTTACCGGCTTACTTAAATGTATAGGCGAAAATAGCGGCGACGAGTTGGCGACTTATTGTCTTAACGTAATAAGATTCGATAAAAGGATCAGAGAAAACTACGGAGTATTGGTCGCTGCGCTTTCGGGCGACGATTGCGGCGACAGTCTTGCCGAAACCATAACGGAAATTCTTAAAGACGACGCGGACGAGGTAAAAGAAGATATACTCGATAACTTCGGAAATTCGAATAAGGCGAAAAAATATTTCGTCGAGATTTTATCTGCTTGTTCGCCCGACGACAGGGTTTACCGTTTACTCGTAAAAAACTTCGAAGATAATCCGAATGATTATTCGGTAAACGCGGAATATCTCGGTAAGTACGGCGATGAACGGGCGCTCGACGTTTTGCTTTCGACTATCAGACGTTCATCTCTCTCGTATCTCGATTATAAAGAAATCAAACTTGCAATCGAAGAACTCGGCGGCGAGATTGACGACGACGCGAAATATAAAAACGATTATATCTATAAGAAATTACATTGAAATAAGAAATTAAATTTAATATAAAAGCGACGTATGCGGTAAATCGTATGCGTCGCTTTTATATATACCGTTTTTCGTAAAAATTATAAAAATTAACGATATTATCTAACGATATTATCATTGTTTTTATAATTATTTCTTTTCTGATCTTTTTGTTGCTATTTTTTCAAAAACGGCTACTATCGCATACATCAGCCCTGCCAACGCGCATAATATTACGGTGCTTGCCATTACCAGATCGAGTTTGAAAACCTGTCCCCCGTACACTATTAAGTATCCGATTCCTTGGCGCGAGGTAAGATATTCGCCCATAATCGATCCTATCCACGCCATGCCGACGTTTATCTTCAAACACGATATGAAAGTCGGCAGAGAACAGGGGAGCACGAGTTTCGTCAAAATCTGAAATTTATTCGCGCCCAAAGATTTCATCAACATTATTTTCCCTTCTTCGGTCGCGAGAAATCCGTTTTGCATAGTTATCGTGGTTACTATTACGGTTATGATTACAGCCATAAAGACTATGGATTTCATACCGCTTCCGAACCACACGATAATTATCGGACCTAACGCGATTTTAGGCAATGAATTAAGTACGATTATATACGGTTCCGCTATTTTTCGTAAGGTTTCGGACCACCATAGGAGTATCGCAACTGCCGTTCCGATAATAGTTGCAATCGCAAATCCGGCAAAAGTTTCGTAAAGAGTAGTACCGATATGCTTCCATAAATCGCCGTTTTTGATTAAATCTTTAATAGTTATTACTATTCTCGAAGGCGAACTCATTAAAAAACTGTCAATCAACTCGAATTTAGCCGCCAATTCCCATAAAGTGAAAAATATAATCAAAACGGCGATTCTTACGGCGTGTATGAATATAGTATTTTGCCTTCTTTTTTTAACGAAAAGCAAATGTTCTCTCGAAAAATCGGTTTTATTTTTTTTCATCGTTAAGTTCCCTCCAAAGTCTTTCAAACCACTTTGAAAAACCTGCTTCTTCTCTGCGTTTTAACGGTGTAAGCGATTTATCTGTGTCTATATCGTGTATATTTACGACTTTTGACGGACGGGCGGAAAGTACGACTATTTTATCCGAAGTCGCAATCGCTTCCGATATGTCGTGAGTTACGAGAATAGCCGTTTTTCGTTCGCTTTTGATTATATCGTAAACGTCGTCGCATACCGCTAATCTCGTCTGATAATCGAGAGCCGAAAACGGCTCGTCTAAAAGTAAAAGTCCGGGCGAGCCGGCGAGCGTTCTTATAAGGGCGGCTCGTTGTCGCATGCCGCCGGAAAGTTCGTGCGGGTAAGATTTTCTGAATTCCCATAAATTATATTTTTTTAAGAGTTTTTCAACGATTTTGCGATGTTTTTCGTCTTTGTCGCGTTTTATTTCAAGCGGAAGATAAGCGTTGCCTTCAATCGTTCTCCAAGGGAATAGTTCGTCTTTTTGAAGCATATAACCGATAGACGAATCGGACGTTTTCGAATTGCCGCCGAATATCAATTCGCCGCTGCTCGGTTTTATAAGTCCCGCAATTATAGAAAGTACGCTTGTTTTTCCGCAACCGGACGGACCGATTACGGAAACGAATTCTCCTTCGTGTACGGTGAAAGATACGTTTTCAAGCGCTTTTATCTCCGTTTCCGGAGTCTGGTAGGTTAAAGATATTCTATTCAGTTTTACCGATTCTTTCATCCGTAGTAACCTCTGTTCGTTATTTCACTTTGTAAAGTTCGTCGTAAACGCCGTTTGCGTAAGCGTTTTCCGTTATTGCGCCGTATTCTACTCGTTTTTTCAGTTCTTTAGCATTTTCCATAACGGTTTGCAGATTATTGAATGCGTTTTCGTTCATGGCAAGGCGGGTAGTCCATGCGTCTATTCGTTTATAACTTCTTATCGAATCGGCAACGGATTGTTTGCTCGTTCCGGGGAACTGTTTCAAAATGCTTTCGGCGACCGTGTCTTCGTCGGTCGTTTGCAGGTATTCCATCGCTTTATAAATCGCGCGGATAAATTTTTTCACGGTTTCTTTGTTTTTGTTCACGTAACTGTTCAGCGCCGTAAAGGCGGTGTAGGGTATTTCTCCGCTCTCTTCGCCTACGCTCGCAACGATATAACCTTTGCCCGCTCTTTGATATTCGCTAGCGGTGGGTTCGAACAGAGTAGTGTAATCTCCGGTGCCGCCTTCGAATGCGGGTCCCATCAGATTAAAAGCGACGTCGTGATTTAAGTTCACGTTCTGTCCGTCGAATAAACCGTGTTTATTGACTACGTATTCAAGCGTCATCGCGGGTACTCCGCCCGTGCGTCCGGCAAGAACCTCTTTTCCTTTTAAGTTTTCCCACTTAAAATCAGGCTCGTCGATTCGCGAAATCAAAAACGAACCGTCTCTCTTCGTTAATTGTCCTATTATTTTGGGGCAGTCTTTTTTGCCTTCGAGATAAACGTACATGGTCGCCTCGACGCCCATAAGCCCTACATCGGCGCTTTTTGACAGCAATGCGGTCATGGTTTTATCTGCTCCGCCGCCGTTTGTAAGTTCAATTTGCAGACCTTCGTTTTCGAAAAATCCGTTTTCGATCGCAACGTATAAAGGCGCGTAAAATATCGAATGAGTAACTTCGTTAAGCCGTACTTTCGTCAGTCCGCCGTCGTTTTTTTTGCACGCCGAAATCGGAAGCAGCATAAATACCGCCGCCATCAGCGCGGATATTAATTTTTTCATATAATCTCCTTGCATTTCGTCGTCGCCTTTCTTGCCGTAAAATGCGGAAATTTTGCTCCGACGATTACAATAATATTATATGTTTGCCGACTTTTATTTGACATTGCCCGAGTTTAGTATTATAATATTACTACTTTACTATTTTTAACAAAACACAAATTGTAAAATCGGAGAAACGTAATATGGAGATGTCGAAAACATACAATCCGAAAGAGTTTGAAAAACGCGTTTACGAAGAATGGGAAAACGGCGGCTATTTCAAAGCCGAACCGAATAAAGATAAAGTTCCGTTTACTATCGTTATCCCACCGCCAAACGTAACGGGGCAATTGCATATCGGGCACGCTTTGGACGAGTCTATTCAGGACAGCATCATTCGTTTTAAGAGAATGCAGGGCTACGAGGCTCTATGGCTGCCGGGAACTGATCACGCATCTATCGCTACCGAAATGAAGGTAGTAGACCTTCTTAAGAGCGAAGGGTATACGAAAGAAGAAATCGGCAGAGAAAAATTTCTCGAGCGGGCGTGGGAATGGAAAGAAAAGTACGGCGGCAGAATAGTCGAACAGTTAAAAAGTCTCGGCGCTTCCTGCGACTGGTCTCGTCTTGCGTTCACTATGGACGAAAAATGTTCCAAAGCGGTAAAAGAAGTCTTCGTCAATCTTTACGACAAAGGTCTTATATATCAAGGTAAAAGAATAATAAATTGGTGCCCGACGTGTAAAACGGCGCTTTCCGACGCCGAAGTCGAATATTCCGAAGAGGCTTCCAACCTTTGGCATATCAGATATTATTTCAAAGACAGCGACGAATACGTAGTCGTTGCGACCACCAGACCCGAAACCCTGC
>ULNN01023741.1_pt1 | contig 22062 bp, 20 predicted proteins | sample 1951931 | NCBI WGS metagenome assembly ULNN01 (sample SAMEA4835578, study PRJEB28245) | human gut metagenome | biome: gut microbiome; material: fecal sample | place: Denmark | collected 2008
TGTATGTTTCTTTTTAGGTTTTACAAATGTATCTGCTTTAGGTCCTTCTTGAGCCGGAGCAGCTTGTGGTTTTTGTTGAGCTTGAGGATTATTAAGAATATCTCTTGCTGAATCTAATGCACCACTTCTAAATGAAACGTTACCTATCATAACACACCTCCAAGGGTTATTTTATAATCTACACATGTATATAAAAACCTGAAATACATGTTTTTTGCCACTTTCGAGGTAAATGTAAATTTTTTGTTACAATATCCTCTATAAATATGTGGAAGAAAAACTGACAATATGAGATTATTGTTAGGTATGGAAAATAGTGAAGAAAAGTTGGAACTGATATCTCAAGATAGTATAGTTGACTTGAAAAAAGAAGAATTTTATCCGATATGGGATAAATGTTCTTCGGTTGTCAATACAAATTTGCGTTGCAGAATGGTTGCAAATCTTGTTGTAGCGTTGGCAGGTAAAAAACTCTTATCTCAATTTGGTATAGAAACAGATGATTCCTCTGTATTACAAAATATTCCGTCAGTTCTATCTCGTTGGGATATCTCCGAACTGTATGTAAATGGGTGCAAAATCTCTGTAAGATATGCGTTTGGTGATTATAAGTATTTTGTTGCTAAAAAACAAGAACGTTATGGGCTTCTTGGTGATTTGTTTATGTTTATAAGACTTTCAGATGATTTATCAACTGCAAAATTGGAAGGGTTTTTGCCTGTCAAAAATATTAACAAAGCAAATTCTGATAGTGAAAATTATTATTTCCATACTTCTGAATTTAAACTGTTTGAAGATATCAAAAAGTATTTTGAAACAAAAAAAATACAAGAAGATATTGAATCGTTGAAAAAAGAACGAATAAAAATTGTTCAATATTTAGAAGGTGAATTGTCTGATAAGGTTGAATTCTTTAAATTGTTAGCTTCTTCTGAATATTTACGAAAAGAGATGTTAAAATTTGAGAACTCTGAAAAAATATTCTCACAAATTGTTGAAAAAGAAGATATTATCAAACAAGAAATTGAAAAAGATATTACAAAGATTTCAGAACTTGCAGACGCTTTTATCCAATCGAGAGAAACAATAATTGCGTCATCTGATTCCGAAAACTTCAAACTTGAATGTGCAAGAGCGAATTTAGAAAAATTGTTTAATTCACCTAAAGAGCCTGATATAGAAAGTATAAAAAACAAATCTACAGAAGAAGTTATGGATACTTTGTTAGCCAATTCACCGACAATGATAACAGAAAACAGATTACCTGTATCTGCAGTATTAAGAGCTTTTAGAATGTTTGGAGTATTGATATTTGTATGTTTAATAGCTTCTGCTATATATTGTTTTGTTAATTATACAAGATATGTGAATACAACCTCTTTAATCAAGGTTAAATCAACATTTTCTCAAGTAATTGAGATGTTTAAATAATGTCTGATAATTGTTGAATAATTCACAATTTTATAGTATAACCAAGGTATGGAATTGAAGAAGGAAATAAAAGAATTAATAATCAAATCTTTGGATTTGGAAGATATTACAGTTGATGATATAAAAGACGATGAACCTCTTTTTAACGATGGCTTGTGTTTAGATTCTATTGATGCGTTGGAAATCGGAATGGCGCTTCAAAAGAAATACAAGCTGTCTATGGATTCTGATAAAGAACAAAATTCAAAGTATTTTTATTCTGTAAACACTTTGGCAGATTATGTGGGGTCAAAAATTAATGGCTGATATAACAAGAGATGATATATTTGAAATCTTAAAAGGTATTCTTGTTGATGATTTTGAGATTGTTCCCGAGAATGTTGTTTTAGATGCAGATTTGTTTGAGGACTTGGAATTGGACAGTGTTGATGCTGTAGATTTGGCTGTAAGATTACAACAACATACAGGGAAAAAGGTTTCACCTGCAGAGTTTAAACAAATAAGAACAGTTGCTGATGTTGTTAATGCTGTTGAAAAATTGTTGCAAGAATAATTATGTCAAAACTTAAACCAATATTACCTATAATGTTGATGCTAGTTGTTATTTTTTGTTTCTATTTTACAAAAATAACTGTTCTGAAATTTTATCCTGTAGCTATTAATTTCTTCTTTTTTGCGTGTTTTTTGCTGTCAAATTTCAAAAAGAAGCCTGTTATTCAAATAATAGCCGAAAAACTTGACGGTGAATTACCTCTCAAATTGGTATTATACACAAAGAAGCTTAATTGGATTTGGACTGTCGTTACAGGGATAAATTTTATTTTGTCAGTTGTGACATTGTATGTGAACAATACTTTTTGGGCATTATATAATGGTTGTATATCTTATTTCTTGGTAGGTATAACCTTCTTGGTAGAATACCCGATAAGAATTTGGTATAAAAGGAGATTAAGACTTGAAAAATAATTCTGTTTTTATAATACATTCCGGCAAACCTATATTGTATGAGGATTTCAAGGTAATTGCTCAAAAACAAGCAGGGTATATAAAAGCTCAGAATCCACAAAAGGTGGTTTTGTCAGGTGATGATTCTTATATTCTTTTAGTTAATCTTTTTGCGTGTATGTATTTGAATATACCTGTTCAATTAATCCCCGATAAAACAAAATTGAAATACGCAGAAGGGCTTTATATTGATAACCTTTATGAAGGTAATCAGATTGCAGAAGATAATCTCCAAAATGATTTTTTAATTGAATTTTTGACCTCGGGTTCGACATCAGAGCCAAAAATTGTGAAGAAAACTTTGGCGAATATTTTTGCAGAGGCAAAAGTGATTTCCAAAACTTTTGATTTTTCTGATATACATGAGTTTGAAACAACAGCCTCACTGACACATTTATACGGATTTACATTTTGTTTTGCAATCCCTTATATCAACGAAAAACCTATTTGTGTTGATAGAATTTCTTTCCCCGAACAAATAACTAAAGGTCATAGCGTATTGGTTTCAACACCTTCGTTTTTGTCTAAGGTTGCAAAATATAACATAATAATCCCGACAATGCCTTTATATATTATTTCTGCAGGTGCAAAGTTCGATACAATAGAATACTTTGAGCGCAGAACAAATGTTATTGAAATATATGGCGCAACAGAAACAGGGATTGTCGCTTATCGCCAATCTTCAAAAGAAAATCTGAAATTGTTTGATGATGTCAAAATTAAAGATGATACGGTTTGTTCACCATATATTTATGAAAACGAATATAAATTGGACGATTTAGTAAAGATTACTGATGACGGAATACAGATTTTATCTCGTAAAGACAGAGTTGTAAAAATTCAAGAAAAAAGAGTTTCACTATTAGAAACAGAAAAGAATATAAACCAACTTGAATATATAAAAGATTGCTATACATTAAAATACGGCGAAAAGCTGGCAAGTGTTGCTGTGTTAAGTGAGTCGGGGGTAGAACAATTTCTCAAACTTGGAAAAATAGAGTTTGTGAAACAGTTGAAAAAAGAGTTGAGAAATTATCTTGATATAATTCCTCAAAGGTGGAATTTTACAGACGAAATTCCTAAAAACACAATGGGTAAAGTGAACTTGGACTATATGAAAAGCTGGTTTGGTGTGAGATTATCTTTACCATTGGTAATTTCAAGAGAAAAGACGATGTTAGATTTAATTTTTCATCGTGATTGTAATTTCTTTAAAGGACATTTTAAAGATTATCCAATAGTACCGGGGGTTGTTCAGTTGTACTATGCAAGTTTTTATATAAAAGAGTTGTTTGGGTATAAGGTAGATGTTGGACAGTTAAAGAAAATTAAATTTTCAAATATTATTAAACCTGATAAGAAAATATCTTTATCTTTTACAGAAAATGCAAATTCAATTTTGTATAAATATTTTGATGATGATAAAGTATATTCAAGTGGACAGTTGCCAAAAGAAAATATTTTTAGGAGTAAATAAATGATAAAAACTTCAATGATTTTAGATGTACCATTTTATGATGTTGACCCTATGAATATAGTCTGGCATGGCAACTATATCAAGTATATAGAACAAGCAAGATGTGATATGTTCTCAAAAATAGGATATACATATATGGATATGTATAATGATGGGTTTATGTATCCTATAGCAAAAATGGAATTTAAGTTTATTAAACCTTCAACTTTTGGAGATAAGCTACGGGTTGAATGTGAGTTGAAAGATATAGAACCTGCAATAAATATAAAATACACTATTTATAATGAGGAAACAGGAGAAAAAATCTTTAAAGCTAAATCAATGCAGATATGTGTTGATAAACATTCTATGCAAAGTATTTATGCAGAACCTGTGAATTTAAAGGAAAAAATCGAACAGTATGAAAAATCTTTGTAAAATATTTTTAGTAATAATACTTCTATCAAATATTGTTTTTGCGTCAGATGTATTCTCGCACCCTTCTGATGCTAAAACGGTTATGAAGCATATTCCTAATTTTAGTAATATAAATTGTCCTTTTACTCAGACTAAAACTGTTCCAAACTCAACGGTGGTTTTAAAATCGGGTGGGGATTTTTCGTTCAGAAAAGATAATGGCGTTGTTTTTTATACAAAATATCCGGTAAAAATGACTACGACTTATGATAAAAATGAACAGGTAAGTAGGATTATAAATAATGTTATAAACAAAAACTATGTTTATTTGAATAAAAATTTTAAATTCTATTTCAAAAATTCTTCTGTTTGGGAGTTGGGACTTGTTCCAAATAATCCACAAATGAAAAAATATGTGAAAAGCCTTTATATATCAGGGAAGAAGAATATACATATAATAGAGATAAAAGCTACAGATGGAACAATAACTAAAGTAAGTTTTAAGGTAGATTAATGAAGGTTTTTAGGTGTGTTTTTTTATTATTAATATTTCTTGTAGGGCTTGTGTTTAGTTTAATACATAGACCTTTTGTTGAAACTGATATCCTAAAATCAGTTGTAAAACAAGAAAATCAATTATTATTGGATATAAATGAACATACCAATTCAGATGTGATTGTAATGTTCAAAGATGAATCCAAAGATGAATTTTTGAATGTCGTAAAAACACAAAGACTTGGAGAAATTGTTTCTCAAGATGATACTGATTATCAAAATATTATTCAAACTCACCCGAAATCGTTTTTGTTGGATTCAACTAAAAAACTTATTAAACAAAAACAATACAAACAGTTAGAAACAAATAGTATGAGGTTTTTGTATAATCCATTAGGAGTTTCGCTTCTTCCTATAGATAAAGACCCATATTTTTTTGTGACTGATTATTTTATGACAAATTTTTCTAATCCTGATTATCCGATAGTAAAAATAAAAACAAACAATGTTGGTGCGATTGTTGATTTGGCTAAAAATTATGATGTATATTTGGCTGGAACTCCTGTACATTCTTATAAAACGGCTCAAAAATCGGCGTTGCAGATAAATATATTCGGAATTTTGGCAACTGTGTTTGTACTTTTGGTTTGCAAATATATGTTTGGGTCATATAAAATTTTTATTCCTGTTATTACGAGTATTTTGTTTGGTTTAGCAACAGGGTATATTGTAACTTCGTTGGCCTTTCATACAATACATATATTAACATTTGTTTTTGCTACGACTTTGATAGGTATTGGTGTTGATTATTCTCTGCATTATTATTCAAACAAAACTCATAACAAAGATTTTTATAAAAATCTTACATCATCAATGCTTACAACAATTATTGCGTTCAGTTTTTTGTTGATTCCTGAATTGCCACTTTTGAATCAAATATCTTTATATACAATAAGCGGACTTGTTGGGGTTTATTTGTTTGTAACTTGTCTTCTTCCTATGTTGCCGTTTGAGGCTAATGTTTCAGAATCTGTATATGTTCCCAAAATTAACAAGAAATGGTTTGTTATTATTGCTTCTGTCGTTATTGTTTTAGGTTTTTTACAATTAAAAACAGATGATAGTATAAAAAGCTTATATAAGCCTGATAAAAGCTTAAAAGAGGCTGAAATGATATATCAACATTCAACAAATCCTCAGAATAAAGACGTTAGTTTTATTGTGACAAAAGATGAGGGGCTTGTTTGTGAAGTTTTGAAAAAAAATAATGTTGATTATATTGCAGAAAGCAAGTTTGTACCAACACAGAAAGAGCAGAGAGAAAATATAAAACTCATAAATCATCTGTATCAAACTAATAATTATCCAGATTTTTTAACAAAGGAACAAAAAAATAATCTTATAAAAAATAATAATTCTACTTTTGATTATAAAATACCTTCGTTTTATTTGAATGGTGAGAAGATAATAATAGCTTATGGTTTAGGATTAAAAGAAATTCCTAAATCAAAAATTATTAATATTCAAAAAGATATTTCAATGTCATTAAAACAAAGTCGAAAATTGGTTCAACCTTTGATTCCAATATTGTTTTTAGGAATGTTTGTATATTTATATTTAATGTACAACAAAAAAGCCTTGAAAATTATGCTACCTCCATTGCTTGGGGTTTGCGTAAGTGTGGCTTTTGGACAAATACTCGGGTGTGGTATAAATATTTTTAGTATATTAACCATATTTTTGATAATAGGTTTTACTATTGATTATTCTATTTTTAAATCAAATGGTGATTCAAAAACGAATATTGCAGTTTTTTCAGCTTGTATTTCAACAGCGTTTTCATTTCTGTTGCTAAGTTTTGCTGGGTTCAAGCTAATTAGCACTTTTGGAAGTTTGTTATTGGTTGGTATAATTTCGTCTTATATCGCAAGTTGTATAATTTTTGATGATGACAATACTTCTCAACAATGGTTTGAAATAAAAGAGCGCTCAGCTGGTGTAAAAAGGTTGAAGTTGAGTTTTTATTTATACAAGATGTTTGGACGCAAACCTTTGGAATGGATTGCATGGTGGGTTGGTTTGTTTACTTATTTAGGTTCATCAAATTTGCGAAAATGTTCTAATAAGTATTTTCAAGTGTTGTATGAATATACAAAAGATGAAAAATACAAACCTTCATTTGTTAATGGTTTCAGGCATGTTTATGCTTACGCACTTTCTCTTGTAGATAAAATAGAAGTGTATTCAGGTTTAGCGAAATTCAATTTTAGAATAAAAAATCAGAAGTTAGAAACAGATTTGAAAAAAGGTGGATTATTTTTTATATTTACTCATGTTGGTAATGTTGAGGTGATGAGAGCTTTTATACAGAATACTGAACATAAAAAAGTAAATATTTTTATGCAAAAAAAACATTGTGAAACCTTTAATGATTTTATAAATTCCTTGTCAGATAATAAAGATGTAAAAATTTTTCCGGTAGAAGATATAGGAATCGAAACGGTTATTGAATTAAAAGAACGATTAAATAATGGAGAGATAGTTTTTATGGCGGGAGATAGACTGTCATCTTCTAATACTAACAAGTGCTATGAAACAGATTTGTTGGGGAAAAAGATAAGCTTACCTTTAGGCTCTTTAAAGTTTGCTTTGATGTTGGAATATCCGATATATTTGATATCTTGTATAAAAACAGGTAAAGAATTTCTTGTAGAGTCAGAAAAGTTTGAAGCAGATAATAAAAAAAGTGATAATCTTGCAAGATTACAAGAAGAATTTTCAAGATTTTTAGAAAAAATGACTTTGTTTGCACCTTATCAATTTTATCATTTTTATGATTTGTTTAAATAATTGAAAATATGGTATAATAAGTTTGATTTTGTATGCAATATAAATAATATTGGAGATTATTATGAAAAGATTTGTTGTTTTATCTTTGTTGGTAGCATTATTGATGCCTAGTTCTGTAGCTTTTGCAAATACAAATACTACAAAAGAAGTTGTAGCCCCAAAATGGGAAGATTATGTTCCCAATAAATATCAAGAGCCAAGAATGTTCTCAAGAGGTAAATCTCTCGGTGAATTGGGTGCAGGTATTGGGTTATCTTCGACTATAATTCTTTCACCTGTAGGAGTTCCGATGATTGTTCATTCAACAACAAAGCTTAAAAATATAGGATATTACAATAAAAAGATTAAGTTTGATGATGGGTTAGTCGCAGCTGAAGGAATTAAGAATCCTGTTGAAAGACAAAAATATTATGATAATTTGATAAAAGAATGTAATTTTAATCCAAAATTCAAAGCAAAACATGATAGAGAAGCTATCAAACGAGCTAAAAAAGCTGATAAAAATATTATAGTCAATAATAATTCTCCTGTTAAAAAATTTGATAATGAAACTAAACTTATTTGTACAGGGGTAAGATATAGTGGCAGTATAGATGAATATAAAACGGTTACTGATTATTATGTATTTAAAAATAATAAGTTGTATAGTAATAATTTAAATAGATTATATAAGGATAGTGATAAGTTAAAGAAAGTTTCAAAGCTAACAATAGCGAATGATAAAATAACATTTAAAGACCGTTTATATACAGGAAAAGCTTCAAATTATAAATTTGTATCTATTGATCTTAAGACTGGTGAGTATTTCTTTTATGCTAAAAAACAGTATAATTGGGCTTGGTATTGTAAAAGGGCAATGGTAAAAGGTAAATGTATAGTAGAATCAAATTGTAATTTATGATTTTAGGTAGGACTACTTTTGATTAATTTGTATAGTTATTAAGAATGACGATTATTTATCTGTCATTACGAGCGATAGCGAAGTAATCCAGTTCCTTTAACATACATAAAAAAATAAAACGACTCAAAGAATTATTACTGGATTGCTTCAAAATCAAAGATTTTTCGCAATGACGGATTTAATTTGCAAACATCACAATTAGGCTACGTAATTGTATATGTTACGTATTTCGGTGATAAAAATATTTTGAATTTTCCTGACAAATGTTTAATTCGTTTTTGTGATATTATTACCTCATAGAAATGATTTAGTAGGAAAATCTATGTACGCACCACCTTTTGAAATTACATCAAAAATTATAGAACTTATTTCGAAGATTTCAGAAAAACTAGGAGAAATAACTTCTATTCAAAATAATCCACTGCATATTCAATTAAGAAAAGAAAATCGAATAAAGACAATTCATTCATCTCTTGCTATCGAAAATAATAGTTTAACCTTAGAACAAATTACTGCAATAATAAATGGAAAACGAGTACTGGGTAATCCTAATGAAATTAAAGAAGTAAAAAATTCTATTCAAGCGTATGATTTACTTTTATCATTAAATCCTTATGATGAAAATGATTTATTAAAAGCTCATAAGTTAATGATGCAAGATTTGGTAAGTAATAGTGGAAAATATAGAGTTGATGGAGTCGGAATTTTTGATGGTGAAAAAGTAGTTCATGTTGCCCCCCAAGCAAAGAGAGTTCCTGAACTTATGGCAAATTTGTTTGAATGGCTTAAAACTTCAGATATTCACCCACTTATAAAAAGTTGTGTATTTCATTATGAATTTGAGTTCATTCATCCTTTTCAAGATGGTAACGGTAGATTAGGACGTTTATGGCAAACGGTAATTTTAAAAGAATGGAAAGAAATTTTTGCTTGGCTACCTGTTGAAACTTTGATAAAAGAAAATCAAAAAGAGTATTACAATGTATTGGGAGTTAGTGATAGTGTCGCAAACAGTACGAAGTTTATAGAATTTATGCTATCAACTATCTTAAATACTATAGAAGAAATTATACAAACAGAGAAAAAGGTTACTGTAAAGGTTACTGTAAAGGTTACTCTAAATCAAAAGAAAATTCTTGAGGTCATAAAAAACAATCCTCAAATAACCCAAGAAGAACTCGCAAATGTAATTGGACTTACAAGAAAAAGTATAAATTCTAATATGAAAAAGCTTCAAGAAAATGGTTTGCTTAAACGTATTGGGGCTGATAAAAATGGTTATTGGCAAGTAACAGAATTGTTTAATTAAAATTATCAAAAAAAATTTTGCTAGTATAAATTTTTATCATAAAATATTTAGTATGAAGAAGGCTTTATTAATATTACTTTTAATGCTTGTATTGATTTCACCAGCATTTGCTGTGGATTCATCTTCGCTTGCTCATTCTGATGCAGATAGGTTTAAAATATCTTTGGAACAAGCAATGAACTTAGCACTCGAAGGCAATATTGAATTAAAAGAGCAAAGAAAAAATTTAGGGATTTCAAAAAATGATATAAAGATTGCTAACGCTCTAAAGAACCCTCAATTCCAATCAAATCTTTTAATGGGAAGAATTGCTAAAGGAAATTCCAGTCAAGTCGGTATTATGCTCCCAATAGAAATAACTAAAAGAGGAACTAGAAAGAAGGCTGCAGAAGCAGGACTTTCTTATACCGAAAATAAAATCAAAGACTATGAATTTAAATTAAAATTAAGAGTTAGAACATCTTATTTCAATTTGCTTTTAGCAAAATCTGATTTGAAAATCATGGAAGATAGGCGAGATTTATTAGAAGATTTGCTCAAAATTGCGCAAAATCGTCCTAAAAATAATCCAAACTATGAAATTGATGTGTTGCAAGCTGACATGAGATTAAAAAAACAACTTGTACAAATAAATAGAGCAAAAGCAAGTGTTAGGACTGCACAGTACAATTTCAACAAGGTTTTGAACTTAGAAAACAATTTGACATTATATGATGCTCAAGAGGATTCAGTATTTGGGCAGGCTTTCTTTACCCAGTTAGAACTTCCTGATTATACGGAGTTAGAATCAATAGCTTTCAAAAACCGATATGATATAAAAATGGCTGCAGCTAAGGTTGTAAAGGCTCGTAAAGAAATTACTGTTGTAGCTAAACAAAGAATTCCTGATTTATATTTGTCAGGTGGATATGCATTTGCACATGATGGAACTCCAGGTGCGTATGTAGGTGCAGGGTTAGATATTCCAGCTCTTTATAATTATTCTCCTGAGATTAAGAATGCAAAACTACAATATGAAAAAGCTCAGTTAGAATATAATTCAATAATCAATATTACAAAAAATGTTATTCATACAAATTATGACAAGTTTATAATTGCTCAAGAAAACGTAGAGCATTACAAATCAATTCTTGATGAATCAAACAGAATTTTATCATTATCAAAACAACGGTATCAAAAAGGAAAAACTCCATTAACAAACTTGATTGTCGTAGAACATTCTCATCAAGAGTTGTTAAACGAGTTCTTAGCAGCAATGGGTGTTTATTACAATGCTTATATTGCCCTTTTGCAAGAAGTTGGACTTGATAACTTTACAATTGATATTGACTTGTAGATGATTTTAATGCACTTTTGGATTGCAACGCCACTATGTGGGCTTGTAATGACAATTTGCGTTCTTAATTCTTCTTAGTATTTTCTTTGTGGAACAAGTGCCATTCAAAGGTTGGATATGTCTTGCTCATTTCTTCCCAAGCAACATGGATATCATAATTTGGCATTTCATTAAGTCTTTCTTTTTCCCAAGATTTTATATAGTCAATGCAAGCGTGGTCTATATAATGCAATCTTTCAGCGCAAAGTGTGATATTTTTATCTTTAGGTAAACTTTCCAAAGCCTCTATCAATGTAGGCAGTTGTAAAAATGTAATATTACCATGGATTTTTGCAATGATTCGATTTTCACTTTCAATAAAATCCTTATCAATATCAACCTTCAAAACTTTATAGGCACTTTTTAAGAAGGCGCATACAAATCCTATTACAATCCCTTCAAACAAATTTGTGAAAAGAATTGAAACAAGAGTTATTAAGTATATTGCAAATTCTCCTTTGCTTAATCTGAAGATGTGTTTTGCCGAATCGATATCAACAAGTTTATAGCCCGTATAAACAAGTATGCCGGCCAAAGCACTTACAGGAATGTAGTTTAATACAAACGGGAATAATGTTACAAACACAAGTAACCAAACCCCATGGAGAACTGCAGAGGTTCTCGTTCTTGCACCTGCGTTTATGTTTGCAGCACTTCTCACTATAACCCCTGTAATTGGCAAACCACCAAGGAAGCCTGATAAAGAGTTCCCGATACCTTGTGCAATAATTTCTTTGTCATAATCTGTTTTTGAGTTTTCGCTCATCTTGTCAATAGCTGTTGAGGTCAATAGAGTTTCTGCACTGGCAATAAATGTTATAACAAGAGCATTTATTATTACAGAAGAATTAAAAATGTTGGATAAGTCTTGAGGTTCGATAAAGTTGATATTACTCCAAAAATTTTGTCCTACTTGGATATAATTAATATCAAAATTCATAAAATTGGCAAAAAGCGAGGCAACAATAATACCAACAAGAGCTGATGGGATTGCATGTAATTTCTTCCAAGGTAAGAATTTCCAACCGATTATGCAAGCAATAGTAATTATACCTGTCATACAAGCCAAATGGTGTGGTGATCCGTCCAATGGTAATACAGAATTGTATATAATACTCAATAAATCTTTTATATTCAATAAAAAGTCATTGTTTGGTTTGCTATCTAGCATTATATGGAATTGAGATAAGAATATCGAAATCCCAATTCCTGCAAGCATACCTTGAATGATTGCAGGTGAAATAGCTCTAAACCATTTTCCAAAAGACATAAGTCCGAATAGGATTTGTAATAATCCGACAAGAAATATTATCAAGAATAACTTTTCGACACCCATAGTATGGATAATTTCTACAATAATCAATATCAAACCTGCTGCAGGGCCTGAAACCTGTAGAGAATTACCTGAAAACAAACCTACAACAATACCACCTATAATTCCTGATACTATACCACTATATATAGGCAAACCACAAGCAATAGAAATCCCTATCGCAAGAGGTAGAGCTACTAAAAAGACAATTATTGATGCCATAAAGTCTTTTTTTACAATATTAATCATTATAAAAATCCCCTGTATTCGCTGATTACGTCTATATCCTAGCATAATTAGTGTAAAAAGTACAATTAAGAAATGTAAACTATTATATCAAAATCCTAAAGTTTTTGAAAAAAATGCCGATATACACACCAAGGAAAGAAGAAAAACTAAAAACTAAATAGTTTAAATACTATCACAGCGAATAAGAAGAAGAAAATAGAGGGGTGTGTAATTATGAAACGTATCGTCATAGTTTTATTTAGCGTGCTTATTTTGGCAGCAAATCAGGCTTTTGCAGCAGGATATAATGTAAAACATTTTTCAAATGATTATAGAATACAAGAGGCTCTTACAGTTTTGAACAATATTGGAGCAGATGAGGTTTTTGATAATTTAATAGACAAAAGTGTAACTATCAAATTCTGTGATTTTATGATGATAGATATTGAAAGTTCAAAAGATTATGCAATATCTTCTCTTGACCAATTCGGTAACAGAGTAATCCTATTGAATGCAGCATATCGTAATTCACCAAAAGAGGCTATAGCTTGTTTAATAGCACACGAAAGTTTTCACAAAGCAGATGTAGCAACATTCGCAGAAGAAGTTAAATGTACACAAAAAGAAGCAGAATATTGGCACAGACTAAAAAATAATGTTGCAACTAATGTTGATAACGCTCTTATGAAAAGATTAAACAGTCTGGAACGCATGTATCTGACTTCTGATCCTGCACACGATAAAATATCTGAATCTATAAGAAATAACAGTTTCTACAGAGTTCAGTTGGCGATGCACTAATTAAAACCTTTTTCTTTATAAAAAATAGAGCCAGTTTTAGAACTGACTCTATTTTAGTATTTATATAATTTTTATCAGTTTAGATATTTCTTAATCAACAATTTCTTCAATGCTCTTGCATTAACGCTTTGTTTATCTATTTCAAGAATCTTATCAAGCGCTTTTATTGCTTCTTTGTAGTCCCCTAGGTTTTTATAAACAACAGCCATTGAATAATACGCATCAATAAATTTGTCATCAAGCTCTGTTGCCTTTTGCAAATCCTTGAGTGCAGAATTTAGTTCTGTCTTGTCCTCTGGCTTTGTCGCAAAAACAATTTGAGCCCTGTTGAAATATGCATCAATAAGATTTGCGTCAATTTTGAGTGCTTTGGAATAATACTCATACGCTTTTGCGAAATTTTCTTTTTGAAATTCCAATATTCCGATAAACATATATGCCGGTGCAAAATCAGGGTTCATTTTAATAGCACGATTATATGCTGTCATAGCCTCGTTTGTATTGCCAAGATTTGCTTCTTGGATACCAAGATTGAAATAGTATTTGTAATCAATATGTTTTTCATTTGATTTCTTAATGATTTCTGAATATTTTTCATCATCTTGTAAGATTTTTATAAGTTCGTCTTTATTATACTTAGCTATTGCCAGTTTTGGTGATAAAGATAGCGCTTTGTTATAGTCGTTTAGAGCGTTTTCGTATTCGCCTTTATGAAAATACGAGAACCCTCTATTGTTATAAACAAGTGCGTTTTTATTATCAAGCTTCAGCGCTTTGTTATATCCTTCAATAGCCAAGTCATAATTCCCTTGTTCGTCATTTGCATTTGCAAGATTTATTATGATATCAAGATTATCAGGCTCCAGTTCGTATGCTTGTTCAAAATTTCTCATTCTCTCATCAGGGTCTGTTGATGCTATGCCCATATAAAAATAATATTCATATTTTGTTCCGATGCGCTTCAAGTTGTTGCGAATGAGTTTGCGTGCAGGAGCATAATCTTTTTTTATAATATAATCTTCAATTTTTTTGAGAAGTTTAGCTTTTTCCATATTTGAGTCCTTTTTCTTGATTATAGCTTAAACTTTTTGTAACTAGCAAAAAATATTTTTAGGTGCTTTATATTGTTATGGCCATAAAGTATTATCTATTAGCAAAAACAACTCAAAAATTTATTAATTATACAAATCAACCAATGCGCTTGAGCAAAGCAACACCATATACTGTTGATGAGGTTCTAATTGCAAAGAAGGGTAAGAAAATTCCTTGCAAGAAAATAACGACCTTTAGAGATAGTAATGGTAATATGATTGAGAGAATCTTTAATTTTCATAATCAACCATTGAGGAATAGATTATATACACGGAAAGAAAATACTATTGGCGAAAACGAAATTGTGAATAGTACGACTATTAAGGAGTTTTCGCTAAAACGTTGTTTAATTGATTTTTATAGACAGAAACAAGCCAAATACAGAGAATTGAACATTCGGACAACACTTTGGAATGAAGGAAAAGTCCAAACAAACCATGTTTCTGAAAATGTCAATAATGGTGATAAGTTTGTTTCTGTTTCAACAATACAAAATTCAGAGAATAACCCGTCAGAGGCTCTACATCGTATTGTAGAATATCCGGGGATAAAAAACGGAAAAATAGAACATAAACCACCTAAAAGTTTAGAATATAGGGTTGATGAAAATTTTGATGTTGATCCAAACTCAATCAAGACTGATGGTGTAAAAGCTCCTGTTGAAGATTCTTATCTGGGATATAGATTACTAACCTTAGAAGATGCAAAAGAACCTTTGACCAAACGGTTTATGCGAGATAGAGGTGTTGATGGTTTAGGTTATTCAATAGATACCGATTTTATGTCGGAAGACGGTTCCGAAACTTTGTGTGGGTTATTCAATGATGGCACAATACAAATCAATAAATTAAGAGATTTCAAGTCTAAAGCTGGTTTTGTTTCAACTTCTCGTCATGAGGTAGAACATGGTTGGCAGTATTATTTAGATGCCAGAAATGGTGGACAACGTGGTGAATTCTTGGAGGAACTCGGTAGTTTGCATGGCGAAATTAAAAATAAAAAACTGAAAAAAGAAGCAGATACTTATACTCAATCTCTTAATAATTATGTTCCTTATTATAAGGATTATGAGAGATATCGTAAAAATTATATAGAAATAAAAGCAAATGAAGCAGGTGCAAAAGCGAAAAAAGAATACAATGAACAAGGGAAAACTATAAGAGATGATTTTCCACATGTTCCAAAAGAAGTTTTGTAAAAATATATAGCAATATAAAAAGTATGAACGAAATAAAATCGAAAAAACGGTAATTAATTGAAAAGAACCATAAATATGGTTCTTTTTTTTGTTAAAAACGCAAAAATATTTATTCACAAACATTATATGAATACGCTAGCAGTAAAAATAAATATAAAATGAATATTCAAAAAAGAAATCAAAATATAAATCAAAATACAAATTTTAAATCTATAAAATTGAATAAACAAGAGACGCTTAAAGCAAAAAATATTTTAAACGAACTCTCACATTCTGATATGCGTGCACAAGAAGGGTTAAGAGCTGATTTGTTTGATATTTTTAGTGACAAAATTACAAAAGAAGGTAAATTGATTGCTAAAAGTACTCATTCTGTTGGCGATTGTACTCAAGATTTATTTGTAAATTTTTTTGAAAGCATTACAGATTCATTAAAAGAAAAAGACCCCTTAAAATTTATTTTAAATAAACTCAATAATTTTAAAAAAGGGAAAAACTCTTTAAAAACAGAATTTGGTCGTCCAAGTCTCGCTAGAACTATTTCAACAGATAAAACTACTACTTATGCAGATATAATAACGGAAGATATAAACTCAAAAATAGACACTAAAAGTCAAGAAAAAGCCAAGATGGTGCTTGATATAGTAACAGATAACAATTCTTTAACAGAGCGAGAACAAATTGTATTAGAAAAACTAAAAGAAGGTAAATCCAAAATCAAAATATCTGAAGAATTGAATATTGCTGTCGAAAATGTTCATAAACATGTATCAACATTTATAAAAAAGATTCAATATGAAAACGGTTGTTTGCCTGAAGAAATAAAAGGAAAAATAGATACTCTTAAAACTCATTTCAAATTTGAGGATAAAAACAAAGATATAGAAAAGCTTTTGATAAAACTCCCTCAAGCCAAATCAATTTCTACAGATAAAATAATAAAGGTTACAAACATATATAGTAAACTTTTGGGAATACCTGCCGAGAAAATTGTACATATTTTTTCAAATTGTCCTACATTAATATCTGTAGATATTAATACTATAAAAGGCAATATAAAAAGTTCAAGTAAATTATTAAATATAACCGAATCAGATTTTGTAAAATTGTGTAAAAATCAACCTTCGTTATTATATATGTCACCTACAAATTTGAGTGAAAAAGCCGAAAACTTCAAAAAAAGATATAAATTTTCACATAACGATTTTTTAAAACTTGTTACTAGTTCCCCAAATATTTTATATGCAAAAGCCTCAACTATTGAAAATAATATTCAGGGATTAGCAAAAATATTATCAATTTCTGAAAAAGATTGTTTAAAAATAATTCAAAAACAACCTCGATTATTAGCAAGGGATAGTAAACAATTAGAAGCAACGATGAAAAAGACTGCAAAATTGTTGAATATAGATTATGAAAAGTTTGTATCTTTAGCGATAAGACAAGTAAACTTAATTTATCAAAAGCCTGAAACTGTTTTTAAGAATGTAAATGAAGGAGCAAAGAAGTTCAAACTTGATTTTGAAACTCTTAAAAATAGTTATGTCAAAAAACCTCAATTATTAATACAAAAACCAGATACAATATATAAAAATGTTAAAGAGTTTTCTAGTTTATTGAATATTTCAGAAGAAGCTACAATAAAATTATGTCTTAAAGCACCACAATATTTTTATACTAATCCTAAAACTCTTTATGTGAAAGCTACAGAACTGGCAAAATTAAAAGGAGTTGATTTAAAATCTGTTGTAACATTATGTATCAAACAGCCTAATATACTTTTATATAAAACATCACTAATAAAACAAAAAATGAATATCGTTGATTTATATTCAAAAGTTATTAATGAAAATTTTAGTGGGGATACAATTCCAATGTATAAAAACGAGATATTGTATTCAAATATTTTGAGATATTTACTAAGGCCAGAAAATAAATCTACAGTATCATCATCAAAAAATGTGTATGAAGCAGTCAAAGAGAAGATTAGTTTAAATCCAAATAAAGAGTACACATTTAAACTTCCAGAACATACCGAAACGGAAAATTTTATACATTTTTCAGAGAATTTATCAAACGAATTATTAGGTAAAAATATTTTTAAATTTCGTGTTGGGGATAAATAGACTATCGCTTAGAAGTGGTTAAAAAGTTCTTTGCAAGTAAGCTAGGCTATTTATAAGAAGTTCGTAGCATTAATGTGGTAAAAGTTAAAAAATCTACAAGTAATTCGTATCTGATAAGAAGAAGGTTGAATTTTATCTGTTCTTAAAAATATTTTTAGCAGAATTATGGGAATTGTAAATTTACAGAAGGTTAATTATTTATTACAGAAATGCTAAACTATAATAAAAATATGCTATAATATAGGTAAGACAATTTCCCTAAAATAAGGATAATTTATAATGAAGGAATACAAATCAGGAACATATATTTTACACAAAGGCTACAAACCATTTAATCCGTCATTTATTAATGATGATATAGATTGGAAGTTAGATGAGCTCGCACCGTTATTGCAAGACGCAAGTCTTTGGCTTGGTAAATTAAATTCTTATGCTGATTTAATTCCTAATATTGAATTTTTTATTAAAATGTACGCAACAAAAGAAGCTACAAATTCAAACAGAATTGAAGGCACAAGAACAACATTTGATGACGCTATTTCGCCGGTTGAACAAATTAAACCAGAATTTCGTGATGATTGGCATGAAGTTCAAAACTATATTCAAGCTATAAATTACTCTATTGAAAGATTAAATGAGCTACCAATTTCAATGAGGTTAATTAAAGAGGCTCATAAAATTTTGTTGCAAGGTGTTAGGGGCGAACACAAAACTCCTGGCGAAATTAGAAAGACACAAAACTGGATTGGAGGTTCTTCACTTCAAGACGCTTTTTTCATTCCGCCTGAACCTAATATGTTGCCAGATTTATTAACTGATATTGAAAAGTTTTTGCATAACGAAAACTTGCAAGTGCCTGAAATAATAAGAGCCGGCATTGTTCATTACCAATTTGAAACAATCCACCCGTTTTTAGACGGTAACGGTAGAACTGGCAGACTTTTGATTATTTTGTATTTGATAAGTGCAAGGTTATTGAATAAACCAGTTTTGTATATTTCAGACTTTTTTGAAAGAAACAGAATGTCTTATTATGATTCGCTTTCAATGGTTAAACAAACAAATAATATTACTCAATGGCTGAAATTTTTCTTGAGTGGAGTTATTGAAACATCAAAAAATAGTATCAAAACTTTTGAAGAAATTATTAAACTTAAAAAAGAAGTTGAAAGCAAACTTGAGAATATTGGCAAAAAAGCAACAAACGGTCAAAAATTATTAGAATTGTTGTATTCAACTCCAAAAGTTAATTCAAAAATTGTTTGCGAAAATTTAGACATAACTTCTGCAACTGCAAATGGACTTTTAAAAGCATTTGTAGACATTGGAATTTTAGAAGAAAAAACAGGTTTCAATAGAAATCGTTTTTATGTTTTTGAAGATTATATAAGAATATTTAGATAATAAACAATCCGAATTTGCAATTTTTTTTAAATACAGCAAAAGAGCCACTGTAGTGGCTCTTTTTACGAAAAAATACCCTGGATGCGATTCGAACGCATGACCTACCGCTTAGAAGGCGGTTGCTCTATCCAGCTGAGCTACCAAGGCACATTTTTAAAAATATTCAATTTTGATACTTTGTTGGTTTTCACCAACCGGTTAGCTGAATTAGTTTACTTTGTACTAACAAAATCTAACCATACAACTATATTATCATATAAAATTTTCCCTGCAAGTATTTATTTGAAATAAATAAATCATTTATTTAATTTATTAATAGTTTTTCAAATTTGTTATATAATCATTGTATGAAAAAACTATTAACATTAACACTTATAGCATTGACTTTATGCGTTTCTATCAATTCAGCATCTGCAGCTGATAAAAAAACTTTTAATTTTACTAAACAAAAAACAGAGAAAGGCTATGTTTCTTCTCTATATTCTGTAGCTAAATTTTTTGGTGAATATGAATATGCAGCAAACAACTATAACCATAATACATTTTTGAGTGTGTATTCCAAAGACTATATCAGCTCTGACGGGTTCAACTATGATATTATGAGCCGTTTAGTAAAAGATACTTGGAAAACCTACCCTGGTATCAAATACCATGTCAAAGTAAACAGTGTTAATTTCTATAACAATCTTGCTGTTGCTGATGTTACAGAAACTGCTAAAGGATATGCAAAGGTTGAAAATGAGAATGTCGCAGAGTTTGTAAGCACAATGCAATCAATATACTACCTAAAGCCTAACGGTAATAGCTGGATTATTACAAGCGATTACACGACAAAAGAAAATATTATTTTGTCATGGGGTGATGCAAAATTTGCCAAAATTAAATTTGATGTGCCAAACCAACTCAAAGCAGGGCAAGAATATACAGCGACACTTAGTGTAAACCAACCTAGTGGTGTTCTTTCAATAGGTTCTATTACTGCAGATAAGATTACTTATCCTCAAACTCCGTCAAAAGAAATTTATCGCAAATTCTCATCTGACGGCAAACTTGAAAGAATAATGAAAACTAATACGGAAAACACCAATGAATATGTTGTTGCAACAGTTGGGTTTACAAGACCAAAAGTTGATGATAACCAAAATTTAGATATAAATCTTACAGGTTATGCTTGTTTAATGGAAAGAATTAATGTTATACCTGTTAATAAATTTATAGAGGAAAAAGATGTCCAAACAAAGTAACTCATATAAATTTGTCTATTTTGTTATATCAGTATTTTTCTTAATAGTGTTTAATCTATATACATCAACTTATTTGTCTGCAATATCACAGGATACAATATTGTTTTTACCTGGTTTGAAGTTGAATTATATGGAAAACACAGGTGCGGCATTTTCAATTTTGCAAGACTATAAAATTGTATTAATAATATTCGCAGTTACGGCTATAATTGGTATATTTTGTTATTTAGTCAAAAATCTCAAAGAATTAACTATGATGAATGTATTTATGATTTCATTGTTGTTATCAGGAATCGCTTGTAATTTATTTGAGCGTATAGCATTTGGGTTTGTAAGAGATTATTTTGAACTTAGTTTTATTAATTTCCCTGTATTTAATATCTCAGATATTTTTATTAATGTCAGTGTTATTGTTATAATGTTTATGTTATTCAGAAACTACTCAAAGAAATAATATTACAATGGACAATAATTCAAAATTTATAATAGATTATAATGACGAAGGTAAAAGGCTTGATGCTTATTTGTCGGAAATGCTTGTTGATATCTCTCGCTCAAAGATTCAATCTGCGATAAAAAAAGGTGAGATTTTGGTAAATTCCAAAACGGCAAAACCCTCATATCAACTGAGGGAAAATGATGTTATTGAGTGTGGTAATTTTGAGGCTGAACTTCACAATATCCCGCCACAAAATATTCCTCTAGATATAATTTATGAAGATGAAAATATGCTCGTTGTAAACAAACCTTCTGGCATGTTGACTCACCCTACGACAACAGAAAAAGAAAATACTTTAGTAAATGCTTTGAAATATAGGTATGGAGAAAATCTTTCTGATATCAATGGAGAATTTCGCAGAGGAATTTTACATAGGCTTGATAGAAACACTTCTGGGCTTTTGATGGTTGCTAAGAATAATCAAACACACGAGTTTTTGGCTAATCAAATAAAAGAAAAAACTGCAATTCGTAAATATTTAGCAGTTGTTAGAGGTGTGATTACCGAAGATAAAGTCTTAAATTTTCCAATAGGACGTCACAAAACAAAACCTCAAAAAATGGACGTAATTTTTGATGAAAAAGGAAAACCAAGTATCACAGAGATGCGAGTATTAGAAAATTTTACTGATGCAACTCTTGTTGAATTAACTCTTAGGACAGGAAGAACTCATCAGATTAGGGTTCATATGAGCCATATCGGACACCCTGTGTATAATGATACTTTGTATGGGTTTGGGAAGATGAGGATTCAAACCGAAGAACAGGTGCTTGAGGCATATAAGTTGAAGTTTACAAAACCCTTTGGTAATGAGATAATTGAGCTAGAAATTCCAATGGATAAAAAGTTGATAAAGGTTTTGGATTATTTAAAACAAAACGAACTTAAGGAGAAATAGAATGAATAAGAGAATGTTTTT
>ULNN01010234.1_pt1 | contig 21557 bp, 16 predicted proteins | sample 1951931 | NCBI WGS metagenome assembly ULNN01 (sample SAMEA4835578, study PRJEB28245) | human gut metagenome | biome: gut microbiome; material: fecal sample | place: Denmark | collected 2008
TAGCACTTTCTGCAGCTCTTTCTGCTGCACGTTCTTTGTTCTTTTGACTTTTAACCAAAATAGTTCTCTTAGGAGTTCTATCAGGTTGAGAAAAAGATTTTCGTTGTGGTGTGCTTAGGCTTTGAGCATTTTTAGGTGCAACAAAGTTTGTTCCAAAACTTCCCGAATGGAAAGATTTTTTAGAAGAAGCTTCACCCCAGTCTGATTTTGAAGAGGTTGAGTATGATGAGCTGTTAGAGCTTGAACCACTCCGGTTGTTGCCCCCTGTAGAGCGTATTTTATTAACAGCACTTCTAAAGGTTCTTTCTGATGAATATTCTCCGTTAGATGAAGATGTTTCAATTAGCTGAGGTGGGATTTCTTCAATAAACCTACTTGGATTGTAATATTTGTATTCGCCCCACATTTGTCGTCTTTTTGCTGATGATATATATAGTTTTTCTTCAGCACGAGTAACGCCTACATACATCAGTCTGCGTTCTTCTTCCAATTCTGACATAGAATTGAAGGTTCTTGAATGAGGGAAAATACCTTCTTCTACACCTGCTAAGAATACAATAGGAAATTCCAAACCTTTTGCTGAGTGTAGAGTCATCAATGTTACATTGTTGCTTATTTCTTCCATTCCATCAATGTCAGAAACTAATGCAACTTGTGCCAAAAACTCACCAAGTCTGTTGTCATTGTCCTCTGGTTCGAATTCGTTTGCTACATTCACAAGCTCTTGAAGGTTTTCTATTCTTGCGAGTTCTTCAGGACAACCGTCTGCTTGCAATTCTTGAATATAGCCACTTTTTTCGATTACTAAACTGATAAATTCGTGTAGAGGATATCTGTGTTCAATTTCTTTTAGGTTTTTGATTAGTTTGCCAAATTCTATAAGTTTTGAACGAGTTTTAGGTGCAATTTCTGTTGCGTCCTGTATTCTTTCAACAGCTTCAAATAGGCTTATATCGTTGCTGTCTGCAAATGCTTGTAAGTTTTTAAGGGTTGTTTCACCTATTGAACGCTTTGGAACATTAACAATTCTTCTGAAACTTTGTGAATCGTTTACATTATAAATAAGTTTCAGGTATGCAATAGCATCTTTAATTTCTTTTCTGTCATAGAACTTTAGCCCACCATAGATTTTGTATGGTATGCCTGCTGCGATGCACGCTTCTTCTAGGGCACGAGATTGAGCGTTTGTTCTGTATAATATTGCGAATTGATTATAATTAGCTGATGTTTTTTTGATAGTCGAGGTTATGAAATTAGCCTCATCAGATTCATCATCAGCTTCATAGTATGATATTTTTTCTCCGTCACCTTTGTTTGAATAAAGAACTTTGTCAACACGTTCTTCGTTATTCTCAATAATAGCGTTTGCAGCTTTCAGGATACAACCTGTTGAACGATAGTTCTGTTCTAATTTTATCAGCTTACATTTTTTAAAGTCGTTTTGGAAATTAAGAATAATTTTGAAATCTGCACCACGCCAACTATAAATTGATTGGTCAACATCACCAACAACGCATAAAGAACGAGATTCTGGTATTTCATTTTCTGGTAAAAAGTTTGTATATAGTGCTCTTACCAAATTGTATTGTGCTTGGTTTGTATCTTGAAATTCATCTACTAAAATATGTTCAAAACGAGAATAATATTTTTCTCTGACTTCAGCATTTTGGTCTAACAATTTAACGCAAAGCATAAGCATATCGTCAAAGTCTATTGCGTTGTTATTGTTCAAAATGTTTTCGTATTCTTCAAAAACTTGAGCAATTTTTTGTGATTTAAAATCTCGTGCAAATGTTGCAAAAGTATAAGCGTCTTGCATTTTGTTTTTAGCATTTGAAATAACTGCTTTAACAAGTTTTGGCTGATAAGTTTTGTCATCAAGATTGAGTTTTTTTATGGCTTGTTTGATAACTGCCATAGAGTCTTGTTCATCATAGATAGTAAAATTTTTATCTAGGGATTTACCTGATTGGAACGCGTATTTGTCGATATCTTGTCTTAAAATACGACCACAAATACTGTGAAAAGTCCCAACCCACATATATTTAACTACATCTTCGCCAAGAATTGCAGATAATCTTTCACGCATTTCTTTCGCTGCTTTGTTGGTAAATGTAACAGCAAGGATATTATGGGCTTTTATGCCGTTTTTTATCATATATGCAATACGAGAAGTCAAGACTTTTGTCTTTCCACTTCCTGCTCCTGCTAGTATTAATAATGCTCCCCTTGTCGTTTTGACAGACTCAACTTGCTGTTCGTTTAAGTTCTCTAATAAATTTTCCATTCCCTATTTCCAAAATCAAAGTTTTATGATATCATTACCATACATGAAAAAAATATAGTTTGCAATTAGAAGGTGAAAAAATGTCAGATAACAAAAATTTAGCAGATAATAACAATGAAAGCCAAGTATCATCTATTATGGTGCCTATTGATGATAAAGTTGATGCAGGGAATTCATCACCAGATACAGTTGATGAATTATCAATGGAATTAGCTACTATTAAACAATCAGCAAAAAGAATTGCTATTATTGGTTCAAGAAATCTTGCAATTACTCACCAACAAATGATTGAAACTTTAGCTACTGCTCTTGTTAGTCAAGGCAACACTATTATTACGTCAGGTGGTTCTTATGGTACTAACGCAGCGGCTATAAGAGGGGCTATGAAATCTAACCCTCAAAAATTAAAAGTTATTTTACCTCAAACAATCGGGCAACAACCTAGTGATGTTCAAGATCAGCTTATCGGTGTTCCAAATATTGTTGAACACGCTGATAGAGCGATGATGACTTTAGCTGATGCTTCAAGAGTTTGTAACAGAGAAATTATTGATGACTGTAATCAGTTAATTTGTTTCTTATCTCACACAAGTAAAACACTTCATACTGCTGTAGAATATGCAGAAGAAGGTCATAAAGTCGTTACTGTATTTTACTTGGATTAATTGAGATATTATGGATTTAATAAAAAATTTGACAGGGAAAGACCCGAAAGGTTATGAACCTGTTGCTAGTCGTATAATTAATGAACCTGATGTAGAATTGTTTGAAGAACTTGTTTCTAAAGACGATTATTTGTTTGATTTTATCAAACAAAATGTTGCTCAGCGTTTGGCAAAAGCTTGTAATAAGTCAAATTTCAAAAATTTGTTCAAGTTTTTAAACATTTACTCACCATATTATGATGAGTTTATTTCATCTACTCTAGCTCAGTATGCTGATGATGATGTGATAAGAAGAATGTTGGATATTTTGAAAAACGGTACAGAGTCAGAACAAACTTATGCTGCAAGTTTCTTTTCGTATATTAGAAATGAAGATGCTCTTATGCCATTAAGAGAAAGGGCTTATTCTGAAAATACAGATTTAGCAACTAATTGTGCTAGAGCATTGTCAAAATTGGAAGATATTGAAGCATATACCGATGCTTTATCAAAATTAAAATCAAAAGATTCGTTTGAGCAGTATTCTGCAGTGAAATTTTTGGTTGCGTATCAAAATACAGATTCTTTGAAAGAAATTTTTGTAGCTATGAAAAATTCACCAATGTCAGAAAATATAGCTGCAGAGATACCGTTTTTGTGTTCTCTAAATTCTCTTTTGAATACAGAGTTAAACGATGATGCAATACTAGCATTTTGTTATATCATAAATGGTTTGGTGGAATTGATACCTGTATCTCAGATAATTGATTTTGAGTTCTATTCAATGATAGATACTATGTTGAAGGCAACGCCTACAGGACCTATTGCCGTTGCATTGTTACTTGCGAAAGAAAAATTTAATTTGTTTGTCGAAAATGAAGAATATCTTTTTGACGAAGATAAAAACACTAAAAACGAAGTAAATGATATCAATATTTTGCTAAGCAAAATGAATATCAATAAGTATTTGTCACCTTTGTATGAGGAATTGTATGAAGATAGTGACTTTATATATTTTGTAATGGAACTTGTCAGAGATGAAGAGGCTATCGCATCATTATTATCAGGTGAAAATCAAACAGTAATTTTAAAAGCAATGACTTTGTTAAAGAGCATGGGAAGTTTAACTCCTGAATACAAAGCAACAGGCTTGGCTAATATTACTGATGAAAATATCAAGTCAGTTGCGCTTGCTCTTTAGTATTTAGATACCCAGTTCCCTTTCTAATGAGTTAAGATTGTTTTTTATTGTAATAACTTCTTGCAAAACTACTTTTGCAAGGTTGCTTGTATCAAATTTTTTAAGGTTGTTATCTTCTCTTATAGCTTCTAATAATATGCGTGTTAAGCTCTCTAGTATATTAATTTTAATGCTTATTTCCAATAACTGTTCGTTCATGTTTAACCTTTAGATTTAATATATTACCCTATAATATAATAGCACTTTATTTTTATATCACAAGGAGTTGTTTAATATATTTACAAAGTTAAATATTTTTATTATGTTTTAAAATCATGTGGTTAGAGTTGAAAAATGAACATTTTACAAAACCTAATTTTTTGTAAAACCCTTTTGCCGTATCTGTTGCGTACAGTTCAATATCTTTGTTTGGGTAAGTTTCTTTTAGAGAGTTAATAATTCCAGTTCCGATATTTTTGTATTCGGGCAGATGCTCTTTTTCTTTTTCGTTTGGTGATATTTTGTCAATAATAGAAAATACAAGGTCAATAACATCAGATTTGTTGGCTTTTGACATGTAGTCAGGTTTGGTTTGCAGATATGCAATTTCATTCTTGTTAAATTTTTCTGAGACTTCGGCAATACCCAAAAACTTTTGGGTGTCAGGTTTGTCCAGGTTATTTTTTTGCGTTGTGATTCCATAAAAATGGTGGTTGGGTTTTTGTCCGACAACGGAATCTATGAACGCTGAATTATATATGGTTTGGGCATATATAGCTTCGTCCCATCTTTTTGAAATGTTGTCCAAGACTTGTAAATCGTTTTTGTTTTGTGGAATAAATTCGACAAAAGATGCTTCTGTTGGATTATAAGATTTGTTATCCCACTGTTTTATTGTTGTGTATCTTATGAAATTGGCTTTAAAACTTATCGGAGTCATATTGTTGAAACCTTGTAAATGATTTTTATGCGTTCCAAATCAAAACTTTAGAGGTCGGGTCGGAGTCAAATTTTTCAAATCCGTTTTTCTTATAAAAACTAACTGCATGTGATACAGATCTGACCTTCATCGGTTTTGTCGGGTACAAGTCTTTTAATGTGTCTAAAATACCTGTTCCTACACCTGAATATTTTCTTTTGCTGAGTGCACCGGTACTGTATGTTGCTTCCGGATTGACTTGTAAAATTTCAAGCTCGTTGAGTTTGTAGGCTTCGCTGAGTTCTGCCAAGCCTAAAATTTTATTGTAATCAAGATTTTCAAAGTTATCTTTTTGTTTGGTAACGGCAAAGATATGCCTACCACCCAACTTCCATAAATAAGTATCTTTTGAATCTTCGTATATAAAATCTGCAAGACTGTCTTGCCAGTTTTCGGTGGTCTTTTTTAGAGCTTTCATATCGTTTCTATCTGTAATATCAAGTTCAACAAAAGATGCTTCTTGCTTGTTCTTTTGAGAATCTTTTATGTATGTAGGTTTGATATAATTCGCTTTGAAATTTATTGAAGTCATATTGGTATAAAACTTGTAAAAATATTTTTTGCTGTTTAGGTGTCATTGCAAACGAAGTGAAGCAATCCGGTTCCTTTAATGAACGAGGAAGAAATTCAAGACAGGGTGTAGGGATTGACGCAGGTCAATTCCGAAATCCCGTTTAGTGCGAACAATCAAGACGAGGAGATGTCCGTTAGGACAGAAGAGTAAAAGTTTTATTTTTATTTATTCACAAAAGAAGGACGGAAATATTATTTCCGTCCTTTTCAATAATTATAGATAAGTGATGAGATTAGTTCGTTTTACCTTAGCTTCACATTAACCGTTCTATGTGTGCCTCTCTTCTGTTTAGTGTATTAGGCATTTGAATGTTTTGTTACCCCCTCTTGCCTTCTATGTTAATTTGGTATTCTCCCTAGTCAACGTAGCAGCTCAATAGAGTGTTATTTCTCATTTTTTTCAATGCTCTTAATTCTGTTTGTCTGATACATTCTTTGGTAACACCGTAGATATTGCCGATTTCTTCCAATGTGCGTTTAGATATATCCCCCAAGCCATAACGCATTTTTACGATAGCTTGTTCTCTGTCTTTTAGAGTGGAGATAACTATTTCTAAATCTTTTTTTAGACCGTCAGCTTCAACTGATGATGAAACATCTGCAGATGAGTCTTCTAGAATATCTGCAACATTTAACTCTTTTCCATTTTGACATTCCATACTGCCTTCAATAGAAATTGTTTTTGAGTATGCAGACAAGAATGTATCAAGTTTGTCAGGAGAAATGTTCATCTTTTCAGCAACATCTTTGTTTTTAACTTGACAGTTATATTTTCTTTCCATTTCTGCTTTAACTTTAGAGAATTTAGATAAAGTTTCTTGTATATAAACAGGTATTTTCATGCTGTGAGATTGTTCAGAAATTGCTTTGAACATAGCTTGTTTAATCCACCAAGTAGCATAAGTTTGGAATTTATAGCCAAGTTTCCAGTTGAATTTTTCTACAGCTACCATTAAACCTAAATTTCCTTCTTGAATCAAGTCAACTAAAGGAAGTGCTGACATGTGAATAGCTTTTTTTGCGATTGTTATTACAAGTCTTAAGTTTGCCTGTATAAGTTCTCTTTTTGCATCTTCATCACCAGCTTTAGCTTTTCTTGCAACTTCTTTTTCTTCTGAAGCTGATAATACAGGAAATTTTGAAATATCTCTGATATAACGTGATAAATCTGAATCTGAGCAAGCTTTTAAAACACTTATTCTTGCTGGGTTGCTTGATTTGTTAGTTTTCTTCATTTTAATTGGTAACTGTTCTGCCATACATAAACTCCTTATACACTATACACTATCGAATTATTAAATTGGGGTACACAACTATCTTTTGAAATTTTACTATCTTAAAAAAATAGCACTTGTTACATATTAAGTATATACCGAGTATATACAAAAGTCAATTATCTTGTTACAATTATTTACAAAAGTGCTAGGTAAATAAAATATTTATAGTATAATTAAACTCGTAAGAAATAAAGTAATAGTAAATGATTTCGGCTATCGAGCAGTCGGAGAAAGAAGGAAAAATGATTCCAGAAACAAAACAAATGAGCCTAGAGATAGGCGGTAAGACAGTTACCATAGAAACTGGGAAGTATGCACAATCAACAAACGGTAGTGTAACTGTTAGATGTGGCGATACTATGTTATTCGTTCACGCAGTTGTTAGTAAAGAACCAAGAGTTGGTATAGATTTCTTCCCATTATTAATTGATTATGAAGAAAGAATGTCTTCTATCGGTAGAATCCCTGGTGGATATAATCGTTCAGAAGGTAAAGCCAGTGATAAAGCTATTTTAGTATCACGTTTGATTGATAGACCTATAAGACCTTTATTCCCTAAAGGTTACAGAAACGATATCCAAATTGTTGCTCAATTATTTAGTTATGACCAACAAAATCAACCTGATACATTAGCAATGTTAGGTGCATCTTGTGCATTAATGTTGTCAGGAGCTCCTTTTGAAGGACCTATTGGTGCAGTAAGAGTTTCTCGTGATGAAAACGGTGAATTTATTGCAAACCCTACTCACCAACAAGCAAAACAATCAAATCTTGATATCGTTGTTGCTGGTACTCATGATTCAGTAATTATGGTTGAGGCTGGTTGTAATTTTGTTTCTGAAGACGATATTATGTCAGCAGTTGAATTCGCTCAAGGCGAAATTAGAAAACAATGTGATGCTCAAGTTGAATTTGCAAAACAATGTGGAGTAGAAAAACAAGAATTCGTAAACCCTTACGATACATCAGAAATTAAACAAATTATTGATGAAACTGCTCACGATATGATTTTTGACGCATATCACAACTTTGATAGAGAATACAGACAAAATAAACTTGAAGAAGCTAAAAATCTTGTAAAAGAAAAAATTGATGCACTTCCTGAAGACCACGCAATTAAAACAATGATGGAAGAAACAGGTATTGATTTTGTTGCAGAAGAATTTAAGGCTGCAGAAAAGAAAATTATGAGAGCTATGATTCTTGACGAAGGCGTAAGAGCTGACGGAAGAAAACCTCATGATGTTCGTCCAATTTGGTGTGAAGTTGGTGTTATTCCAAGAGCACATGGTTCAGCAGTATTTACAAGAGGTCAAACTCAGGTGTTGTCTGTTGCAACATTAGCAGGCCCTAGCATGAAACAAGAGCTTGACGGTGTTGACCCTCAAACAGAAAAAACTTATATGCATAAATATATCTTCCCAGGATTCTCAGTTGGCGAAGTTAAACCTCTAAGAGGCCCAGGAAGACGTGAAGTTGGACACGGAAATCTTGCTGAAAGAGCAAATATTCCTGCACTTCCTTCTCAAGAAGAATTTGGTTATACAATCAGAGTAACATCAGATGTTTTAGAATCAAACGGTTCAACATCTATGGCATCTACTTGTGGTTCATCAATGGCATTAATGAATGCTGGTGTTCCAGTTAAGTGTATGATTGGTGGTGTTGCAATGGGTATGATTAAAGAAGAAGGCAGAGAACCTGTTGTATTAACAGATATCCAAGGTATTGAAGACTTCTTGGGTGATATGGACTTCAAAGTTACAGGTAATGATGAAGGTATCACAGCACTTCAAATGGATATGAAAGCAAAAGGTATTCCAAACGAAACTTTAAGACGTGCTTTGCAACAAGCAAAAGAAGGCAGACTTCATATCTTAGGTGAAATGAGAAAAGCAATTACTCAACCTGGACCAATGTCACCATTTGCACCAAGTATTTCTACAATGACTATTCCAACAGAAGATATCGGAACAGTTATCGGGCCTGGTGGTAAACAAATCAGAGCTATCATTGAAGCATCAGGTGCTGAAATTGATATCCAAGATTCAGGTATTGTTACAATCACATCTAACGACCAAGAAGGTGCAGAAATCGCTAAGAAAATGATTAGAGATTTAACTTTCAAACCTGAAGTTGGGATGGTATTAAAAGGTAAAGTTGTAAGAATTATACCTATCGGTGCTTTCGTTGAATTAGGTGGCGGCAAAGATGGTATGGTTCACATTTCACAAATTTGCCAAGAAAGAATTGAAACTATTGAACCACATGTAAATGTTGGTGACGAAGTTATTGTTAAGATTATCAAAATCGATGACAGAGGCAGAGTTAACCTAACAATTAAAGGTGTTTCAGAAGAAGAAAAAGCTCAATTTAACGCTTAGTTTCATTCTTTCAGAATACAATTTAACTCCTCAAAGATTCTTCTTTGAGGAGTTTTTTATTATCAAAAATCTGTGAGTATAGTGCCATTACTAGCCTTCAAATTTGTTCTAAACTATACGGTTGATATTAAAATTTTTCGACTAAAGATTCAAAGATTAAGTCCGTCTATCATGCTACATCAGACAATACTATGGAGAAATAATGTCGGAAGAACTTACAATACCCTCAGTTGAGCATGAAGAAGAAGCAGAACAGGCTTTAGAAAATGCAAGACTTGCGCACCAAAGATATTTAATTAAACAGCAAATAGAAGATATTGATAGAGCAATTCTATATTATGTTGATGCAATAAAATTCAACCCAAAACTTGCAGAGGCATATTATCGTCTTGCCAGCTTGATGTGGGAAAAAGGGCAAATCTCTGTAGAAAGTGCTATTGAACAATGTAAAACTGCGATTACATTAGAACCTGATAATGTAAATGCGCATATTTATACAGGTTATTTCTATTCTTTGGCTAACGATTATAAAAATGCCGAAAAAGAATTTAAGATTGCAATAAATAAACATTCTTCAAATACTGCAAGACCAAGATTATTTTTATCCCAATTAATTCAAAAACAAATGCAATATGAGGGTAAATCTCTCAGTGGTATGATGAAATATTTGTATTATTTTCTAACAGGAAGTATTTTGTTCATTGGTGATTACCCGTCTTTAAAAATGATGTATGAATCTATTGCCGATAATTTTTCTGTAATTTCTTACAGGACTATTGGTGCAACTTTAGAAAAAATCCGAATGTTTCCGACAGCCTTCAATGCCTATTCTATGGGTATGGAGAAAACTCAACATGGAGATATTTTCTACAAAAAATTGGGAGATTTATCTCTTGAATGTAATGATGTTGTGTCCAGTCTTGAGTATTACAAAAATGCTCTAAAAACTTCCCCAGAAAACCGAGAAGTTTTGCTAAAACTTGCAACTATTATGCAAACATATTTCCCTGAAGAAATTGATACTATTATTGATTACTATAACAGATTATTAGAGTTCGGTGTTGATAACGGAAAGATTTATTATGAATTAGGACATCTTTATCTTCGCCGAGGTGATAAAATTAACTCTGTATCAGCCTTCAAGTTGGCATTAGGAGAAGAACCTAATAACCCTTATTATAACAATTCTCTTGCCTATGCACTTGTTAGAGCAGAATTGTTTGATGATGCGATAGAATATTATCAAACAGCTATCAAGTTAAACCCTGATGCAAGCTGGACATCTATTGTCTGCCATGCTTTGGGTGCGTTGTATGGAGAAGTAAAAGGAAACTTTGAAGCTGCAGAAGCAACATTCCAAGCAGGGCTTGTGCTTGATTCTAATAACTATGATTTATTGTTGTCTTTGGGTGATTTGTTTATGGCTCAAGGAAATTTAGATAAAGCTATAAAAACTTATTGTGACGGTATCACAATGAATCCTGATAATTTCATAGCTTATGCAAAAGCAGGTTTAGCATTGTGGGAAAAAGATTATGTAGAAGAAGCCTTGGTGTCTTTGCATAAGGCAGTTGATTTGAATCCTGATTTTGAGGTCGCTCATAACAACCTTGGTGTTGTTTATCTTGACGGTATGGGTGATGCTTATGAAGCCTTAAATCATTTTAAACGTGCAATAGAACTTAACCCTAATTATACACTTGCTTATTTCAATGCCGGACGAGCGTATCAGGTTATGGAAGAAAAAACTGCGTCTGCTGAATACTATCAAATGGCATACGATTTGAATCAACTTACTCAGGAACTTGATAACGAAGATATCAAGTCCAGATTGCATGATTTGTTTGATTAATCAAAATTGATATAGATTAAAATATTATTGCCTAGATATTGTCATCTAAAAGATTTTCGGATTTTGATGATGATACAGCTAGTTTGTCACAACGTTCATTGAATTCATGACCGGCATGTCCTTTTACCCATACGAGTTCTATCTCATGTGGGGTCATAGCATTAGTCAATCTTTGCCACAAATCAACATTTTTAACAGGCTTTTTAGCTGAAGTTTTCCAGTTATTCTTTTGCCAAGATTCAAGCCATTTTTGCTGAAAAGCATCAATAAAATATTTACTGTCAGAGGTTATTTTAACCTTGCATGGTTTTTTTAGGGCTTCCAGCCCTGTAATAACTGCCAAAAGCTCCATTCTGTTGTTTGTCGTATGTTTATAACCTGCAGTTAATTCTTTTTCGTGATAGTTTCCTGAATTGTCTTTGTATCTCAAAATAGTGCCATAACCACCTGCTCCAGGGTTGCCACTGCAAGCACCGTCAGTAAACATTTCTACAAATAATTTCTCTTTTCCCATAGACAAATCATATAAATAAAAGGTTTACATGTCAATAAATATACATTTTTTATAACACTTGTAAACTAATTATCTTTATTGTATTTTTTTAGATGTAAGTAAATTTTTTACAGTATAAGAAGGAGGCTCAAATGAGCGAAAGAAAATTAGTAGGAACAGAAGAAATGTTCAAAAAAGCACTAGCAGGTGGATATGCTATTGGTGCTTACAATGTAAACAACATGGAAATTCTACAAGGTATCGCAGAAGCTGCTGAAGAAACAAGATCTCCAATCATTCTTCAAGTATCTGCAGGTGCTAGAAAATATGCTAACCAAACTTATCTAATTAAGTTGGTTGAAGCTGCTTTGGCTACAACTACAGTACCTATCGCATTACACTTAGACCACGGTGCAGATTTCGAAATTTGTAAAGCTTGTATCGACGGTGGTTTCTCATCTGTAATGATTGACGGTTCTAGATTCCCATTCGAAGAAAATGTTGCAGTTACTAAGAAAGTTGTTGAATACGCTCACGAAAGAGGAGTTTCTGTTGAAGCTGAACTTGGCAAATTAGCAGGTGTTGAAGATGATGTAAATGTTGATGCTAAAGATGCTAAATATACAAATGTTAAAGAAGCTGTTGAATTTGTTAAACAAACAGGTTGTGATTCATTAGCAATCGCTATTGGTACTTCTCACGGTGCTTACAAATTTGCAGGTGAAGCTAAACTTGACTTTGATAGATTAAAAGAAATCAAAGATGCTCTAAAAGAAGCTGGTTTTGGTGATTACCCAATCGTTCTTCACGGTTCTTCATCAGTTCCACAAGACTTAGTTGCTAAATGCAACCAATACGGTGGTAAATTACCAAACGCACAAGGTGTTCCAGAAGATATGCTTAACTACGCTTCTAAACACGGTGTTGCTAAAATCAACATTGATACAGACTTGAGATTGGCTATGACTTCTACTATCAGAGAATTTTTCATTGAACATCCTGAAAAATTCGACCCACGTGAATACATGGGACCTGGTAGAACAGCAGTTAAAGAACTTGTTATGCACAAAATGAGAGATGTATTAGGAACAGCTGGTCACGCTGATGACTAATAATTTCTAAAAAGTTATTTAAACTTTTGAAAGAGTCCAACTTTAGTTGGACTCTTTTGTTTTAGGTATTTATCTTTTATTAAAAATATGTTACAATCGTCCTATGAAATTAACATCCAGAAATGAATTAAGTAAGTATAAGATTTTACCCTTCAATTTATATAATGAGGCTGGAGATTTAGTACTAAAAGCAGGAGATGCTTTGACTGTCGGAAAACTTTTACAGCTCAAAGCTTATGAAAAAATCTTTCGTGATTCAAGTCCTGCAGAGGAGGAAGAAACTATTCCTCAAGATGCACCTGAGGAAGGTGGTTCAGAGCCTGAATTAAAGACGGCTGTCAAAAAAATGGATGATAAAGATTTTAGTTACGATACAATTAATCTTTCAGAGTACAAAACCCCTGTTAATAAATATTCCAAGATAGATTATAAAGAGCAAATAAAGCTAAAAGCTTATTTGATGAAAACAATAGATTTATTGAATAAGACTTCTATAAAAGAGGCTTTTCCTAAGATAGCTAATCTTAGTGAGATTATTACTCAAACCGTAATCCCAAAATTTGATGAAGTCAGTCATTATTCAGAATTGAGATTGTTAGGTGATTACGAAATCTGTCATCCTATAAATGTTGCAATTATGTCAGGTATGATAGCCAAAAAAATGGATTTTGAAAAAGATTTTATATCAGATATTATTCTTGCTGGAGTATTGCATGATATCGGCAAATACAAAATCCCGAATGCGTTTGAACCTGCAAGTACTCTATCAAATATAGATACCGAAAAATTAAAAACTCATACTATTATTGGACATAATATTTTGAAAGAAATGAATTTGCCTGATAGAATATGTAATGTTGCACTACAGCATCATGAACATAATGATGGTACAGGGTATCCTCATGGGCTTTCAAGTGACTGGATTAGTATAGAAAGCCAAATTGTTAATGTATGCAATAGCTATGACAACTTTGCGTTCAACAAGACAGGTTATGTTGTTAAGAATAATAGAGATGTTTTAAGATTAATGCTATCAATCGGTACAAAAAACTTTTCTGCAGAAATTCTTTATACTTTTGCTCACATGTTCAGCTATAACGATACTATGAATTTCAGTGATATGGCATCATATTCTGCATAAATTCAAAAATAATTTACGGATATAAAAAAGACACCTTATATAAGGTGTCTTTTTTGTGAAACAAATAATAAAAAATTAACCACGAATGCCTAATTTTTTAACTAATGATCTGTAACCTTCAAGATCTTTGCTCTTAAGATAAGATAATAAACCTTTTCTTCTACCTACCATCATTAAAAGACCACGTTTTGTAGCGAAATCTTTTTTGTTAGATTTTAGGTGTTCAGTAAGTTCAGCAATCTTTTGAGTTAACATAGCAATTTGAACTTCTGTAGAGCCTGTATCTTGTTCATTCTTACCGTATTTAGCTACGATTTCTTTTTTGTTTTTCAAATTAATTGACATGTTTTGTTTCCTTTTTTGTTGAGTGATTATTGGCGTAAGCACTCTACATAGATTATCATATAATATCAAATGAGAAAATCAAGACTATTTGTAACAATGTATTAAGACAAATTTAACAAGAGCTTTGGGTCGAGTTATAATAACTTATATAAAAGGGACGGATTATTGTAATTTTTAATTTACTACCCCATGTACTTTTTTAGTATAGGTTTTTTATTGTATGAATTGGAATTAAGATGAATATAAATAGTAATAATAACAAATTTTCACAACCTGCTTTTAAAGCAACATTAAAACATAACGAACATTTAGAAGAAGTATTGAAACATATCAACCATGAAGATAAAAAAGAATTAGATAGAGTTTTAGGTCACTTTTCAACTGTAGCGAAAGATGATGTTGTTGAACTAAGAAAAACAAAAGAAAATAATTCAGAAATTTACTCCTTGGTTAATGCGAAAAACGACAAGAAAAATGTTTTTGTTTGCAGAATGTTTCCTGAAGTAATTTCTGAAGATGATGGTCATATTAATCACAGGCATCACGCAAGAATAGGGTTTGTTGCAGAATCGCTTATTGAAACAATAAGACACGCTGCTACAAAATTCTCTGATGCTTTCCATTCTTTGTTCACAGAGGAATCACATCCCGGACATCGTTTGAAAGATTATTATATTTAGTCAATTCTCAAACTTTGTAATAGCGAGTTTGTTGCTATCGTACTCTTTACCATTATGCAAGACTATGATAGAATACTTGTGAATTGATTTATATTATAAAGGTTTATTGAGAAGATGAATATTATAGAAATTAAGAATAATTTAGTAAAACTCAGTTATAACGAAGATATTACCCTATCATCATTTATAAAAATTTCTGACTTGCGCAATTCATATATTGCACAGATTTTGCACCTTGAGGCTTCAAGAATAGGAAAAGTAGCTATTGCGAGAATCATATTCAATTTTAAATGTGGTATTCAAGCGTATGACGGCTCAATTCCTTCAATTCAAGCAGAGGTTGAGGTTTTAGATGATGAGTTCTTCTTGAATACTTTAGATAAATCAGACCCGTTGCTTATGGGTAAACTTGCGCAAAAGGATTCAGATGTAGTTGTTTCTTCTCGATTACTTATGGATAAACCTATTATTTGTGCAGAAAAATCATATCAATATTCACTTCTTTTAGAAAATCTGCTTAAACAAAATGAAGAAAATTCAAGAAGAACAGTTGTTATAGATGTTACAGGTGATGTTAGAGGTAACAAACTTGTAGCAACAGAAGATTTTAAAATCCCATTGGACAAAAACTCAATAGATTATATCTTTGACAGAGGATTTGATGATTTGACAGCTGAAAACAAAGCCTTTATCCAAGATATTTTCTCAGAATTGAATGACTATATCAAAACAGTTGAGTATATTCCGTTCAATGATTTCAATGCTGTTATTGATTATGAGTTCAAACGCACTCAACAATTACAGTTAATAATTTTAAAGAACAGACTTACACAGTTTGAAAAACTTGGAATATTTGCTCAAAATGCCAATGAGTTCAAGGTCTTGAAGGATAGACTTGAATCTGACAATACTTTGATTGTTGATATTTCCAAATTGTCAGATTCACTTCAAACAGAATATATCAATTATATTTATGCTTGTATGAATGAAATAAATGCTAATTTCTATGCGTTTGTTTCTTTGAACAACAACAATTCAAAATCAGAAACCTTACATACTGTATTAGGTTGTAAAAATGTATTTCCATTAATTGCTTGTCCGTATTCATATAAATATTTGACAGAATTGAAACAATGTTCAAAGAATATGTTTATGTTTACACCTATCAAACAACAAGCTGATTTTGGCGCATACAATATATATTTGAACAAACTCGCAGAAGATGAATATATTTTGTATGGTAAATCAACAAAATTCACACCTCTAATTGTGAAATTAGAAGAAATAAATGATTTTCCAAAAGTAGAAAAAGAACCATCTTTAGAAGAAACTTCATCTTTGTTTGAAGGTTTAGGCAAGGCAGAAGAAACTATGACTGAGGTTGAGCCTATAACAGAACAGATAGTTGAACCTGTTCAAGCACCTGTTCAAGAAGAAACACCTATTGAGAATATTCTAGAAGATACTCAGGTTGAAGATGAACAACCTGTAGAAGATAATAACAAGCTTACATTTGCAGAATTACTAAATAATCCGACAAATGAGATTGAAGATATAGAAGTTGAGCAAGAAGAAACTCCTGAAATAATTGAATCAGAAGTTACAACTCCGGAAGAAGAATTGCCTATGGAAGCTGTAGAAGAAGCACCTATTGAGCAAGCTTCTGAAATTGTAGAAGATACAACAGAAACTGAACCTCAAGAAGAATCACAAGAAATTGATTATGAGGCAGAGTTAAAAGCTCAATTAGCAGATATCAATATTTCTGATGATGATATTGCTGATATTGTTGCGCAAACAAAAGGCACTGAAATTGTTAAGGGTGTAAACGATGATATCGGAGAAATCGCAGAAGAAAGCAATGAAATAGAAGAATCAGAAGAAAAACAAAGTCTAAATCCAAGTGATTTGTTCAAAGCTAGTGAAGAAGCTCCAGCCGATGCAGATGAACCTGAAGAAGATTCAGATTTGACAGATGAAGATTTAGATATGATAGAGTCTTTGGGTGTTGATGTTGAAGAACCTGCACCTCAATCTATTCCTCAAGAAAATATTGTTGATACTCCTGTTCAACAACCAAGCGCTCAGCCACAAGAGGAAAAAAAAACTTCTATAACAGATGAAATTCTGCAAGAAGAAGCTGAAAAAAAAGCTCAAGAGGAAGCTCAAAAGGTTGACCCTGTAGAGGAAATGATAGAAAAACCAGAGGTTTTGCCTGAACACAAAGAAAAAGCAAAAGCTCTTGAAACGAAAGAAGCTCATACACCTATCGTTCCGGTTTATTCTGCAGAAATTCCTGATGAAGATGTTGTTGAAAGTGATCCGATAAACCAAGGTGACAGAGTTGAGCATTCTGAATTTGGTCGTGGTATAGTTGAAAAAATAATCAATTACGGCGACAGAACATTGTGCTCGGTCAACTTTGAACAAGTAGGCAGAAGATTACTTGACCCTAAAATCTCTGAACTTAAGAAACTTTAGAGAGCATATTGAGTAATTTTTGAATTATCAATATTTTTTTAAGTTTCCAGTTTACTTTCAAGCCTATATCAGTAAACACTGTAGATAATAGAGATTTGTCGATGTAATATGATGACATGTCAGAAAATTTGCGATAAAAATTAAATGCAAATTTTTCTGCATCTTTGCCAAGCTGAATAACCTTCATATTCTCGGCATCTTCATCGTTTCTGACATACAAGATATGTATATTCTTTTTAGGGTATTTAGTCTTCAGCTTCTGGCAAGCTTCGATAACCAAACTTGCATTTGTATCCTCGTCCTCTTTGATTGTTGGGTCTTCGACATAAACAATTAAAATCTTTTTGGCAGAATTCATACATAGACGCAGGTTTTTTATGTATTTGTCATACCTTAATTTAACAGCAGGAAAGTTGTTTTCTATTGGCAGTGCAGGATTGTAATCAAACGGATAAATAAATCCTGTTCTTATATCTTTATATTGAACCATACCTTCTCGTGGGGTATCCTTCAGTACTGTAATATCTTTTTGTATCATAAAGTTTTGACAGCCCGATAGTAAAAGATTCATTCTTGTAAAGAAATCACCACCATATATTCTGTCAAATGGGAAATCAAATATTTGAAGTTCCTTTTCTCTAAGAATTTCAGATACTAATGGTGCTGTCCCTATACTAAAAATTAAATCATACTTTTCTGCCATATTAACAGTGTAACATATTTTTAAATAATAAATATAATTTAAAAGTAGTAAATTATTCTTGTTGAGATATAATTATTGGTGACAATTAATAAGAAAAGGAAGGCGACAATGAAAAATTTATCACCATTACAAGAAGAAAGACTAAAATACCAGCCAAAACTACCTTCATCTTTAGCTGGTGGCATAAGCTCACTAAATTGTGTTGAAGGTTCTGCAACTCAATCTGTTGCAAATCAGGCTGAAATCAAAGAATTATTCCAAAATACATACGGAAAACCTGTTGTTACATTCTCAACTTCTAATGAATCAAAATCTTTAGAAGCAAGAAATGTCGGTGTTATTCTATCAGGTGGACAAGCTCCTGGTGGACACAATGTTATCGCAGGTTTGTATGATGCTCTAAAACAATCAAATCCTGAAGGAAAATTATACGGTTTCTTAGGTGGTCCTTCTGGTATTATTGATGGCAAGTATGTAGAATTTACAGACGAATTCATCAATGATTATAGAAATACAGGTGGTTTTGATATTATCGGTTCAGGTAGAACAAAACTTGAAACAGAAGAACAATTTGAAAAATCATTAGCTGTTTGTAAAAAACTAAACATTTCTGCAGTTGTTATCATCGGTGGTGATGACTCTAACACAAACGCAGCACTTTTAGCTGAATGGTTTGTAAAACACAATGCAGGTATTCAAGTTATTGGTTGTCCTAAAACAATCGACGGCGACTTGAAAAACGAACAAATCGAAATTTCTTTCGGTTTTGATACAGCTACAAAAACTTATGCAGAATTAATCGGTAATATAGAAAGAGATGCAAACTCAGCTAAGAAATACTGGCACTTTATCAAAATTATGGGTAGAAGTGCATCACACGTTGCTTTAGAAGCTGCTTTACAAACTCAACCAAATATCACATTAATTTCAGAAGAAGTTGAAACAAAATCAATGTCATTATCTTCTGTAATTGATTATATGGTTGATATTATTGTAAAACGTGCTGATATGGGTAAGAACTTTGGTATTGCAGTTATCCCTGAAGGTTTAATCGAATTCATTCCTGAAATGAAATCAATGATTGCAAACCTAAATGATATTATGGCTGAACTTGAGAACGATCCTGATTTTGTAAATGCTTCAACAATTCGTGAAAAATTTGAAATCGTAGAAAACAGACTAGATGATGATAATGCAAAAGTTTATAACTCATTACCAGCATTAATCAAAACTCAATTATTAGCAGACCGTGACCCTCACGGAAATGTTCAAGTTTCAAAAATCGAAACAGAAAAATTGTTAATTGAAATGATTGCTACAAGACTTGAAGAAATGAAATCAGAAGGTTCTTTCATTGGTAAATTCAATGCTCAAGCTCACTTCTTCGGTTATGAAGGTAGATGTGCATTCCCATCAAACTTTGATGCTGATTATTGCTATTCATTGGGTTACAATGCTTACGCTCTAATTTCATTCGGTTTGACAGGTTACTTATCATCTGTTAGAAACTTGAATGAACCTGCTTCTAAATGGATTGCAGGTGGTGTTCCTCTTACAATGATGATGAATATGGAACGTCGTCATGGTGAAATGAAACCTGTAATCAAAAAAGCATTGGTTGAACTTGATGGACCAGTGTTCAAAAAACTTGAACAAAACAGAGAAGACTGGGCATTAAACGACAGATACTTATTCCCTGGTGCTATTCAGTACTTCGGACCAAGCTCTGTTTGTGATATCACAACAGTTACTCTAAAACTTGAACAAGAAAGCAAATTAGTAAACGCTTAATGCTTTTTTGAAAAAATCGCTTGAATAATTCGGGAGTTGTTAAATTTTAACAACTCCTGTTTTTTGTTTAATAACACAAATGTTAATATAGCCTTGCGCAGGGTCGGGGTTTGAGATAAAATCTCTTGATATGGAACAAACAGTCAAAACATCATTAACAACAGGTGCAAAACTAATAGTTGATTTCTTATTATCGGAAGGGGTAGATAAGATTTTTGGATACCCTGGTGCAGCTGTTTTACCTTTGTATGATGAACTTTCCAAAAGTCCTATCGAGCATATTTTGACTCGACACGAACAGGCAGCAGTTCACGCTGCAGATGGGTATGCAAGAGTAGCTGAGAAAATAGGTGTTGCTCTTGTAACTTCAGGCCCCGGGGCAACAAATACGATAACAGGGATTTTAAATGCGAATTCTGATAGAACTCCTCTTGTTGTTATTGCAGGACAATGTGAAGAATTGGGGTGTAATAATTTCCAAGAAGCAGATATGACATCTATTGCCTCTACTTGTTGCAAAAAGACATTTTATATAAGTAGGGAACAAGATATACTAAGTACAATGCAACAAGCATTTAATATCGCACAAACAGCGCCTATGGGTTCTGTTGTTGTATCTGTTCCAAGAAGTATTTTAGCGCAAACTTTTGAACATACACCAATAAAAAAGAAATTTGTTCCACCGTTTAATGTCGGGGCTAAACAGTCTGAAATTCAAACATTAATCAATACTCTGAAAAATGCTGAAAGACCTTCAATTTTAATTGGGGGTGGGTGTTATAATTCAATATCTTTAATCAGAGAGTTTGCACATATTTCAAATATGCCGATAGTACATACTCTTATGGGAAAAGGTATTGTAGAAGATTTGTCTTTAGGTATGGTTGGTGTCAACGGTTCAAATCTTGCAAATTCAATTATTGAAGATTCAGATGTTCTTCTTGTTTTGGGTGCAAGATTGGATTCAAGAGTTGCAGGAGCTGTTTCAAAATATTTGCCTTCTACAAAAATCTTGAATATAAATCTTGAGCACAACACTTCTAAAAATGTATTATGCTCTCAAGAAATTATCGGGGATTTGAAGATTATACTTCAACAGATTATAGAGAATATAAAAAACAATAAAATATCTTTCTCCTTGAAATATGACTGGATAGATAAAATTGAATCTTTAAAAGAGATGTACAAACAAGAAAATCATAGCTTTGTGTCAGCAAATATTGACGGACTTGTTACTGAACATGTTTTGAATATTATTCATAACCATACTAAAAAATACAACCCGATAATAACAACTGATGTCGGTCAGCATCAAATATTAGCGAGCAAAATATTTGAATCCAAAACTCCATACAATTTTGTAACATCAGGTGGCTTAGGTGCTATGGGGTTTGGTTTCCCTGCAGGTATCGGGGCATATTTTGCAAAACCTAATTCTTTAATTATTAATATAACAGGTGACGGTTCTTTTCAGATGAATATGCAAGAATTGGGAACTTGTTTAGAATACAAAATTCCTGTTAAAATAATTGTTATGAATAATTCATCATTGGGGCTTGTAAAACAAGCACAAGCAAGATATTATTCTAATCGTTTTTATCAATCAGATATGATTAATCCTGATTTTGTACAAAT
>ULNN01028633.1_pt1 | contig 21174 bp, 21 predicted proteins | sample 1951931 | NCBI WGS metagenome assembly ULNN01 (sample SAMEA4835578, study PRJEB28245) | human gut metagenome | biome: gut microbiome; material: fecal sample | place: Denmark | collected 2008
CGAGGTATCGGCAGCCGAATTACGCAGATCATAGTGCTGACGGAGCCGGGGAGATTCCTTGGCACGGTCTAATAAGGAGTTGATAAATTCGTTATTGATGAGCATAATGAATGTATTTCAATAAATAATTGTCTGCACAAAACTAGAGAAAGAATGACATTTTCCAGAATTTATCAATGCTTCGAAATCCGCTTTCGATAATGAAGCCATAATGGTCTCCAGTTCTTTATCATGTTTATCATAGTCACTATTAATCAAGTGACAGATATTTTTTAAGACAACTGTTGGATGATAAATTGTTTTTTCCAAATCCTGAGAAAGATCTATACCCAAATGCTTTTGGATAAAATCGTATGTCAATTTAGAATCCATCTGTTGCCAACAAGCAGGCATCGACAATAGCCATGTCTCAAATTCCATAATAGCGAAATGTAAAGAACAATTACTGTTCGCTCCTTTTCTATTAAGGATTGTTTTTAAAGCACCATTTATAAAGTTCTGGTTAATATCTTCATTTATCATCCTATTTTTACAAACCTGATGATATTGCTTACTAAACATATCACGCAAGCCAACAATCTTATGATATCCCTGAGCCGTCAAACGATCCGATTCATCCAACATCTTACTTAGTACCGTCCCATCATTACCTACATTGACAATCTGGAAAAAATTTTCGCTATGTTCATCTCCTATAGGGTAAGGTACCGGATTAAATCGTTGAGCCCGCAAAGAATAACAAGTAACCCCCACCTTATTCGTATCAAACTGATACCAGCGGAATAAAAACTCACGAAGGAATATAAGTTCACCTTGTCCTTCCACAAATAAGGCTATTTTCCTTTTATTCATGATTTGACAGATACCGGTCTATATAATCAGATGAGAACAAATCGAAATTACTTAATCCCGTATATACGAAATCATCAAACAATTGAGGATGCGTTAAATAATTGATACTAGAGACCTCACTTCCTCGGCGGAAAAGAATATTCCAATACCGTGTATCGACGACATCCATCAAAAAACTATCATTGGAACTGGCTATTAACTGAATATCTTGTTCCTCACATCGTTGAAACAGGTATTTGCCTAATTGGGTCGATCTATTATAATCCAATCCTTCACAAACATCATCAATCAGCAATAAGGAAGGACAATCCTGCTGTATCAGATATTCCAAATAAATAATCAAATGCAAAGTACGGAACATACCTTTCGATAAATCCGAATCAAGCAACACCTGATTCACCCCTTTTTCATAAAACAATATTTTATGAATATCCTTGGATTCAAACAACCGAATATCCGTCAATGGATAATCCAACTGATTGGCCAGTTCCTTTATGTACTCAATACGATCATCAGGCAAAGTCTTGGTCATGGTATATAGATTTTTACCATGAGCTTGAATATAAGAACCCGTAAACGAATCACCCCAGATATCCGTTTCATTAAAACGCTGTCCGCATACATGTTCAGCCCATTGCATAATCGCTTCAATATAGGGATAGGAAACCGTATCTCTACGGACATGAGGTGTCAATTTATTCTTCGGTGGATTGATCGCCATCCCATGCAAGGTCGTAATCTCTTTATTCCTTTGTAATAAGATCTCATCTTGTCCTTCTTTTTGCACTTTAATTTCCTCAAAAAGAATGACACCATCCGCACATTTTACCCGATATGAAATAAACTCTTCGCCTTTTTCAAAATACAAGAAGAAATCAAATCTATCACTTGCCGATATTTCTTTTTGCTGTAACAAATAAGCAACCACGACATTCAAACTTTGAATTGCCTTAGACTTACCTGAAGCGTTCTTTCCAACTAATAAATTGACTGACTGAAAATTGACTTCTTTCAATTCCCAATCTTTCTCCTTATATGCAAATCTTAAAAGCTTCATACTATCTTATTTGTTACAAAAGAAATATATTTTTCCCATTATTCCAATAATTCAAGCCCTTAATACCACTGTTTCCGTCTCTTCATGGCGATGAATGGCTACTTCCGTACCCGGCAAGAGGGCATTCAGCATCCGCTGCGAGGTATCGGCAGCCGAATTACGCAGATCATAATGCTGACGGAGCCGGGGTGATTCCTTCGCCCGGTCTAATAAGGAGTTGATGAATGATGTATCAAGTAACATAGTCTTTAAATTTGTCGGTTATCAGGTTGTAAATTTATGCTTATTTCTTCAGACGCATCAGGTACTCTGCATGCAAATGATAATATTTCCGCATGAACAGTACATAGGCAATGGCCAATACCACGACTACCGCTACCAGATATATCCAGTGTGCCACCACGGTATCAGGAACTCCATAAATGAAGAATAGTGAAAGCACCAACTGCAAAATCATATAGAATGAAGACACCTTCACATGGCCGATCTTCAGCTCGTTGGCCATCAACTGATAAGCATGCTTCCGATGGGCTTCTCCCAAATTCTCATGAAGCATGATCCGATGAACAATCGTCAGACACGCATCAACTCCATAGACTACCAGTAAAACCAGATACGTGATGTCCTTGGTTTGAAGGATCTCTTTTCCTAAGATAAACAACAGGATAAAGGCGATACCGATGGAGCCGACATCCCCGGCAAAACACTTGGCTTTTCCTTTCGGACGGAAATTAAAGAGACAGAATACCAGAACACTCAAAATGGATACTTCTATCAACGATGATTCCACGAAACCATCTCTCCTATTCAACAACATCAGCGGAATCAATACCGCCAATGAATAACCGGCCGTAATCCCATTAATACCATCCATGAAATTGATCACATTCGTGATACCCACATAGACGATCAATGCCAGAAGTACCACCCACCAAAGTTCGATATGTAAAATATCCAGCTGGTAGAAAGCCATTGCCGTTGCCACAAACTGCACCACCAAGCGCAAAGAATCCGGCAAATTCCGAATATCATCTATAAAACTGATACCCGCTACCAAGGTCAATCCCGCTAAAAACCACGGATAATGAAAACCATAGCACAGACTCCACACCCATGCTCCTATCAGGAAGATAATTCCTCCCCCACGAAGAACCACACTCGTATGGCTACTCCGTTCGTTCGGCTTATCAATGATATTGAACTTGTCGGCAATACGAAAGTAGAGGAGTTCCGCCAATAGTAGAATAAAGAAAATGATCAGATACACCATAAATTATTATAGTTGTTAATAATCAAGATTTAGACATATATTTGGCTTTGGGTATTCCATTTTCATATTCATAAAAGACAGTAGGGACTAATCGATTATAACTTCCTTTATATAGTCTTTCGATCGAATCAAAGTCTAATAACAAATTCGAATACATTTTCTTAAATGAATTACGATACATCCGTGCATCTTCCCGCAAAGCTAAAATGTTTTTACAAACTATGCCTTTAATATAATGGTATTTATCAGCACAAACAGATCCAAAATCAGGATTTAACTTTTTCATATAATCCTTTACGCGTTGTTCCTCTCCTATACTTGAATACATATTTATCAATACAACACAAGAAATATAATAAAGTAATTCAGAGTAATAATGCATCTTCATATATGTCATAAAACGAGAGGATTGTAATGCTTCCACCCAGCTTTTTGCTTCTTCCCAATTTGAAACACAGCTCATACCAACATCCAGCTTTACATCATTTACCATCCCCTGGTATTTATTACGAAGCTTATCGAGCTTCAAATTATAAGCTACAGCATTATTATAATCTTCTGGCCTATAATGATTCCATCCCAATAATAAATCAAAATAATCATAGGCTGATTTAAACTCTGCCTCATCCGATTTATCCATCATCTTTAGAATCTCGCTGACCCCACACTTTATCTCATCCAGCCTTTGCGTTATGCAATGTTGATAATACTGTCCGGTAATAAAAGATAAAACCTGAAAAGCAATAAGGGGTTTAGGTATACTAACCTCCATAAACTTCCCCTGCTGGGCAATTTTACCGTTAGACACTTTAAATCCCCTATATAAACCATCATTGGATTTCGCTAATTCCGACAATTCGATATTACATTTAAGCAAACCTGAATAGGATTCAACAAGCAAACCAGTTTGCATAGCTTGTCCCAACAGTTCGGAAGCAATTACCCTCTCAGAATCATTAGAAAAATCCATTTTCTGTTTACAATCTGGAGATACATCTGTAATAACAGGCAATAATTCATTTTTTCCCTCTTTGTTTACACACACTGGTATCTCTCTGTCCCTATTATTTTTATTGATTTTGCGTTCGATTAATTCATTAGCAACTGAAAGAACTGGAACTATAGGCGCTGTAAGTATTTTATACTTCATTTTTTTATTCATAAAGCTTTTATATCAGCTAAAATGTTGAATTGTCATTTTCAATCCATCTTTCGCCCTAACAGGTAACTTATCTATACCTAATGCCTTTTTAATTTTAGCATTACTAACCACATAATTCTCTGTTAGCTTAGCTAATCGTTCCGTATTCAAAGGCAAATGTAAAATAGAACCTAATTTAGCAATAGATTTCATCATACTTTTATTTAAATGCCAAATGACCGCTTTTTTCCCCATAGCTTCACAGATGATTTGGATAAGCTCGTTCGTTGAAATCGATTCATCATCTGCAATATGATAAATGCCAGAATCAACATCTTTCGTCAGCAGCCCCTTGATAATGTAGCTAAGATTATCAATAGAAGTAAACGTCCTTCGATTTTCGAAAGCACCTAACGGCCAGGGAATACCTTTACGAACTACCTGATACAATAAATTCAGATTTCCTTTATTCCCCGGCCCATGAATCATACACGGACGAAGAATGTATACCGATTTATCAACAGGCCATTTACTCTGGATATATTCTTCTGCCTTGATTTTACTTTCACCATAAGGACCTTTGGGAGAAGGAATAATATCTTCTGTCAAGACATCACCTACCACCTGATCGGCAGCTGCTTTGACAGAACTGAAGAATATGAATTTCTTGGCCGAAGACTTCAGAAAATAATCATATATTTTTTGTGTCAGTCCTGTATTGATATCAAAATAAACCTGTGCTTTCGACTGGTTCTTGGTATCATGGGCTTTCCCTGCCAGATGAATGATCGCATCAACTTCGGGAATATTCCCTTCTTCCAAATCATTCCAACTATATGTCTTAACAACGCCTTCTTTCTGTGGAGCTACAATATCCAAACCATATATTGTATTCTCAGAGCTAAGCGCCTTTACTAAGTTAGAGCCCACAAATCCATGGACTCCGGTAATGAGGATATTCATTGATATAATTTTTCTATTTCGTTCCAGACTATATGTTCTTCAAAATTCCTGATAACAAAATTACGGCCCTGAACTCCCATTGTTCTTGCATATTCAGGATTCGTAATGAAATGTTCAATGGCTAATTCCAATTCATGCGAATCATGTTGAACAAATACCCCTGTTTCATTGGGAAGTATGGAATCAATACATCCAGTCACCCGAGTTGTAATAACGGGTAATTCCATTGCTGATGCTTCTAAAACAGAAGTGGGAAATCCTTCCCGATAAGATGGCAGCACAAAAATATGCATCATTGCATAAAAATATTCCATTTGCCGATTATCAACATACCCCGTATGGATAATAGCCGGATTGGACTGAATTTCCTGTACGACTGAAACAGGAACAGCATCACGAGCCTCTAACATTCCTACCAACAGTAATTTCGTATTTGGATATTTCTCATGTATTTCCCGGAAAGCTTCCACAAGCTCTACAATACCTTTGTCACGCACTAAACGACCGGAAAAACCAATCACATAGTCTTTATCAGAAATACCATATTTATTTCTTAAATTAACCAGGCTAAGTTCGTTTATGTTCTCCTTCGAAAACCGGCGTATATCGATTCCGTTACATGTACCATGAGCCAAAACAAGTTGTTTCGAAGCTGGATTTAACCGATCTTCTAAACTCCGGCGAGATACAGAAGGGCTTACACAAACTATCTTCGTCGCGAGCATAGATGCCAACCGATCCATAGTAATCAACAGATAACGTTTCAGACCTTTGGATGTTTCATAAACCAAACCATGCCTAAAATAGATCCTGATTTTAGTTCCAGCCCAAAAGGCGGCAATCATCGCCAAAAGACCTCCCTTCGGTGTATGCCCAGTTACAATCTCTATTTTATTTTTCTGAATATATCGAAAGATTTGCCACATAGATTTAAGATCCTGTACTAAAGATATTTTCCTAAGAATAGGTATTTCTTTATACTTAAATCCTTGTTGCTTCGCATAGTCTTTCAATTCTTCTGACGGACTACAAATAATATGTATATCATATCCTTTTTCCCGGAAATAGGTTAATTGATTTCCTAGAAAATAAGGAATAACAAAATAGATGTTTACTACATGCAAGATATGAGACATGATAAATTCAGAATATAAACTAAAACACCAAATAAACTATTAGAATTTAAATAACCTTATTTCTTTTGTTCATTCAACATCTACTGCAGATCTCAAAAAATTTACCAAGAATGCAGAGATGACAGGAAATTAGAAGAGTATTCTACCTAAGACATTTTTTCATTAATTTAAAAATCAAGATAAAAAGCCACATCAAATGCCATTCAACAAAAAAAAGACGTATTTTACCTTTGATTGAAAATGCATTTCGATCAAATCCTTTAGGTGGACATTTAGTATTTGGAAATACTAAATTAAATTGTTTAATATCAGAAAAATCACTTGTGATTAGGTTTATCTTCGCTAAATACTGAATAAAATTTACACATTCTACAAATTCGGATGAATCAGGTTTAGATTGAAAAAAGTCAGTCAGTAATTGTGCACAATTTATCATTTGATTTACCGCACCTTTTCCATATCCAAAAGTAATAGCCCCTTCATTACATCGATTATAATTATAATATGAACCTCGTATTTGACTTAATCCCTGTGCATAGTAAAATACTCGATACATCAAACCATTATCCTCCCACATATTTATCCCTTCATAAGGCAGTAATTGATTATCAACAATAATTGATCGGCGAACCAACTTATTTGCTGTACTTAGATGGAAATACTTCTTATACAGTTTTTTTATTGTGTCTTTAGCACTTAAAGTAAAATCAGGATTATAACAAACGACCGAATGTGTTTGAAAAATATTTTTAATATCACAAACCACTATATCTGCACCTGTTCGAAGTGCTTGAGAATACAACTTTTCATATAAATCAACATCTACCCAATCATCACTATCACAATGAATGATGTAATCTCCAGTAGCCATCTGTATTCCCTTAGAACGAACAGCAGCCAAGCCAGTGTTCGTTGGCATTGTATAAATTTGGATTTGAGATTTTTTATTTGGATAATCATTTATCACCCTCTCCAAAATACTCATACTATCATCTGGAGTACAATCATTAATAAAAATATACTCCATATCCTGTAATGATTGCTCAAAAAGACTACGGGCACATCTTTCTATATATTTTCTTGTATTATAAATTGGAATCACAACTGTAACCTTTGGCATATTTTTATATTTTTTCTATTAATTTTCGAATAAAAGGAACCATAAACTGGGGTACTAAAATTTTACTTAAATGCAATACTGGATATACCCAATAAAAGGAAAGGGCTAAACCTTTTGTTATTTCTAAATCTGTCTTAAAGCCTCTTAATCTATCCGATACTTTTCGGCGAGTAACAGCATTTTTGTCATCACGCATCTTATATAGAGGCTCTTGTAAATTATAGCCAACAAATCCATTTTTATAGATTTTATACCATAAATAATAATCTTCCATACGTTCAGTTTTAGGTTCAGCTGTATATCCACCTACTGATTTAAGAACAGATGTACGCATCATCATGGGAGCATGACAGAAAGGAGACAATTTCCTAAAAGATTCCTTTGTAGGTTTTTCTATAGATTTTCCTACTTTCCAATCCCCACTTTCATCAAAATGAACCATGGGACAGCTGACTAATGCATATTCAGGATTACTATCTAAAAAAACAAGTTCTTTTTCAAAACGGGTAGGCAAAGAAATATCATCTCCATCCATACGTGCTACATATTCCGTATCAACATACTGTAAACAATGATTTAAAGTAGCTGCCAATTTTAAATTTTTCTCATTTCGAATTAAAACTATATTATTTTTCTTTTCAGCATAAGTTTTTGCAACTTGATATGTATTATCAGTTGAACCATCGTCACACAATATAATCTTAAAATCCTGAAAAGTTTGAGCATATAGGGAATCCAATGCTTCTTGTAGCGTAGAAGCACAATTGTAAATACCCATAATTACAGAAATCCTATATTTCATATATACTATTTATTAATAATATACAATGTTCATAAATAAAGTAAAGCCAAGGTGTAGAATAGCAAAAAAAGAAACTGTTCTAAACCTATATTTACCCCAATTGCAATCTTTATCAAGAAGTGGATAAATTAACACAATTGGATACATAAACCAACTAAGATATGCAATACGGTTAGTAAAACCTGCATACATACATAACAACCACAGACCATTCATCAATAGATATGTACTAAGCAGACGATTGTATTTTAGATTATCAATTTTTTTCTTAAAGACAGCCCAATAACCTACCAGTATAGGCATTACACTATATATAACGAAATCTAACCTGAACCCTGTTCTTCCATCCCAACCAGCCATATTCTCCAAATCCAGATATGAAGCTCCTTTTTCATCAGTATATCCGGCGAATAACGTCTGAAAAAATGTTATATGTGCTGCAGAAAAGACAAGACACACTATCCAAAATAAAAAATACCATTTAGGCCTATTGTAAAACCATACAACGAAAAATGCTAACACACATGGGGTCATAGAATGATGAAACCCCCAAGAAACCAATACCAATATTAATGCAATAATCGGTTTTTCAGATCTATAAGCGAGAGCACAAAGGAATAAGGCCGCAGCATTACCTGCTTTCAAGCCATTTGTAGCGTAAGAAAATGTTGAGAATGCACCAAGGAATACTAGAAAAGCCAATAATGTATTCTTGGGGAAGAATTTACGGCAAGCTATATAAGTTCCAATGAAATAGATTCCTGATAATAATACGAATAAAGTATGCCACCCTAAGTCATAAGAAGAAAAAAAACGATAAATATTATCAAAAAGTAAATTTTCTACATCTGCAGACAACATGAATGGTTCATGCAAGTTATAATAGTAACCTGCCACATATCCTATTGTATCTGCAAAAACTGGATCATTAGGACGTAAGCCAATGAAAACTGTCCATATAATGGCCAATAACAAAGCTGAATTGGCATTATCAGTGATTATCGCTTTTGTGCTACACATTTTATATCTATTGCACACTATTAAAGTAGCAATAGATACTATTGTCATGTAAATGAATAAATAATAAGAACCTGAGATCATTATTGTTTCTCTTTAAGCCAGATATTCTTTTGCTCAACTAAAGCCGTCATTAATCTTTCTGCAACTTTTTCTCCACAAAAGTTTTTACGTACAAATTCACACCCTCTCTTCGCAATCAGTTCCAACTCATCCTGATTTTCGGATTTCTGCCAAAATTCTACAGTTTTACGGAGTCCCTCCTTAGTCCCATCATAAGTAATATAATGTATACCAGGAATTAAGCCTAAATCACGATACATAGGCGAATCCAAGCCAATATAAGCGCTTCCACAGGCCATACCTTCTACATAACCAATACCAGGAACGCCAAGAATTTCTTCTCCAAGAAGATGCATCTTGTAATCATTGAATTTTTCCACCATATTGAAACTGAAGTATTTTTTTTGCTGACCTACATGAGTCAAATTATATACTTTCTTATACATACGCACCAAATAATTCTCACCATCAATATATTTTTTCCCTGCATTGTCTTCCAAATAGTCACAACTATAACAATCAACAGTATCTTTAAAGAAATCCGGATTATCTTTTACAAACTTACGTGCCGGCTGATCACAAGGATCGTTATATACGGATAAAAACTCTTCATGTTCCTTGTAGGTAATGGTGCCCGTAGAAAAACATTTATTCTGACGTTCTTTGAAAGGTTTTACATTCTTAAAGCGTTCTGCAAATACAAAAGGTATTACAATCCAAGGACGTTCTACATGATAGTACTTACGGAAAAGCTCAGACGATTTACTCAAATCTACTTCATTAAAATAGCACTGGAAATCTGCTTTCTTCATGTACTCATCTTCAATCTTACGTCCATGAAAATGTAACATACTAAGAGCCTTAAAAGCTTTGATATTACCGGCAACTTCATAATTGCTTTTACCCATTATATTATAGAGAATAACAATATCATCAGGACGGATTTCTTTTGGACTAGTAAGGACAGTTATCTTCTTTGGATCTATTCCGTTCTTCTTTAGAATAGTCTTATTTTCTAAGAATCTAAGACAATGAAGCTTATTTAAGATTCCGCCATCACTAGGGACTAATGAGAAACCATGTTCTGTAATATAATTACACACCTCGTATTCGTCACTATTCAAAAGATAATCAAGAAGGTATCGATGTTTCAAAGCAGATGATGTCTTGAAATAAATAACCTGTGAATTACGTACTAACATCCAACTGGTATGTAGATTAATAAATATTACTCTTTGCATATATTATTTTCTTTTTCTCAATTTACGCAATTTATTATAGAAATCTAAAAATCTCTCTCCAAAAATAGGTATGAAGATTCTCTTTCTAACAAAACGAACAAAATGACTGGTCTTTGACGTCCATGTCATTGTTTGCCAATGGATAGCATATGAATTTTCAGTTAAATGCTTTGTTCCACGTTCCAAACTAACTACATGAAAGTAATCATCAGGATATACTACGACTCCTTCTTTCAACTCTTGATACTTGTTTTCATGAACATAACCATATTCTGTTAAAATCTTTTGTAGATGTTCATTTACAACAGCCATATTAAGAGATCCATCTGATTTGATGAATGGCATTGACTGATAACGCTCAAGAACCTTTTTCCAAAAAGGATGTCTTGGTTCTGTACCGTAAATAGCCGTAATAGCACCATCTTCATCAGTCCCCAATACAACTCGATGAGTTTCAAAAGGAGCTATTGGTCTCAATATCTCTATGTCTGTATCTAAATACCAACCTCCATACTTATATATGGCTTCTATACGTACATAGTCTGAAACAAAAGCCCATTTCTTTTTCTCAAATGCTTCTTTTGTAAACTGACAAGAATTGACATCGAATGTCTCCTCATTCCACAATTTAAACTCATAATCTGGAAGATATTTTTTCCAGCTATTTATGCATTTTTGTATTTTAGCTGGAAACGGATTGCATCCAAACCATACATAATGTATAATTTTAGGTATCATTTTTAATGTATGTATTTTAGTAATTTATAAGATAAAGAGGATATTAATGCATATATCTTCATATTTCTAGAAGCAATATCCGATTTTATAATCCGCCCAAGATTATTTCGTATACTTCGTTGACGTACTTTAATGTTATCATCATAATGGTAGGCTGAAGCTGAGGCATAATATAGAGCCCACATATCCTCAAGAGCAGCCCTCACTTTCACGATATCAATATATTGAGGCCACCTTTTTTCTGTTTCCTCAGTTATTTTCTTCCAGACAAACTTACTTGTTCCTTTCTTATCCGGAGTCCAAGATAAATGAGATAAGCTATTGTTATTCATTCGATAATGGTATAAAATTTTATTTGTTACAACAATGCTATCTACACTTTGCAGGACCTTCCATAGGAATAACGCATCCTCACCATAAAATATTCCACAATGAAATCTCAAATTGTGTAATAAACTTGTTTTAATAAGTTTATTACACAATGATCCATTAAAAATTTTATGACGGAGAAACTCTAACACGGCTTTTTCCCGATCCCATATTTCCTCTAAAAAGATATTACTAACAAAAGTTTCATTATTTTTTACCATAGAACAAGTAACCATATCAGCTTTGTTAGCAATAGCTTTATTAATAAGGAAGTCTACCATATCCAACTCACACCAATCATCCGAATCAACAAACAGCACATAATCTCCCTTTACTTTATCTAAAAGATTATTACGCGTTGAAGCTACGCCTTGATTTTCTTGATGATAGACTTCTATACATGGATATTGCTTAGCATATTTTTGGGCTATGCTCAAAGACGCATCTTTTGATCCATCATCAATAATTACAACCTGCAAATTTGAATAGGTCTGATTAACGATACTATCCAAACATTTAGGAAAATAATCTTCCGTATTATATACAGGTATAAGAATTGAAACTAAAGGCTTATCCATTTTAATATTGTAACGCTGAAATCAAATTATTATATTAAGTTTAGCATCCTTTTAGAGCCCCAATCCTTATAATTTTTCACTAAAAAAGGGCGGAATGTTTTTTTATCTAACAACATGGCATAAATAATATGCGACAGATACAGATGCGGATAATGACGTAATCTTTTATAATACTCACAGAAGTCATTGCAATCCTCAAATGCATATCCCCCAGCACTAATATAATGACCTATTATTGATTTCTCGATAATATTCGTAATATAATACATATCATCTACTGATACATAACTCTTATCACGAGGATCTAACATATCCAATTCTTCAATCGGATAAATAGCCACACCGTTTTGAACCGCTTCATCAGATTCAAAATAACTATCTGCATCCTTTATATAAATACTGCCGGAAATTTGCTCTTCCCGGATCGTACAAAATACAGTTTCTACCTGATCCCGAGTAGGTTCATCAAGGACAACGATACTCACATTTTTAAATCCTAAACGTTTACATTGCATCCGTAAAGAATCAGCGACGAAAAAACGCTCATCATGCTTACGAAGGATTGTAAAATAAATTCGATCAAACCGATCCAATGGGAGGCCTAATATCGACTTAATACAAATGATAATACCATCTTCGCCAAAAGCAAAGACATAAGGAAGCTTATTATTATATTCCGGTTTATCGGCAGCTACAGGGACAATCAAACTACTATTCATGCAACAGCGTATTTAATATATTCTTGAGATAACAAATGACTTTCTCTTCATGCGCATACGGAAGTATACGTAAAATATTCATCAATTGAATCGTTTTATAGTGATCTCTATACCATTGATATTTATTAGAAAAATAAGAATCCAGTTCATCATCTATTTTATCACAAATGATCCCCAATCGAACCTCATCATAACGCTTCGTATACATCAATTGAGACCAGCGATAAGCCGTATCTTGACGAATCTTTGCAATGTCCTGTAATGGAGTTTCAATGAAACCATCCAAGAAGTCAATCAGATAATAATTATTCCCATTAAAAAGGATATTTGAAAAAGTCAAATCTCCATGACTAATTCCAATCGGCAATAACATTTCTGAGAGGCTGTCAAAATAAGACTGGCTATCGTCGATTATAGATCTGATCTCGCCATCATTTACATACCGTCCATTTTGTTCCAGTTTTACACAAATATCAGCAAACTTTTTCTGAAAAATTTCAGGAGAAATCACTTGAAGTTTACATTGATTGATTTCATATTCTATAAAATACTTCAATGCGCCAATTAAATATTCGATCTGTTCAAAACCAGCCTGTTCAAAGAATTCCACAAAATTCTTTGAATAAACATATTGCATTTTAACAACTGTCTGTTTTTCATCCTTTTGGATTTCAAAGACAGTAGGAATTCGAATATGCTGATATTCGACAAGGCTAGCCTGCTTCTGTTTCATCGCCTGAAGGACCAGACGTTGCAGGTATTTAGGATCCCTCGTTGATTTATAGACATACAATTGTCTATTTTCAGAAACAATATCAATTTGACAGCCAGAATGACCTTTTACTTGAATTTCCATATCCTAAAAAGTAATCTTCATAAAATAAGCTCCAGAATTTTTAGCTGCAAGAACACCAACTTCTGAATCTTCAAAAATCAATGTATCCAAAGGATCAACTTGAAGTTTTTCCATTGTTCTTTCATATATTTCTGGAGAAGGCTTCCCTTCCTTTACATCTTGTCCAGTAAATATTAAATCAAACAGTCCTGCAATTTCCAAATAGTTTAAAGCATTCATCAAGTTTTCTTTACGAGCAGTAGATGCAATTGCTGTTTTACCACCCATTTGTTTAAATGTTCCAATCCATTCAATAAGGGCTTTATTTGGACGTAAATAATCAAAAAATTGAGGATAACAAACCTTCTTAATCTCTTTTATTCGATTAGCCAGATTTGCGTCATAAACCCCCATTGTCGTCATAAAACGGTCGAAACGAAAACCAAAACATTTTCGATACTGTTCAGCAGTTAATACCATACCAACTTCAGAAAAAGCTCTTTGATATGCTTTCAGATTTGCCTCAAAAGTATCAACCAATGTTCCATCAAAATCGGTTATTATTGCTTTAATCATAAATATCGTTTAAGTTCTTCCGGAGTCCCGTAACTATAATACTCTTCCATCGGTGCGAGCCAGACTTTTTCTCCGTCCTTCAAAAGATAATTAAAAAGGAGACTCACATAATACTCTGGCTTCGTAAATACAGGCTCTTGTAAAAGACGATGAGCAATTTGTTTAAACCGTTTACCCGAAGAAAAGAAATAAGCGCCACAGAGAGCATGATTACTAATTACTTCTTTTTCTGCTGTACGAGTTACAAAACCTTCGTTATCTACTTCGGCATAACTGTAACGAGGTTCATTGGACTCAAACGAGACTAATGCTCCTCCTTTTGCCTTTTCTATAGATAAACTTAAATGGCTTTTTATTATTTTCAGAAACTCCTTACTACGGAATTCCAGATCACAATCCATAACCAGAACTGCATCATCATCCTCAATAGCCGATTCCGCCATTAAACAAGTTTCAACGGCCCCACGTGTTGTCTTAGTTACTGAAAATATATTTGCTTCAGGAAGAAAAGACTTGATCCCCTTATCTATATGATATTTATCAATATGTTCCTGACGAACTATAAATGAATATTTCATCGGAATTCCATCATCTGAAACACTACTTATAGCATGTTTAAATAAAGGTTGCCCTTTTAAATCTATCAAAGGCTTAGGTGTAGTCCATCCTTCTTTCAAGAAACGACTTCCTTCACCTGCCATTGGCATAATAATATGTAAATGTCTCATATTGTCAAGAGAATATTTTATTTATGAATTCTATTGATTTTGTTTTAAGTAATTGTCTACGTTTGTTTACCTCCTGCCAATTAATATCACTCTTTAAATCAATATTTTGTACTGTTGTAAAAGATATGAGTCTATTTTCTAAGCCAAACAAGGATAATAAACTTTCAAAACGAGCCATGCCTCTTCCTTCATTACCAATAATCCAAAATGGTTTATTGAAGATAATGCTAAATACAGTTCCATGAAATGAATCTGTAATTACCATTTCTGCTTCCATAAAAGCAGAGAGCCAATTTTCTACCGGTGGATAAACAACTTTTTCTATCTCGCCATAAAGATTGTAAACACTATCATTCAACTCAGGCATTGATTCAAAAGCTTTCATACCAGTACGTCTGGAAATATCTAAAATAATATTTTGTTTTACATTAGAACGATCCAATACGTAACAAAAAAGATCACCTCTATCAGTTTTAGTATTCTCTATCAAAGAAATATAATCTTCTTTTTCAAGGAGCATTGTTGGATCCAAAACTTGTACAGCTTTTACATGGAAATATCTTTCACAAAGCCCTATCCCCGAACTTTCACGTACTGACACAGCATCAAATCGTTGTAAAAGTGCAGAGCATAATTGGGTCAGTTCTTCACTTCCATTCCAATTATCACCGCCAAATGATGCAGCATAAGATACTCTCTTTATCTTACTGTTTTCTGGAAGAAAATCCAAGAAATAATTTGTTTGACATGGAGAATAGTCCGGACGCCAAACCTGATCACTCCCTACTACTATTACATCAAGCTGTAACCTTTCTACTTCAGCTTTTAATTCTTCTGTCGTATAACAGTGCCGAGAACGTGGTGTTATGTATTTATTAACGAATTTATGTGTCTCTCGAGCTATATAATTACGTTTTTCTTGCGATACATAATAATGCCATGAACTTTGTTTCCCTAACAACAATTTTACTATGTGCTTAGCGTAATAAATACATGCACCTTTAAATGTATATTTTCTATTCCACTCACGTTGCAATATGATTGCTTCATGCCCCTTCCTTTTAAAAACCTCCTGAAGAGCATAACACTGGACAAGGCCACCATAGTTACAATAAAGAGGCTGAGTAAGTATCCCAATTCTCATAATCAATAACGACCAGATAATTTCTTTATCATATTTATACCATTTTTCCCTAAAATGGTACGAACAGATCCGACTATTTTATTCCTAAACATGGTTTTCCCATCTGTGAGAAATGTACGCATAATCTCTATTGCTTTACTTTCATTTTCCGTATCAGTAAATACCTCAAAAATCATTGGCTTTTCTGTTATTACAGGAGATAAAAATCGATCCATTGATAATAAAAATTCTTCCTTGCTACCAGCATTCAAATATTCATAGCCCAAATCCTCTGCATAATGCTTCACAAGAACAGTCGATTTATTCCCATAATGACGTGCTGCTGCGACATATTCATCCGCATCTTCACCCAATATATAACAATAATGACCATAATTTCTGAATTCATTTCCTTTTCCATTATTAATCAGTAATATTCGGACATTATTGCCAACATGCCTATTACCACACACGTTCATATCATAAAAAAAAGCAAGATCACCAAAAACCCCTATATGAATCTGTCCGGGATTAGCCCATGAAGCACCGATTAGCGTTGACAAACCTCCATCTATACCAAATCCGCCTACATTACAAGATGAATTGATTGTTTTAGAGATAGGAAAGAAATTATAACTTCTTAATGAATTATATATTCCCATATGGAAAAAACTTCTTTCCGGCAATTTATCATGAATCTGTTGTGCAATCCATACATTGCTAAAAGGCAGTTCAGGTAGTTTAGCAAATGATTCTTTTAATTCCTGTTGACATGCATCATAGTAATTTGACTTTACTTCATATTTCTCAGGTGTATACAACCTAAAAAATATATGCTCCGGCATTTCAAAGATACGTGTTAGACAATTAAAAGTATTACGGAGCTGTCCATCCTCACTAACACGCCAGACGCCTCCTATATTCATACGTGCTAAATCACCACTAACTTCTCCAATATGTATTAAAATATCAGTATTAAGTAAAGGAGAACGGTAATTATCCTGTGTGAAAAAGAGCGAAAAGTGAGTCTCATATTTACCATGATACCCACTGGTATGGTCACAAAATACTACTGCATCATGAGCAGCACAAAACTTATCAAGAGCTTCCGTTTCTTCTGTCGTAAAAGGTTTATGTGATCCAATAAAAATAACTACTCGTTTATTTTCTGGCAATTCCGGTAATTGATCGAAAACTGTATAATATTCTATTTTACGGATTCGGGGTAACTCTTTAACAGAAAAGTTTTGACTATATCCGGTGTGCATATTAATATGAACTGGACCTCCACCATGTTTAGTAAGCGCTAAGATCGCTTTTGTTGCCTCGTTTATACAATAACGAGCATCTGCCGAATCTTTTACCAAAGGGACTGTGACACTGAGCACAGCTATATCATTAGGTATGCTTCTTCTATCAATTTGTTGATCCCATAGATGTCCTATGGAAGCATCCCCACGATGAGACGTAATTGCAAGTACCGGTAGTTTCCTATAATATGCTTCCGTCAGACCTGGCATATAATTACGTGAAGCTGTAGCACCTGTACAGCTGATCACTACCGGCTCACCACTTTCTGCAGCAAGACCGCATGCCAAATATGCAGCACTGCGTTCATCTACCGAAGAATACATCTCAAAAAATGGATCATTCTGAATACTCGCAACAAAAGTCATATTTGTTGTACCTGGAGACGCGATTACCTTACGGATATTATAAGCTTTAAGAAGTGCTATTACAATCTGCACATTACGTTCATCCGTATAATATCTCTTTTCCATATATATTATTTCTTATTTCCAACGAGCATTAATTGTCTTTCCTTCATTGCATACAATAATCTGGCCATTTATGCAATTTGAGACATCAGATAATAGGAATGAAGCCACTTCAGCCACCTCCTCTGGTAAATAATAACGTCCGGTAATATTATAGCTACAAGTAAGATCATCATCCGTATTTACCCCAATCATATCAGAAACAGTAACTCCTGGAGCAACAGCATTTACCCGGAAGCCATCATTTACATAACGATATGCAAGTCCTTGTACAAGACTGTTCATTGCAGCTTTGGTTAGCCCATATGGCCGTTCATCCACTGTTATACTTGTTTCTGACGAAATAAAGAGAATATTTTTTGTATCCTCAGTTCTACTTTCCTTACATTTCTGAATAAAAGACTGTGTCAAAAAAAATGCACCTTTCAAATTGGTATCGAATTGTGAGTCAAATTGTGACGGTTCTACTTCTAAAAAGCCTCTTTCATGAAGAGAAATCCCCGCATTGTTTACAAGACAATTTAATCCGCCCAAAATATCAGAAGCTTGATCTATGAAATCTTTAAATGATCCAACATCTTGAACATCGAGCTTTAAATATTTACAGCCAATTTTATTTGCACTGGTTTTCAATGTATTCTCATTCCTTCCCGCAATAAGAACTTCAGCTCCTTCTGATTTAAATTTCTTTGCCATTGAAAATCCTAATCCGCGACCGCCTCCAGTGATAACTATTTTCTTTCCCTGTAAGGAATTTGAAGGAGAAGTATAATGTATATTTGCGCTAATATGTACATTTGGAACACCTTTCACTATATACAATAAACCTCTCTTTATTATTTCTTTTATACCCATAATTCTCTAATATTAAAGACTCCTATTTAGCAACGATTACATTTTTGATTGTTTTTTATTTTCAGAGAAAGATTGGACAAGGGGCCAATAAACAAATCTTTCTCATATTTATTCATTGAAAAAATATAAAAACAAGGAATATATACGATAGAGAAACATACAATAGCTAATATTAATTTTAAGAGTGAATCAGGGTAGATATAATGCAGTAATAACATTCCTCCCACAATAAAACAAACCGGAACTACCCCCATTCTAACAATTTGCCGCCAGAATAGAATTATATCCAAATGAATTACTCTCTTATAATAAATATTGATACATATAATTTGTCCAATTACCACAGAAAAAGAAGTGCCAACAACACAACCTATACCTCCATAAAGTTTTGCTAAAGGAATAGATATAATTAATCCTATGAACGCCGTTACTATATACAACACGGAACGAAATTTCATCTGATTTTTTGCTTGTAAAATAACTATTCCTAAATTTTGAATTAAGGGAACAGTTCCAGGTATAAATAAAGCTAAAGCAATCCAATATGCGTCATTATAACCATCTCCTGCCCAAATATGAATAAAAGACTTTCCAAATAGTATAAATCCACTTAAAACAAATGCCAATACTATAAACTGAATCCTGCCTGTACGAATAAACAAGTCTGAAATTTCTTTATCCGTACTACATTTTGTAATCATAGCAGTTACCTTTGGCAAAAAAACACCTGTTATGGATGTAGAAAAACTCATATATAAAGAATATAACTGAATTGCTACAGCATAAACAGCAACTGTAGCTGCACCTTTAAACATACCTAACACAAATTGTCCTGTACTCCAATATATACGATCCATAATTGCATTCAGGAATATCCAAAAGGAATAAACAGAAACTTCTTTAAAAAAGCCCCAGTGAAACTGTCCAAACAAAACCCGAATATGTAGTTTATTTCGGCAATACCACCAGTTAATTAGTAAAGTGACAACATTAAATGCCGTAGTTACAACCACCATTCCTATAGCTCTATATCCTATCAACAGCATAATGATCATCACAATCGGATTCAGGATAATTCGGATAATATTCACTAATTTTTGAAATACAAAATTTTCGTAAGCAGTTATAATGGCTCCCCAAATACTCATTGGGAAAGTAAATGCCAGATTGAAAATCATCAGTAACATCATGATCCGAATTTTGTATAGTTCCGTCTCATTCATAGATTGATCGAATAAGGTATCAATATTAAAATACAAGATAGAACCTACTAATAATGTCAAAATACCGATCACGATATATAATAAGAAGAACATACCAAACATTTCATACTGTTCTCTGATCTTCCCTTCTGCCCTAAATTTAGCGGTATAACGGACAATAGCATTTGCAAAGCCTAAATCAAGGACTGTCAGATAAGAAACGACAGACGCAACTAACGAATATAGTCCATACTCAGATTGCCCCATCATGCGCAGCATGAATGGGGTATAGGTTAATCCAATGATATTGTTTAACCCAATTGAGATATAGGATAAAACAGCTCCAGCTTTGAGTTGATTGATAGCCATCGAATTCAAATATGCTTATCGAATCTTATTCTTACGTTAGATATCTCCATTAGAGACACGGCACAATTCAATTGAAAATTGATAATGGACAATAGACAATTAAATAGCTTTCCTCTTATTTTGTATATCCCCGCCATACCACCATCTTATGATCGCTGTAGGGGGTATCGGGGGAATCATAGGATATTCCTTTCAGTTCGTCGGAATAGAAGATATAATCGATCCGCCAGATGCGTTTGAGCTGACGGAAGGTGTATTGATAGCCCTTGCCGGCATCGCGGAATCCATCGTTCAACGCGCCTTTCATCCGGTGATAGGTATAGGAGGCGGGGGTATCGTTGAAGTCGCCACATACCACGACAGGGTAGGGGGAACGACGGATCTCTTCGGCGATATAGTCTGCCTGCGCTGCCCGTTTCCGGAAGTTTTCTTTCATCTGCAGGATCAACTTGACTCCGGCTTTCAGGCGGAACAGCCAGGGTTTGGAAGCGGCCTGTATCTGTCCACGGTACTGGTTCACACTGGTTGTCTCCAGGTGGTTACAGAATACCCGGACGGTATCGTGGGGCATACACACATCGGCAACCATCGCCAGGTTGACAGAGTTCTTGAAAAAGAGGGTCCGTACAGCCCGCAACGGAT
>ULNN01022453.1_pt1 | contig 20412 bp, 17 predicted proteins | sample 1951931 | NCBI WGS metagenome assembly ULNN01 (sample SAMEA4835578, study PRJEB28245) | human gut metagenome | biome: gut microbiome; material: fecal sample | place: Denmark | collected 2008
ATTAAAAGACGGAAAATGGTCGGACGACGATAACGAAAGCGGCTCTTACGTTTTATCCGGCAGTTCGATAACCATCTATCTCGAATCGGACGGCAAAAAGGAAGAGTTCGCAACGGGAACGCTAAAAGACGGCGTGCTTACCGTTACCGTTCTCGGTGTGGAAATTACTTATTGCAAAGAAGGAAAAACTCCTTCCGAGGGGCCTGCGGAACAGAATAAGGTAACCGTTTCGTTTGACGCCGACGGCGGTGTTTTTTCTGACAATACGAAGCTAAAATCGGAAAGCATAAAAAAAGGGAATTTAATAAAAAAACCGTCTTCGCCTACGAGAGAAGGGTATATATTTGCAGGCTGGAGCGTTGATAAAAATCCGGAAAATTTATGGAATTTCGGCGAAAATCAGGTAAACGAAGATTTGACTCTTTATGCGGTCTGGACTTTTGACGACGGTCATTCGATTACTTCCGCCGCAGGATTCGAAATATCCGATATCACGCTTAAAACTATTACGATAAGTTTAGACGGTACTTATGATTTACGCGACAGGTTCGCTGTAAGCAAAGGCGCGACGTGGAGAGCCTTTTCTTCCGCCGAGTGCGCTCAACCTACGGAAATTACGAAACGTATTGCAACCATTGAGTACGGCTGGAACGATGTTTACGTTATGGTTGAAAATCAAACCACTTACGAAAGCACCGTTTACAACCTGAAAATATACCGCGCCCCCGTGTCTTCCGTTACGTTATTGGAAAATAATACTTATGAAATCGATAAAGGCGTAGATTTTCCCGAAGTGATTTTGCCGTCGGAATACGACGGAAAAAAGATAACGAGCATATGTTATTATGCAATCAATAGTGAAAGGGATTTCCGAAAGACACAACAAAAAACACCAAATAACATAGAAAACAGTCTTCAAATGATAGCTTAAAGTCGGATATTCGTAAAAGAGTATCCGACTTTTTTGGCTCGGAATGGCAAGAGCAAGAAAATTATTAAAAATGTTTCACTTTTTTCGTTTTTGTAATCGCAATTCGGATTGATTCTTTGTTGAAAATACGATATAATATAGATAATCGATTTAGGAGGTGTTTTATGGGTGATATTTCGGTCGAAAAAGAAGTAATCTATAAACCTTCAAAAGAAAGCGTGCGTGTGCCGTATGCGGTTTATATAAACCTTTTACGAGCTGTTCCGAAAGGTCGGTTGACGAGATATGTTGATATAGAAAACTATGTCAGGAAACAGCTCAATGCCGAAAATATAGAATTTACCTGCGACGCGCTTGAAACGCTAAAAATATTCGAGTGTTATGCGCAAGGTGAAATACCTTTTTGGCGAGTCGTTTCCGAAAGAGGATTTTTGACGGACACGTTGAATTGCTCAAGAGATAGACAAGAGAAACTTTTGGACGAGGAAAGGTTTACGATAACGGAGTGTGGAACAGCTAATCGCTCGTTACGAGTAGAAAATTATAAGGAGTATTTATTCGATTTCGAAAGTGAATTGACCGTGGATTACGCTTCGCTTCAAGAATTGCGCAGATTAAAAAATAGAGCAAAACATCGGCTTTGAAAACGTTAAAAACTTAATATATAAATCTTACGGAGAGAACGAATAAAAAGTTCCCTCCGTTTTTTTATGCCCAAAACAGAAAATTTAACGGGGTATGATATAACAAAAAACAGGAGGGATTATCAATGAAATATTCGGAATGGTTAAATATATGGCTTGAAAATTACGTTAAGCCGACGCACAAAATAAGGACGTTCGATTTGTATAAGCAAACGGTAGAAAAGAAAATCGCACCATATCTCGGCGATTACGATATGGATGAACTTACGCCCATAACGATTCAGCAGTACGTTACTGAAATGATTGAAAAGGGAAATTCGAGGACGGGAAAAGGTCTTTCGTCTAATTCGGTAAACGGAATTATATCGGTCATTCAAAGCAGTTTGCAAACGGCGTATCGGTTAGGGCTGACGGCTACCTATTCAGGCGATAAACTTCAACGCCCGAAGTCGAGCGAAAAAAGAGTTGAGTGCTTTACAGCCGCAGAACAAAATAAGTTGGAAGAAGCGGTTATGGCAAGCAAAAAACAAAAGCATCTTGGAATTATCATCTGTTTGTATACGGGACTCAGAATCGGTGAGCTGTTGGCTTTAACATGGGATGACGTTGATTTTGAAAAGGGCGAAATAAACGTATCAAAGTCCTGTTATTGCGGAAAGCACGGCAGAGTGGTGGATAGTGCTAAAACGGAACATTCAAAGAGAGTCATTCCGTTGTGTGAACCCATCATAAAAATCTTGAGAAAGATGAAAAAGGAAAGCGATTCCAAATACGTTATATCGTCAAACGGCAAGCCGGTTACGACACGCCCGTATCAGCGAAGTTTTGAAAATATGCAAAAGAAATTACATATACCCCACAGAGGTTTTCACGCTCTGAGGCATACATTTGCAACACGCGCGTTAGAGTGTGGAATGGACGTAAAAACGCTTTCCGAAATAATGGGGCATAAAAATTCAACCGTGACGTTGAATCGTTATGCTCACAGCTTAACTGAGCATAAAAAAGCAATGATAAATAAACTTTGGAGTAAAGCGGCAAAGACTTCTAAATCTTTTTGCTTTTAGCGTAAAAATGACTGCGTTTCGGCGAGAATCGCAGTCGTTTTATCTTTTCAAAAAGTACATCTATTAGCGTAATAGATGATCTTTTTCTTCCGTGAGTGTCAGTTTTGTACATCTATTTTTTTAATATTACGAAAACAGTCGGTATAATATTGCTTAGATATATAAAACAACTTGATTTTTTCGGACGATTGTGCTATAATCAATGTACAATTCGTACATCTATTACGCTAATAGATGTATCAATTCAAGCCCGAAAATACATCTAAAAAGGAGGCTTTTATATGGCGATTTCGTTGTTTGAACATAATGAAACGGCGTATTATGCCGCTCTTTCGATGATGAAAAAAACAGGTAAGGCGGCAATCGTCCATCCCACGGGTACGGGAAAATCGTTCATAGGGTTCAAGCTTTGCGAAGATAATCCGAATAAAAAAATATGCTGGCTTTCGCCCTCCGAATACATTTTCAAAACGCAATTAGAAAATCTTTCCGCTGTGTCCGACGACTATCAGCCGAAAAATATCGACTTTTACACGTACGCGCGACTAATGAATTTAACGGATAGCGAAATCGCGGAAATTCAGCCCGACTATATCGTTCTCGATGAGTTTCATAGAGCGGGCGCGGAAGAGTGGGGCAAAGGCGTACAAAAATTATTAAAATATTACGATAATCGACCTATATTAGGACTTTCGGCTACGAACGTACGCTATCTCGACAACCAAAGAGATATGGCGGACGAGCTTTTCGGCGGAAACATCGCAAGTTATATGACGCTCGGCGAAGCGATTGTACGCGGAATATTAAACGCGCCGAAATACGTTCTTTCGGTCTATTCGTGCAGAAAAAGTTTGAAAAAATACGAGGAACGCGTGCGCCGTCAAAAATCGAAAGCGACGCGCGACGCAGCAGAAGAATATCTCGAAGAATTGCGCCGTTCGCTCGACAAGGCGGAAGGTATCGACGAGATTTTCAGAAAGCATATCACGGATAAAAACGGCAAATATATCGTGTTTTGTTCTGATTACGGACATCTTTGCGAGATGACGGAAAAGGTTCCCGAATGGTTCGGCGAGATAGACGAAAGCCCGCGTATCTACAAGGCATATTCGGAAGACCCTTCCACGGACGAAGCGTTTGCGGCTTTCAAACAGGACAGTAGCGAACACTTAAAGCTTTTGTTTTGTATCGATATGTTAAACGAGGGCGTTCACGTTGACGACGTAAACGGCGTAATTTTGCTTCGCCCTACGGTTTCACCTATTATCTATAAACAGCAAATCGGGCGTGCGCTATCGGCAAGCAAGAAAACAAATCCCGTAATTTTCGATATCGTTCTGAATATTGAAAACTTGTACAGTATCGGCTCGATTGAAGATGAAATGCAGATAGCAACCGCGTATTATCGTTCGCGAGGCGAAGGGGATAAAATAGCGGTTGAAAACTTCCGTATTTACGATGAAGTACGCGAATGCAAATTGCTGTTTAATCGACTTAACGACGCACTTTCTGCTTCTTGGGAGTATATGTATTCGATTGCGAAACGCTATTATGAAACGCACGGCAATCTTGAAGTTGAAAAACGCTATATTACCGAAGAAGGCTATTCTCTTGGTACTTGGCTGAATACGCAACGGCTTGTATATGCGGGAAAAGCGCGCGGAATACTGACGGACGAACAGGTCGAAAAACTCAACGCTATCGGCATGCGTTGGGAAAGCGTTAAGGATATTGCGTGGGAAAAGTTTTATACTGCGGCGAAAGGATATTTTACGGAATACGGCAATTTGCTGCCTGCGGTTACGGATAAGGCATATCACGGAGTAAAGCTTGCTCAGTGGGTTGCGCAACTTCGTAGCAGCAGAAAAAGCGGGATCGGAAGTGCGTACTTGACGGACGAGCGGATTAAGTTGCTTGACGAAATCGGAATGGTATGGGATGTTCCCGATTATCTGTTTGAGAAAAGTTTTGCCGCGTTGCTGGAGTTTTACAGAGAAAATGGAAATTCCGACGTGCCGTGTTACTATGTAACGGCGGATGGCTTGCGCTTGGGGACGTGGGTGTTTAACATCCGTAGTCGCAGAAAGAAAATCGGGCAGGGCGCAGAACTTACGGAAGAACAAATCAAACGGCTTGACGAATTAGGCTTTTCTTGGGACGGACGGCACAAAAATACGTGGGATAAGGCTTATCTGGCGGCTTGCGAATACAAGAAAAAGAATGGCGATTTGAAAATCCCTGTGGCGTATGTGAGCAAGGACGGCATAAAGCTCGGCGTATGGATTCGTCATCAGATAGACATTGGTGAAAAACTTTCGACGGAGAAGAAAGAAAAACTGCTTGCACTTGGCGTGAATTTTGAAAAGACCGATTCGTGGGAAGTCAGATATGCGCTTGTAAAAGCATATTACGAAGAACATAGAAATCTCGATATTCCGTCAAAATATAAAGCCAACGGTATTTGGCTTTCAAAATGGGTGAATGAACAGCGACAGATTTATATAGGCAACAGAGGAAAGAAACGGTTGACGGATGACCAAATTTCTCGTTTAAGTGCCATAGGAATGGTATGGGATAATTCGATTGAAAAGAGAAGTCTTGATGCATGGGAAGAGCGGTATGCAGAAGCGAAACGCTATTTCGACACGCACGGCGACCTTATCGTTCCGACGCATTATGTCGGCGCAGACGGGAAAAGACTTGGAACGTGGATTATCGCGCAACGGAGATATTACGAAAAAGGGAAACTGAAAAAAGACCAGATAGACCGTCTTTCGGCTATCGGGATGATATGGGCTCCTGATGACGCGTGGGAAAACGGATATCAGCATGCGGCGGCGTATTACGGCGAAAAGAAGGATTTACTTGTTCCGATTAGTTATGTATGCACGGACGGTTTTACACTTGGCGTCTGGATCAGTAATCAACGGAATATGTGCAGAAATCCGAGAAAATACCAACAACTAACCGATGAACAAAAAGAACGGCTCGAAAAAATCGGTATGGTGTGGAGCGCGTTGGATGAACGCTGGAAGGCTTTTTACGATTTGGCGGCAGAATACAGCAAAGAACACGGAAATTTACAAGTGGGACAGAAATATAAAACTGCCGATGGTTATGGTCTCGGTGGTTGGGTTTCTTCTCAACGCAAACTATACGCCGAGGGGAAACTTGATATCGAAAAAATACAGAAACTCAACGCCATCGGTATGGATTGGATGTCTCCGCCTGCGCGAGCATGGGAAACGCATTTTGAGGCTTGCAAGCGGTATTACGAAAAGTACGGGAATTTGACCATGCCGCTATATTTCACAGAACCGGACGGGTTCCAGCTTGGAATGTGGCTTTGGCGAGTGCGTACCGGAAAGGTAAAACTTCGCACGAGCGGAGAAAACGGAAATCAGATTGCGCGGCTGGAGGCTATAGGATTTGTTTTGCCGGAAAAACTTACACAGAAACGGTTGCGTCGCCAGTCCAACAAAAAACGTGTGGCACAGGGTTAGCCGGAGGTGTGATGCAATGAGTGCAAATAAGAATCTTTTGATTCTTGGAATGGGACAGTATGGACAAGTTGCAAAAGAACTTGCCGAGCAAACCGAAATGTTTGAAATGGTTATATTGCTTGATGATTTGTCTGATGATGTGAACTATAGGGACAAAATAACAGAATATTCCTTTGCGTTTGTTGCGGTAGCGGATATGACGGAAAGGTTAAGGCTTACAGGAATACTTGAAGATTGCGGATACACTATTGCTACCTTGATTAGTCCGAAATCGTATATCAGCAAGACTGCAAAAGTAGGAAAAGGCGTTATGATAGAGCCTTTCGCGGCGGTGAATAGCGGCGCAGTTATCAATGATTGCTGTTATATCGGTGCAAACGCAACAATCGATTGCGGAAGCGAAGTCGATAAAGGTTCTACGATATGTTGCGGAGCGACTGTTGTGGACAATACCTATGTAGAGCCGAAAACGGAAGTAAAGCACGGGCAAGTTTGTTACGGGAACAAACTCGCAAAGAAAACGCCCGAAGGAAATAATTATTGCTTTGAAGATGGAATGTAAAAGGAGTTTTTACAAATGAGAGTACCTTTTTCCCCTCCGGATATATCCGAGCTTGAAATAAATGAAGTAGCAGATGCTTTGCGTTCCGGTTGGATTACAACCGGTCCGAGAACGAAACAACTTGAAAAAGAAATTGCCGAATGGATAGGCGTAAATAAATGCGTATGTCTGAATTCGCAAACGGCTTGCGCGGAAATGGCGTTACATATTCTCGGCATCGGGGCGGGGGATGAAGTAATCGTTCCTGCGTATACCTATACGGCTTCGGCTTCCGTTGTCTGTCACGTCGGCGCAACGTTGAAACTCATTGATTCGCAAGTCGATAGTCTTGAAATGGACTACGACGCGCTTGAAAAGGCGATTACGGATAAAACGAAAGTGATTATTCCCGTAGATCTCGGCGGCGTGCCTTGCGATTACGACCGTATTTTTGAAATCGTTGAGAAAAAGAAGTCTTTATTCAAGCCGTCGAACGAGATTCAGAAAGCAATCGGCAGGATTGCCGTTTGTGCAGATACGGCGCACGCGTTCGGTGCAAACCGGCACGGAAAAATGGTCGGTTCAATCGCTGATTTTTCAAGTTTTAGTTTTCACGCCGTAAAGAATTTTACGACGGCAGAGGGCGGCGCGCTTACTTGGAAAACGATTGACGGAATCAGTGATGAAGATATTTATCATAAATTGCAACTTCTTAGCCTTCACGGTCAGTCGAAGAGCGCGTTGGAAAAGACAAAGCTTGGCTCTTGGGAGTACGACATCGTAGGCACTTGGTATAAATGCAATATGACGGACGTTGTTGCGGCAATTGGATTGAAGCAGTTCGAACGTTACCCCGATATGTTAAAACGACGCAGAGAAATTATCGCGCGTTATGACGCGGCGTTAAAGCCGCTTGGGGTAAAGGTGTTGCCGCATTATACAAGCGAACACGAATCTTCGGGACATTTGTATATTACGGAAATACCGAACATTACATATGAGCAGCGCGGCGAAATCATTTCGAAAATGGCGGAACACGAAATTGCTTGCAACGTGCATTATAAGCCGCTTCCTATGCACACGGCGTATAAGGAACTCGGATTCGATATTAAAGATTATCCGAATGCTTACAACCATTTTGCACACGAAATTACGTTGCCGTTGCATACTTGCCTGACTGATGAACAGGTACAATATGTAATCGATAATTTCGTGGATATTCTGCGGGAGTATCTTTGATGCTGATTTGCAAATGGGAAAAACTGCCTGCCGAAATGCAGACGGACGAAGTGCGGAAATATTACGATATTTTGCGTAAAAAGAATTTTTCGTTGTTCTGGAAGCGCGTTTTCGATATTTTTGTTTCGGCTTTAATGTTGATTGTATTATCGCCGCTGTTTCTTGTTTTGGCGATTGCGATAAAAATCGACAGCAAAGGTCCGGTATTTTATCGGCAAGAGCGGGTTACGCAATACGGAAAACATTTCAGAATATTTAAATTCCGTTCGATGGTAGTGAATGCCGATAAGGGTTCGCAGGTTACCGTTGATCAAGACTCGCGCATTACGAGGATGGGGAAGTTGATTCGTAAGTGTCGTCTCGACGAGGTGAGCCAGTTGATTGATGTTTTCCGTGGCGTGATGACTTTTGTGGGAACGCGCCCCGAGGTGCCGAAATATGTTTCAGAGTATACCCCTGAAATGATGGCAACGCTTTTATTGCCTGCCGGCGTTACAAGTCTTGCAAGTATTTATTATAAGGACGAGGCTGAACTCTTGAACGGGGCAGAAGATACCGATAAGGTTTACATCGAAAAGATTCTGCCCGCCAAAATGTATTACAATCTGAAAGCGATTGAAAAGTTTGGGTTTTGGCGGGATATAAAGACGATGTTTATGACGGTATTTGCCGTACTCGGAAAAGAGTATAAAGGCGATTATATTGAGCCGATAAGCGAAGCGACAGCAGTCGAAAGCGAAGCGGCGGTTGCTTCTACTTCTAAAAAGGAAGGGTAAATTTATTGTATGGAACGAAATATAGAAGTATCTGTTGTGATGCCGGTTTACAATGAGGAAAAATATATAGATAGATGTTTAGCATCGTTAAAAAAGCAAACTTATCCTAAAGAAAATGTCGAATGGTTGTTTATAGATGGTGGATCAAGCGATAACACCGTTGAAAAAATCGAACAATATGGAATTTTGAATTGTTCGATTCTGCAAAACGAAAAAAGATTAGTTACATATGCTTTGAATATTGGCATAAAAAATGCAATTGGTAAATTCATCATAAGAATGGATGCTCACGCAGAATATTCAGAAAATTATATTGAAAAATGTGTTTTTTACTTAAAAACGACAGATGCAGATAATGTTGGCGGTGTTGCTATAACAAGCGGGGAAGGGTTTGTGGGTGAAGCAAATTCGGAAATTTTGTCATCAAAGTTTGGGGTTGGAAATTCAAGTTTCCGAACTGGCAGTAAAAGTGGATATGTTGATACTGTACCATTTGGGGCTTTTAGGCGAGAGATATTTGATGAAGTAGGTTTATTTAATCCTGAGCTTCCAAGAAGTGAAGATAACGATTTTAATAGCAGAATAAGGGCAAAAGGCGGAAAGGTTTTTCTTTCATCCGATATAAAGTTTACGTATTATTGCCGAAACACAGTGGGAGGGCTTTTGGAACAAGCGATAAAAAATGGTAATGCTTTGTTTTTGACACTTAAAAAGAACCCAAAAGCTATGAGTCTGCGACATTACATTCCATTTCTATTTGTTCTATCTTTGATTGTAATGCCTATACTTTCTATATTTTTTTCATTGGCTTTGTGGAGCTTTATTGCGGAATGTGTCTTATATCTATCAATCGACTTTTATTTTTCTTTATTTAAGGGGAAAAAGAAATTTGCATTGTATAAATTTACGATGTACCCATTATTTCACGCAGTATATGGGATTGGCTCAATAATAGGTATGCTTGGCATTAAATTATATTAAAAAGGAGATATGTATGCGCGTTTTACAAATAGGATTATCTATTTTTCCTGGTGGTATTGAAACTTTTATAATGACTTATTTCCGCCAACTTGTAAATAATGGCGTTGTGTTTGATTTTGTTGATATTTACGGAGATGGGATAGCTTTTGAAAATGAGATAAAGTCTTTGGGCGGGAAAATATACTATACACCAAACTATAAAAAACATCCTATAAAAGCAGAAAAAAAGATGGAAGAAATAATAAAGAAAAATGGTTATCAGATCGTACACATTAATATGTTGTCTGCGGCAAATCTACTTCCGTTGAAGGCAACAAAAAGAGCCGGGAAAATAGCAGTTGTACATGCTCATAACAATAACACTCATGGAATTGTTAGGCCGTTCATGCACAAATATAATTCAAAAAAGTTGAAGAAGATGGATGCGGTTCGTTTGGCTTGCAGTAAAGATTCTGGCAAATGGATGTTTCAGAACAAAGATTTTCAGGTTATACCAAATGCAATTTCTGCTGAGAAATTTTCCTTTTCACAAGACAGCCGGTTATTTATAAGAAATCAGCTTGGCTTGTCTACCGATGATTTTGTAATTGGTTTTTGTGGAAGATTAGATAAACAAAAAAATCCATTATACTTGATAAATATCTTGACGAAGTGAAGATAAAAAGATCGGTTTCTAAAGCTAAACTTCTAATAGTTGGAGACGGAGAATTAAAACAAGACGTTATTGATTATGCAATAAAAATGGGAGTTAGTGAGGATGTAATATTTGCAGGAATTCAAAGAAATGTTGCTCCATGGTATTCAGCAATGGATTGTTTTGTTCTTCCCAGTGTATATGAAGGCTTTGGTATAGTATGTATTGAAGCTCAAGCATGTGGGTTACCTTGTTTTGTTAGTACCGCTGTTTCGGCTGAAGTTAATATAACCGATAACGTTAAATACTTGCCGTTGGATAACTTAAGTGCTTGGGGAGATAACATTTCAAATGTTCGGACTTCTAAAAAAAGTTGGGTAAGAAATAATAATGTTTTAAACACTCAATATGACATAGATAAAAGTGCAAGTCAACTTTATGAAGTGTACATAAAAGCAATGACTCAACAATGAATTTGTATATTAAAAAGCGAGAAAATGGAATGAAAGTTGATGTGTTAATTAGTTGCATGAATCAAACAGATTTTACCATTATAGATAAATCTAATTTGTCTCAAGCGCACGTTGTTGTTGTTAATCAGAATAAAGAAAACAATTCAGTTCTGGTAAGAAATGAAAGGCAAAAGATGGTTAATACAACAACTAAGGGGTTGTCTGTTAGTAGGAATATGGCAGTTGGTCATTCTGATGCAGATATATGTTTGATCGCTGATGATGACGAAATCTTTGTCAACAATGTGTGCGATGTTGTTAGAAGCGCATATGAAAAATACGTAGATGCCGATGTTATCATTTTTAAAATTGCAAATTTCCGAGAAAAATTTCATGAAAAAACGAGAAAATTAAAGAAAATAGACTTATTAAAAGTGTCATCGCAACAAATCAGCTTTAAAAGAGATTCCATAAAGAATGTTCAATTTGATATAAATCTCGGAGCCGGAACTCCGAATGGAGCGGGTGAGGAGAATAAGTTTTTATTAGATTGTAAGAAGCAGGGGCTTAAAATATTGTATGTTCCTCTTGTAATTGCCGAAGTAGTTGAGAATTCAGGTTCTACGTGGTTTGACGGATATAATGAGCATTATTTTTATAACAGAGGAAGAACAACAAGATATATATATGGTTTTGCATTTTCTCTAATATATGCTATTTATTTTGCTGTAATACATAAAAAGGATATTCAGAGTTTTTCAAGAATAAAAGCTTTTAAGCTTATGGTAAAAGGAATTTTGAAGAATGATATCGGCAAGGGAAAAACAAAAAAGTAATTTTTTGCTAACAGAGAATATTTATATTATTTATTTACTTATTACATTTCTCTCTACAGTACATATAGAGATTTTTAACGTGTTTAAAACATATACAGATTATATTTGCTTGTTCTTTGTAGCTTTGATGATCCTATCAAAAAACAGGATCTACGAAAACGATGTGCGCTTGTTTCTGCCCGCCTTAATTGTGTTCCCTGTAGTTGTTTTGTTTAATAAAGGTGGTATAGGTAGCATAGTGACAATATTTTCTGGATATTTGATGTTTTTTGCCTTTCCTAATTCAGGAATTACTAAAAACGGAAAGAAAAAGATGTTATGCCTTGCGATTCTATTTCTGCTTTTTTCATTTTTCAAGTCATTTCTTTATCGTTCCGATTGGCAATATCATAGATTCAACGATATAAATCCGAATACAATGGGGATGTATGTTATGTTTTCTATAGCAATTGTGATTGCCTTTTTGGATTTTAAGATACAAAAAAATAGAATTATTTTATTCGTTATTTTCCTGCTCTCATTAGTTTCACTAATAAATTATGAATCAAGAGGATGTCTCTTTTCAACAATATTATTGGTGTGTTTGCTGATTTCATACAAAAAGGTCAATAGACGGTTGCTGTTTGGAATAATAATAATGATTTTAATCATAGGGACAATTTTCCCCGTCATTTATGTCAATCTTTACAGAAGTGGTAAGACATTAACGTTTCTAAATAAATCTTTGTATACAGGAAGAGAAATAATTTGGGATGGGATGTTTTTTGACTTTGAAAAAAATGCAAATAGTTGGATCATTGGGCTTGGATCGCATATTGGGGGAGGAGATCTAAATATACATAATAATTACTTTGCTGTGATTGTCAACTTTGGCTTAATTGGATATGTTTTATACTATGGGTTCATTTTATCGAGATTGAAATTGGCTATTTTTAATTCTAATAACGATGAGAACGTTAAATATGCTCTCATTTTCGTTGTTACTATTCTTGTCTTAGGCTTTACTGAAGTTACATCGCTTTGGTCACTAATGTATCCGTTTTCTTATCTGTTTCTTTCTCTGTCAAGTAATTCTTGCAAGAAAAAGAATTGTGAAGAATCTTACAGGAGGTGAAATGTACAAAATGTCGTGTAAAAAAATCCATTACTGCTGGTTTGGCGGTGCTCCTTTTCCTGAGATAGTTATAAAATGTATGGAAAGTTGGAAGAAGTTTTGTCCAGACTACAAGATTGTAGAGTGGAACGAATCTAATTTTAATATACATTGTTGCAAATATGTGGAGGAAGCTTATAACGCAAAAAAATGGGCTTTTGTTTCCGATTATTGTCGATTTTTTGTTCTATACAATTATGGAGGTGTTTATTTAGATACTGATGTTGAACTAATAAAAACAATTGACGATTTGCCGGAAAATTTTGTTGGATTTGAAGATAAGGAAACATGTAATAGTGGACTCATTCGTGGTGCGCAAAAAGGAGATATGATTTGCGAAGAAATGCTGAAATCATATAACGATGATGCTTTTATATTGGAAGATGGTTCATTGAATTTAAAAACAGTTTGTGAAAGAGAAACCGATATCTTAAAATTATATGGGCTTAAGGGAAATGGCTGCATGCAAAATGTTTGTGGAACCACGGTTTTCCCGAAAGATTATTTTTCTCCTAAAGATTATGTAACGCAAAAAGTACATATAACGGAAAGGACATATTCAATACACCACTATGCCTATAGTTGGCAAGGTGAAAAAGAAAATATCAGTAGCAAGATTTATCGTTGTTTGTATAAAATATTCGGAGCAAAATTCGCGAATAAAGTCAGAGATATTTTTGGTAAAAAGAAATGAATGAAAGAAAAGTTGTCGGAAACACAGCAATGCTATATATTATGACGATAGCAAAACTGATATTTCCATTGTTGACGTTGCCGTACTTAACAAGAGTATTATCGGAAGAATCGTATGGGTTTGTTTCTTATGTGAAAAGTTGTATGACGTATATACAGCTGATTGTTGACTTCGGGTTTATTCTTTCTTCTGTAAAAGATATAGTAAAGGCAGACAATAATAAAGAAAAAATCGGGACAATAGTTGGAAATACGTTTTTAGCAAAGTTTATTTTAGTGCTTCTTTCTGCCGTCGTACTCGTCGTAATGCTCTTTACAATTAAGATATTGCAGACAGACATTCTTTTTGTCATCCTGAGTTTTGTTGCTGTAGCTACAAGTTTGTTTCTTGCAGATTTTCTGTTTCGCGGAATAGAAAAAATGCAGTATATAACAATTATTTATGTGATCAGCAAAGGAATTTCTGTTGCCCTCACATTTATATTTGTGCGTTCCGATGATTCTTTAATCTGGATTCCGATATTGGATATCGTTACGAATTTTGTTGCTGTTCTTATAACTTTTTTAATTGTAAAGCGGTTAGAAATAAATATAAAAGTTAGTAGCATTAAAGATTGTCTGCTAATGATTAAAGACTCCTTCTTTTATTTTCTTTCAAGCGTTGCCACAACTGCATTTTCTGCGTTAAACACACTTTTAATCGGGATTTTTATTACAGATTTAACGCAGATCGCTTATTGGAGCTTGTGTTTGAATATCGTTACAGCAATACAAGGGTTGTATGCGCCGATTTGCAATGGAGTATACCCCCATATGATTAAAGAGAGAAATTTGAAGTTTATTCATAAGCTGTTGGCTATATTCATGCCGGTGGTTGTGTGCGGATGTGTGCTTTGTTTTTTCCTTGCTTCTACAGCATTAAACATTATCGGTGGTGAAAAATATGTTGCGGCGTATAGTCTGTTTCGTTGGATGATCCCCATATTGTTTTTTAGTTTTCCCGCACAAATTTATGGCTGGTCTACCTTGGGAGCAATAGGGAAGGTAAAGGAAACAACGTTATCAACTATTATAGCTGCGGTGGCGCAGGTTGCGGGCTTGCTTGTTTTAATTGTTATTAACAAGTTTACATTGGTTAATTTAGCCATATTGCGTGGTGGTACGGAGTTTATTCTGATGGCGGTGAGAATGGTTATTGCTTATAAAAATAGAAATCTTTTTCAGAGTGATAATCAATTTTATAGTGAAAAAGAGAGATAAAGTATGATGAAAATTCCAAATGTAATCAGAAATAAGTTTGTAAAAATAAAAAAGGGAACTTGCTCATTTATGGCTTTTTCCGGACATTGTTCCGATAGCCCTCTTGCAATTTCCTTAGAACTGCATAAGCAGGCTCCTTATATTAAGCAAAGCTGGATAGTTGAAGAAAAATATTTAAAAGATGTGCCGGCTTTTGCGGAGAAGTATATTATAGATACGAAAGAAGCTTATAAAGCAATTAATTCTTCGGAGTTTATAGTCGACAATGTTTACGGACCGTTTGCACTACAAGTCTTTAATACACCTAAGTATAGGCTGTTAGGATTTATTTATAAATTATTGGCATTAAAAAAGGGGCAAAAAATATATACCACTTGGCATGGTAATGCGTTCAAAAAAAGTGGAAGGGATCAAATTGGCAACGATATTATCGATTTTTATTGCGGCGATATGACGATGTTTTTAAGTGCAAAATTTACGCAAGAAATATTTAGTCATTTAACTTTCGGCAAGGCAAAGATTGAATTGTTGGGAACTCCGCGAAACGACAGACTCTTTAATCAAACTGTAGAAGATGCAAAAAAAGAATGCGGTTTACCGATTGACAAAAAGATAGTTCTATATGCGCCTACATTCAGAAACGACGGGAAAGACATTGAAGATAAAAACGTGTACAGGAGCGGGATCGATCAACTCCATATGATTGATTTTGATCGGCTATTTGAAAGTTTAACGAAGAAATTCGGTGGGGATTTTGTTTTTGTTTGCAGATTCCATTACCACGTCTCGGAAATGGTTGATTGGGCTGACCTAAAAATGAAGTATGGGGATAGGGTGGTAAATGGAAATCAATGCGACGATATGACTGCTTACCTAAAAAGTGCGGATGTATTGATTACCGATGCAAGTTCATGTATGTATGATTATTCATTGCAATATAAACCATGTTTTCTTTTCTTCCCAGATTTAAGCCATTATGAAAACGAAGAACGTGGGTTCTATTGTCCAATATCTGATTTGCCATTTGCGTGTGCAGAGGATTTCAATGCTCTTGTGGACAGTATTTTGTCATTTGATGAAGTGAAATATCGAGATGATTTAAACAGAATGTTCAAGGAAATGGGATTTGTTGATGATGGAAACTCTACGCAAAGAATTGTTAAGTACATTTTAGATGAACAAAAGTACCGGAAAAAGGAGGACAGCAGGGTATGAATATTGCCGTTTTAACAGCAGGTGGAGTTGGTTCAAGAACGCATCAGGATTTGCCGAAACAATTTATAACCGTAGAAAATAAACCTATAATAATATATACATTAGAGGCTTTCCAGCAACATCCCAATATAGACGAGATATATGTTGCTTGCTTAGATGGGTGGGAAGCGGTTTTAGAAGCGTACGCCAAACAATTTAATATCACAAAATTAAAAAAGATTGTTCTTGGTGGTGCAACTGGACAAGCTTCTATTTATAATGCCATGAAAGCGATAAAGAATGACCATGATAAGACTTCTGATGTTGTGGTATTGATTCATGATGGAAACCGTCCGATGGTGTCTCAGGATATTATTACAGATAATATTGTAAAACAGAAGCTTTACGGCTCTGCGGTTACGGTTATTCCTACAACTGAAGTGGTATTTATTTCTCAGGATGGTGTAATATCAGACAAAGCATTAAATCGAGACGAGTTGTGGAGAACGCAAACTCCTCATTCATATAAATTTGACGAGTTATGGTCGGTACACTGTAGGGCAATCAAGGATGGCATTACAAATACTGCTGCATCGTGTTCACTTATGCAAAAGTATGGTTATTCCACATATTTCTCAAAAGGATCGGAAAAGAATATAAAGATAACCACTATTGAAGATATTGAAATCTTCAAAGCGTTACTTGCAGCGAAGAACGATGCGTGGATAAAACGATGAATATGTTTGGGAATGAATTCGAAGATATCAAAATGATTGCAGAACGCCCATATGACTGGGCTAAGCTGAATAATAAGACATTGTTAATCAGTGGCGGAACCGGATTTATCGGGACTTTGTTTTGCGATGTTATAGAATACCGAAATCGGAAGTTTGGGGAAAATACAAAAATTATCTCTTTGAGCCGTAAAGATAGAGCAGATACCGAAACCATAAGGTTTTTAAAACAAGATGTTTCGCTTCCGTTTGTGATAGATGAACCGATTGATTTTGTCTTGCATTTAGCTTCTAATACGCACCCTAAGCAGTATGAGGAGGATCCCGTCGGAACAGTTATAACAAATGTTTATGGGTGCAATAATTTGCTGAAAATAGCCGCGGCTAAGCGTGCAAAGTTTTTGTTGGCTTCTTCTGTGGAAATTTATGGACAAGGGACCGATATTCCGATGCGTGAGGATTATTGCGGTTATATAGATTGCAATTCAGCCAGAGCCGGTTATAATGAATCGAAACGAGTTTGCGAATCACTTCTGCAATCATATCGGAAACAAAACGGAATATGTGCATTAACCGCCCGATTCAGTCGCGTTTTCGGCGCTGATAAAAAAGCGGATACGAAAGCAATGAATCAATTCATGCAAAAAGCATTGCGAAAAGAAGATATCGTTCTGAAAAGTATGGGAAATCAGAGATTTTCCTATGCCTATGTGGCGGATGTGGTGTCGGCATTGTTTTTCCTTTTATTTAATGGAAAAGACGGAGAAGCATACAATGTAGCGGCACAGGATGATGGCTTGACTTTGGGGGAATATGCTCAATTCATTGCAGGATTGGCAGGGAAACACGTTGTATACGATATAGAAAACAATATATTTGCCTCGCAAATTTCTTATGCCATAATGGATATATCAAAAATAGAAAATTTAGGATGGCAGCCGATGTATACGGTGAAAGATGGTTTGAAGCGCACCTTTGAAATATTATCTGCTAATTCAACGGCAGAAAGTAAAAAGGATTAAAAATGAAACATACCGCACAAACGATATTAAACCGTATAAAGTATGAGATCTGCGACGATGAAGGGCAGGAAGAACTTAAAAGTATTGTTCTGCCCGAAGTTCCCGTGCGGTTTTTAACGGAATTGTACAGGCTTTCGAAAGCGCAGGACATGGCGCATTTAGTCGGAGACTCTTTAAGTAAATGCGGCGTGTTTGCGAATTTGCCGGATACGTTAGAAGAAAATGAGCGCGCAACGATAGAGAAAATTGAGGCGAAGTTCGAGAATCAGGTGTTTACCGCTGTATACCGCTGCGAAAATATCAATTACGAGTTGGAGCAGCTAAAACAAGCGCTGAACGAGTCTAAAATTCCGTTTATGCCGCTGAAAGGTTCGGTGATTCGCAAGTTTTATCCCGAACCGTGGATGCGCACAAGTTGTGATATAGATATTTTAGTAAAAGAAGCTGATGTGGATAAAGCGAGTAATATTTTAACGGAGCGCTTGCAATACAAAATAAGCGAAAAGGGGCAACACGATATTTCGTTGTTTTCACCGTCGAATATTCATGTTGAACTGCATTTTAAGTTGTTGGATTTGGATTTTAAGCAAGTGTCGGCGTTAAACGATATTTGGAGCGGCGTGGAAATCGCACTCGTTTCCGGATATGAATATTGCATGAGCAACGAATTGTTTTTGCTGTATCATATTTATCACATGGCGAAGCATTTTGTTCACGGCGGTTGCGGAATCAAACCATTTATCGATTTATGGGTGATACAAAACAGAATCGGCTACGACGAAGAAAAAACCGAAAAACTTTTGAAAGAAAGTGATCTGCTTTTATTTTATCATCACGCCATGGAACTCATGAACGTGTGGCTTGAGGGGAAGCCGCACAACTCCATAACGCAGGAAATGGAAAATTACATTTTGCAAGGCGGGGTGTACGGAACACTCGAACAACAGCTTGCGATGTCGCAAAATAAGAAAGGCGGCAAGTTCAGACACCTTTTAAGCAGAACATTTCTCTCATACGAGCAGATGATAGTTTACTATCCGTCGGTGAAAAAATATCCGATACTGTTTCCATTTTATCAGGTGCGGCGTTGGTTTCGGATTTTATTCTGCGGTGGCAGAAAAGCCGCGATGAACGAAATCAAAGCAAATCAAAATCTATCCGAAGAAAAGAACCAAATTGCGAAAAAAATGATCGATGAGTTAGGACTATAATTTTTTATCTTCTGTTATAAAATTGTTTTTGCTATTGACTATCATCAAATCCACTTTCCAAATTACGTTTGTTGTGATATAATACTTAAGAGGGGGGATTCAATGAGAAGCGGTGAACAAAAAATCAAATTACTTGTACTGTGGGATATTTTGCGAAAGAATACAGACGAGGATCATGCATTAAATGCGGACGAAATTCGTTTAAAACTCAAAGATTACGGTATAAATGTAATTCGCAGGGTTGTGGCAGAGGATATAGCAGCATTAAATGAATACGGATATGAAGTTCTTTCGTTTAAGAAGAAGTACTACTATTATTATGTTGTTAATCGTACACTTGAAACTGCGGAGGCTGTGATGCTTGCGGATGTTATCAACGCCTCAAAACTTCCGACGGAACAAAAGAAAGCGCTTGTGCAAAGACTTGCGGGTACATTTTGCTCGCACCAAGCAGAGAATGTTTCAAAACATATTGTTTCTCTCGATAAAGGCAGAAAGGGGAACAGTTCGTTTATCTATAACGTTGACGCAATCGATCGTGCTATCAACGACAACAAACAGATTTCGTTCCTTTACTTCGATTATGATGAAAAGCATAAGAAGGTTTATCGAAAAAGCGGTAACCGCTATACGGTAAGTCCGGCGTTTATGGTTTGGAACAAGGATAACTATTATCTGTTGTGTTTTTCAAACGGGCATGACAACGTCGTTACATATCGGCTCGACAAAATGGAAAAAGTAGCCGTGGAAGAAACGGATCGTGAACCGCATCCCGAATATGAACTTTTCAATACGGAAGAGTATCGCAAACAAGTATTTTCGATGTTCGGAGGGGAAAGTCAGAACGTTACGTTGCTGTTTACGGCAAAGATATTGTCGGATATGTTTGACCGCTTCGGAGATGACATACGCATAAAGAAAGTTGACGAAGAAACCTATTCGGTTGACGTAACCGTGCAGATTTCAAAAACATTCTTTGCGTGGATTGTCGGAACGCAAGGAAAAGTGAAAATCAAATCGCCGCGAAAGGTGCTTGATGAATTTAACGCCTTTGTTGCTAAAATAAAAGAAGAATATTGAAGAAGGATATAATGATTGCTCTCGCATGTAGCGGGAGCATATTTTTGAAAAAAATCACGTGTTCGGTTTTCAATGTAATTTATATTACATCGAAAATTTGCAAATATCGATTTTTTGTGATATAATACGGCTACAATCTAAATTGAACGCAAAGTTCAGTTTAGTAAAAAGAGGTACTACGGATGAGAACGCTCAACACGACGACATTGGACAATATGGAAAGTTACATTATCGACTACCAAAAGAGAAAAGGGAAATCGCCGAGTTTCAGAGAGGTAATGAAAGCATTGAATATGAGTTCGCTTAACCTTGTAAGAACGTATATCCTTGCACTTGAAAACAGCGGCAGGATAGAGAGGACAAGACTCGGCAATATAGGTATGTTGCCGAAGCTCCGACCGAGCGGAGTGGCTATCACGCCTATTGTTGGTTCTATCGCGTGCGGACAACCTGTTGACGCG
>ULNN01011694.1_pt1 | contig 20383 bp, 6 predicted proteins | sample 1951931 | NCBI WGS metagenome assembly ULNN01 (sample SAMEA4835578, study PRJEB28245) | human gut metagenome | biome: gut microbiome; material: fecal sample | place: Denmark | collected 2008
AACAGTTTCGTCCACGTCTCCGAATCCAGAGAAGGTGTAGCCTTCCTTTTTAGGTACCGAAGGCATTTCTATTTTAGCTTCGTATTCCAATGATTGTTCTGATATGATTGTACCATCAACAACAAATCTCACTATATAATAGTTTCGTGCAAACTCTGCTGTGAGTGTTTTGTCACCGCTGATTGTCAAAGTATAAGTTGACGAAGTTGTCCCATCAGACCATTTTACAAAACGCCATCCTTCCGCAGGTAAGGCTGTAAGGGTAACAGTTTCTCCCTCTTTGTATGTTCCTGCTCCAGTAACAGTTCCATTGCCTGATGTACCAACAGTAACAGTGAATGTCGTAACTATCAGTTTTACACTTCGTGGAGAGCTTGGCATACCAATGACAGACCGGTTCTCAAAAGTAATGGTTTCGTCACATTCCATTTCTTTATCCTTGGACTTTTGGTATACCTTAAGTTTTATCCTTTCCCCTTGCTTTTGATTGCTACGGATTCTCATATAGAGATACGAACTACCATTCTCTGCCTTTATCATTCGTGAAACGCCTCGACACTCGTTGCCAACAAAGGCTGCAACTTCATAATCTGACAAATCACTAACTTGATTGCCATTGTATTCAACAGTCAGATAAGTCGTCATGTCGTATTCAAAAGCATAGGCATCATACGCCCAATGGGAGTCTTGCGCCATCATTGTGCCACCTGCAAAAAGCAGGCAGCACAACCATGTTAGATATTTTATAAATCTCATAATCGTATATTTAGTAAACTTTCAAGATTCTCTTAACTATGGAACCAGAAGATGTCTTCAATACCACGATATAAGAACCTTCCATCAAAGACGAAACATTCAGTCCATTTTCATTATAATTATCCGTTTTTGCAACGATTACACCATTATTAGCAATGACATAAACGGCGCTCAAATGTTCCAAATCGCCATTTACATACAATGTGCTTCTGACAGGACTCGGATAAACGTTGTATTCGCCCTTGTCTGCCAGTCCATTGATTCCCGTTGTGCCACTGATAGTCAACTTATAGGGAGAAGAAACAGAACCGAGCATAGAGTTGGCAAACGTAGCGGTTTCAACAATATCATATTCTTGTTGACTACTATTTTCAATAGCCTTGAATGTCAACTGGCTTGATGTATTGACATCACCATATATGGTCATATATAACTTGTCGCCAACATATTGCCCAATACCTCTACATTCGTCACCTACAAATGCTCCGATAGTGAACAATCCGGCAGGTGCTGTATTGCCATCAGCTTGAACAGTTGCTATCATATTCATGTTGTATGGATATTTGTGGCTATCGAAATGCCAAGGAGAAACCACCTCTGTCACCGCCATTCTCTGTGCATCAGTTTCCACTGGGAATACTCGCTGTACAGGATAGTGAAACGATTTGTTCTTGCCAGAATAGTACATATAACCTGTGCCTGGAGACATCGTTGTCAATGTACCTTCCCACTTGCCGCCAGTATAGGTCGCAAATCGGGTGTAGTCCTTAATGATGTCACCTTCATTTGGTGCCAACAATTCTAACGATTTCTCCAAAGAGTTTTCGTAGATTGGCAGATAGCCAATCCAGTTCCAACCCTTTTTCAGTGTAACGGCTGTTGTTTCAGGTTTGTAGGCATGACCATTCCAAGCGTTGTCCACTGTGCCGTTGGTCTGCATGAGGTAGCTGGCAGATGGAGCAAAAGTGGTCAAGTCGCCTGTAAGTCCCAATTGTGGGTCACGAATCAACTCAGAGTCGAAACCAATGAGACGTTCCACTTTGTCCTCTATCGGCTTGATAAAGTCCTTTATTTTTTGAAAACCTTCATCTGCCAAGTTGGAAGATACCCAGTTCCAACCTTTCGCCAAGTTCATGTTCAAGGCATATTGATCGGAAACCTGCACACGGTAAGCCTGTGATGGTTCTGACAAACAAGAACCATTGCCGACAGCCACATAATAGATGCCATCCTCGGTCGGTGTGAACTTTTGTTCGGTAGCACCCTCTATTGCAGTGCCGTCTTCCTTGAACCATTGGTTGTTCTTTTCGGCAGAAGAGACCAATGTGCATGAGCCTTCAACCGTTACTTTGGGTGCTTCCAATTGAGGAAGAACGGTCAGTTGCAGCATATACACGCTATCACACATGAACTCGTTGCTCTGTGTATAATAATAGGTACCAGCTTTCTCGTATTCCTTGCCATGGAAGTCATAGACATCGCCTTTACAGATACTGACCTTCAAAGTGTCCGCTTTCGGTTTTTCCAGCACGTTCTTCAAATGAAGGATGAAAGGCTTTTCATACGAAAGACCGCCTTCGTCTGTGGTGCTGATGCGCACCTTGTAGATCGTATCAGTGGCACACTTAAACATGTTTTTGACTTGCAGTTGCGAACCTTTGATTTGAAATAGTTCGTTATGCACCGCTCCTTCACCCTCTGCCAAGGCGTATGTAAAGGTACTGCCGTCCACGTCCTTTGAACTCAATTCGCCGATAAAGCCTTCGGGAGAAATGTCATCTTGGAAGATGGAGTCAGACAAGGCAATGTCACTTGGTGCGGCATTGATGTTGATAAAGAGGTCTGGGACTTCCTTCAACGGTTCACGGTTGCCAACATTGTCCTCAGCCAACGAGTAGAACTTGTATTGTCTGCCAGGTTCTGCTTCAAAGTCGATAACGGTGTCTATGGGACACACGGCATACTCTTCGTAGATGCCGAAGTTATTGGCAAGAAACATCGTTACCTTCTTCAGACCAGAACCACCTTTATCATCGGATGCAGTCAAGGTGAGGTGATAGAGATTCTTGTTCTTGGAATCCACTTTTCCCTTCACCTTACTGGTAGGCATGCCAGCATCTATCACGTTCTTCCATCGATTCGTTGGAATCGTATCATTTTGGTCGAACACGATATTGGCGGCAATGCTGATGGTATCACCAGTATTCAATCCTTCGTATGGTTTCAGACAGAAGCGCACGTAACCTTCTCCCACATGGGTAGAATCGTTTACCGGCAACATACCTCTATCTACCTGCCAAGGATGCAGACCTGTTTCCGGGTCGATGGATGAGAAAGTCCAAAAGGCTTGTTTCTTCACCACATCGACACCTGCATTGAGGTCAACGTAAATCTTCATGGAGTCACGCAAGTCGAGGCGGTTCTGGTAAGCCGCTGGACTCTTGTCGATATTCCATGAGTAGTTGGCGAAGCCGTAGCTTCCCAATCCAAAACCACGCATCCATGCCTTGTCGTCAAAACTAAACCTCACATCCACCTTTTGGGCATTTGCCGATGCAAACTCCGGGTCATTCTCAAAGAGAATGGTGTAGTTTAGCACATCGTTAATGCTGACCCAACGAATGGAATCATAGCCCGCAGGACCAATTATTTCGTTTGGGTCGACGGATTGACCACCTGATGTTGTTGTACTATCTGCTGGATGTTGAGTGTGATCATTTTGACTAGGAGTTTTACAATCTCCCATAAAACAATCTTTCTTATTTCTTTGAGCATATCCATTAAAAGAAACAATGCTCAATAAAAGTACAAATAAAAGTTTCATATAGTATATTAATTTCCAAAAGGATGAAAAAGACCAAATATATAACCAACTCCATAAATTCCTGCGCCAACAAGAGCACCTACAGTTGCACCTACAGCTGCTCCACCTATGGTACCAACACTTGTTCCCAATATAGAACCACCAGTCCCACCTGCTACAGCTCCTGGCACAACACCGACACCACCAACAGGAAGTCCTGTCATACCACCCAAAACAGCTCCACCTACAGTACCAATAGTCGCACCTCCTGCTGCACCTACAGAACCACCTATAGCAGCACCTGTTGCAGCTCCAACAGCAATTGGCAACAATGCTTTCTTTCCAAAATCACCACAATATCCATCACTTATTCCTGCGAAAAAGGTTGATAAAATGTATCCCCAACGAAAAATCTTTCCTGCGCCTTTGAAAGTTCCTTCATAATTGTTCCATGCATTTAAATGAGTATTTTTGTAAGGAATTTTACTAAGATTATACGGGTTTACTGGTTTTATGGGGTTCGTTTTTACAATAGGATTTATTGGATTTATTGCATTTCCACTATTATCTTTAAACCATACAACTTTATTTAACACATACAAATAATCATTCATTCCATCAACATACATCAATGGATCTTTCTGCATAAACCTACCTACCATCGGATGCATACTTCTTGCTCTAAAATAATAATCTCCAGTTTCAGCATTATATTCACGCCCAGTAAACAGAATATTATTCCCTACAGAAGAAAGCTCCTGCACTTTACCATCTGCATTCAAAAATGTAGGCATACCATACACATCATACTCCACTTTTTCTACAATCTTACCCTCCTTATTAGAAAGCCCCATTGTAGAACCTAAATGGTTTGTATGATAATAGTAAGCCTCATCTTTCTTACTCATCTGCAAAGCCTCATCAATATTATTGCCATACAGATAAGAGGTCACAGTACCATCTGTACTTTCTTCAACCATCTGGTCACCCACATAATAGAACAAGGTGTTATTCTTGGCAATACGACGACCCAAAGCATCGTATTTATAAGTAACAGACTTATCACCCACAGAAACTATCTTGCTGTTATAGTCATACACATACTGATGCTTGTCATCATTCAGCATATTTCCATTTCCATCGTATGATGGAGTGAAAGACATACCGCCAGAAATAGCCGTGTAGGCATTCACGTTATTGGAAGTATAGTTGGTGACAACACCATTCTCTACTGTCTTTACACGATTGCCCAACAAGTCGAATTGATACGTCTTGTTAACAGTCTTCCCACGAGTAAAGGAAGTGAGCTGAGAAATGACATCATAGCCATAACTCTCGGTGCGGGAAGCATCGAGATTATCAGCACGCTTGGTCATATTGCCGATGGCATCATAGCTCATGGTAAGGCTGAGTACCTTATGGTCATCCTTGATAGCGGACAACCAGCCATTTTCGTTATATCCATAATCCGTAGTGATGCCATTGGCGTATGTCTGCTTGGTCTTCTGACCAGCCACATTATACTCCATGGTTACCACCTCATTGCCATTCTGAAGAATAGACGCAATGAGGTCACGGGCATTCAGATGTTCCTCCACCTTCATGCCGCTTGGGTAGGTCAAAGTGCGCTTACCCGCTGCCACATCATAACTATAGCTTGTTGTCTGGCCGTTAAGCGTTTCCGACAACAATCGGTTGGCGCTGTCATAGGTAAAGGTAACCGTAGCATCCTTATTCACGGCAGAAAGCATACGGCTGATTCTGTCGTATGTGTATTTGTCCGTCGTTCCGTCAGGATAAGTCTTAGACAGCAGGTTACCCAATGGGTTATAAGCATACTTAAACTCATTGCCTGCACGGTCCTTTGAGGAAATCACATTGCCCAGCTCATCGTAGGTATATTGCAGCGATGCACCATTGGCAAAGGTGATGGCTGTATTCTGGTTGAGTGCATCATACGCATAAGAAGTGGCATTACCCTTGGCATCCGTTGCCTTGGAAAGGTTACCGTTGGCATCATACTCAAACTTCGTTACTGCATTCAAGGCATCGGTATGGGTCAACTGCTGATTAAGTGAGCTATAGGTATAACTCGTCACGTGGCTGAGCGCATCAGTCACGGAAATCAGGTTGGAATTGTTGTCATACTGATATCTGGTTGTTGCACCCGATGGCAGACTCTCCGATGTCTTGCGGTTCAAGCCATCATAGGTATAAGTCATCGTACGGTCGAGACCATCTGTCATGCTAAGCTGGTTGCCGTTGCCATCGTAAGTATATTTGGCAATCACGCCCATGTTGTCACTCAACTGCTCTATGCGGTCGAGCTTGTCATAGAAGTAACTGATGGTATTTCCGTTTGGCTGGAATACAGATACCAGATTGCCCTTGGCATCATAGTCATAACTCGTCTTCTCGCCAGCCGCATTGGTCTGCGAGGTCAACTTGTTCTTTTCATTCCAAGCAAAGGTCTGCTCATTACCCATAGGGTCGGTCACGCTCAGCACGTTTCCCTTACCGTCATACTTGTAGGTATAGACGCCACCCATCGGGTCCGTCATCGTCAGCACATTGCCCAAGGCATCGTAACTGTATGCACGAATCTGATTCTTGGCATTCTTGACACGCACGATGTTACCCACCTTGTCATAACTCAAGGTAGAAGTATTACCCAAGGCATCCGTCTGCGAGATGATTTGGTTGTTGTTATCGTAAGCGTATGTGGTAGTATTGTTGCGTCCATCAGTTATGGTGAGGATATTACCACACTCATCATAAGAATAAGTGGTGGTATATCCTGCCGCATCCATTACTTTAGCTGTCGTACCGTCAGCATTGTATGTGGTAGCTGTCACGTTACTGTTGGCATCCGTCGTGTTCAGCGGCCATCCCTTATCATTATAAGTAAAGCTGTTGCTGAAGCCTAACGGGCCCGACAATGATTTTAAGTTGCCTTTGTCATCATAGTCGAAACGGTAGCTATTCCCATTCTTGTCTTGGAATGAAGTCACCTGGTTGAACTTGTCATCGTAGGTATATCGTTCTGAGTTGCCTAAGGCATCGGTCAGAGAAAGCATATTACCACGATCGTCATAGGTATAAGACGTAATGTTACCATTGGCATCGATACGCTTCACTACATTGTCGTCATCATCGTATTCGAGTGTTGATTGTATGCCGCAGCACAAGCCTACCTTCTCGATGACACGTCCTTGACTATCCCAACGATAGTAAGAGTACTGGTTCTGTGGAGCGGTATAGTCAATGAATACCGTCTTGTCGCCTTCATAGCGGATGGACTTGTCGGACACGTCAGTCTTCATACGACTCACCATACCACTATTGTTGTAGGCAATAAGCGTCTTATGGCCGTTGGCATCTGTGATTTCACAGAGACGGTTCTGCTTGTCGTAACTGTAAAGCGTGCTGTTGCCCAATGCATTAGTACGCTTCTTCAATCGGCGAAGACCATCATATTCATAGCTGATGCTTCCTTTATGGAATGAGGCCGTAGCCTTGCGGAGCAGCCCGTCGGTATAGCTGAGGTTGATCGTATGCCCCACGGCATCTTGCACTCTGACCAACAAACTGTCTTGATAAGTGAAGATGGTCTTGTTACCGTTTCGGTCGGTCATTGCTGTTACCTTGCCATACTTGGCATCGTCAAAGAAATACTGCTCACCCGATTTCTCTGTCAAGCGATATTTTCCACTCTCGTATTCCTCTACCTTACTGAATACACCAGCTGGCGCCTCAAACTCCTTGCCAAACTTCTTGTAGGTGTCTGAACGTCCGTCGCCAGTTTCGATAACGACACCACCAATTTCATTGATACGGTAGCGCATCTCATACCCTAATGAGAAACCGAGACCATAACCATAATTAGTAGACTGTGCCGAACTGTTATAGTAGAAGCGCAACTGCATCGGCATTTGCGAGTTTTGCGTTTCCATATCCGTCTGCCCGAAGAACAACACACCATTGTAGCAGTTCACCCAAAGACCATTTGGTCCAGCTATCTTCGGACGAATGATATTCTGTGCCTCGGAAGGCAAGACTGCCAAAAGCAGTCCTGCCCCCAAGAGCATTTGTTTGATATGATTCTTTATGTTCATATTTGAAATGTCTTTCTTATTTCACCACATAAATGGTTATGTTGCTGTTTTGTGCCGTCTGGTACATAAACAGGTTGATGGTTTTCTGTGTGCCTGGCGGTATGGATGTGTAACCACGACTGTCGCTCTCGCTTCCCAAGTCAAGATAGAGAACGGACTGATGGCGATCCAAATCCTTGATGGTCGTACCGAGATAACCATCGTTGATGACCAGCATCAAACGATACACCTCGCAGTCCGTATTTCCACCATTGGCATACGACACAGAAATCGGTGCATAGCTTCCAATACGTACCACATTGGGTGCGTCTATCTTTGCACCCAAGCTGACCGATGCACCAGGGACAACCTTGAATCCCTTTGGCAAGGTTGCCAATGTTCCATCAGGAAGTTCCGATACCACATCGTATGCTCCTGTTGCGGCATCGTTGAGATTGAACGTGACACGAGAACTTGTCATGCCATTGAACGTAACAGTCTCTGCAGGTATTTCCTTTTCTGCCAACTTCAAGCGGAAGTCCATGATAGAGTCAAACAAAGCTCCTCTCACATCCGTTGATACCCAACCGCCATTGCCGCCTTCGGTAATACTTAAAGTCGTGGCTCCGAAGTTCACTTCCTGTACATTGAGCGTCATGTTGGTAGTTGTAGCCAAGCCATTATCCGACTCAGAGAACACATTGCCTGTGGCATTCACCAAGGCGGCATTGTCTTGCGCCAAGATATAATAATTACCAGCTTTCACATTTGGCAGCAACAGTTCTTGCTGCGCTCCTTGGTTAGCACTGGCTGCAACATCATATTTGGCAGTGGAAGGCACCTGTTCGTATGCTGCATACATGCCTGCCGAGGCTTCTTCTGGATGATTGAGATAGAAGCCGACCGTCTTCCCGTCATAGCCACTTGGAATCTCCAATTTGTAATAGCCAGAAGTGTTGACGGAAGCACTGCTACCTAAACTGATTGTCGTGAACGACAGTTTGCTTGGTGAAGCTGCTACTATTGTGTTATTATCTTCCTTAGACTCGGCAATGGTCTTGGTCGAGTTTGTCTTGACTATCACATAGTAATCGCCTTCCGGTACATTGGTGATACGTCCAGTCACGGAGCGAGTTGCTTGATCTCCAGGGTTGATATTCACCTTGCCTGACACGACACCTACCATGACGTCATCCTTGTCCCAAGTTCTGTTCTTGGAGAGATAGATAACATCATTCAAAGTTCCATTAGCTGTAAACTCGCCAACATTGCTCAATTGGTAAGAAATGGTGACCTCCGCACCAGCCTTAATGCTTGATGGGGCGTTAATGTTGACTATAGCCAAGTCAGCAGGCGTATCGGCAGTGCCATTCACATAGACAGGAATACTTTTAACGTTGTTGTTTTCGTCCATTTCTGTGATGGCATCTGTAGCGTCAGATACGACAAACAACATGAAGTTACCTTGCATATAGGCAGGAATGTTGAGGCTTACTTCATTAGTATAAGACGCGTCTTCATCCAGTTTGCCAACATGGGTCTTGTTGCCAATTTTTGTTGCCGTTTTCGTATTCAAGACAGTGCTTTCAGACAGATAGTAAGTATCTGACCACTTGTCTGTTCGAGTAGCATTTTTGCCAATATTTGCGATAGTAGTCTTGACCTTCATAGGCTGACCGCTGGTAAGAATCTCTTCTGTAGAAATATCCTTGATGGTCAAGTCTGGAAGTGGTGACTGCAAGATAGTAAGAGGAATGGCTACAAGATTATTATCCTCGTCCAATTCTCTCACGTTGTTATTTACATCAGTCCTAATCAATACATTCCATTTGCCATATTCCTTGTCAGAAACACTGAATGTAACAGTATTTTCTGTTTTATCGCCCTTGCTGATGGCATTGATAGTAGCGGAAGCTATTTGCTTGGCATTGCCATTCAGATTATTGGAAGGTGACAGATAGACAACCGTCGTAGACTTTGCAGCATTCCATTCTCCTTGATTGATGGTAGTAAACTTCAACGTCACATCCGTTGATGTCTTGATAGTATCTGCCAAAACATAAGTTGTAACCTTCAAATCAGGCAAATTTCCATTAAGATAGAAAGAAGAACGAGCGTAGTTGTCATTCGTCTCTTTCTCACCCAACTGGTTGGTACGGTCAGCAAACAGATGAATGTATTTGTCGCCACCCATCATCGAATCCGGCATCTTGAATGTCAGAGAAATAGTCGTGGACTTACCAGCTTTCAGATTCTTGATAGAACCTTTTTGAGCAGTTATCTCACATTTCTGTGCCTTAGCTTCGGAGAAGGTATAGTCATTAGAGATAAAAATGTCTTGACCAACATCCAAATCAGCCAAATCTGCGTCGCCTGTATTGCGTGCCGTATAAGTAACTGTTACTTCTTCGCCAGGCTTTACAGAACTATTGACAGAAAGATTCTCTACATACAGATTGGCACCTTTCACCTTAGGAGGCGAAGGCACCGCCTCATATTTGCACCAAGATTTTATAACCGCCGAACTATTGTTCGTGGTAGATTCTTCTTGCAAGGCGTAGTCGCTATTCGTCTTAACGTAGATGTATCGCAGACCATCCAAATGAGAGTCGCTTGGAATCTTTATGTTGGCTCTGAGCGTCTTTTCTGCTCCAGCTGCAATCCAAATGGTATTCTCGACCTTTCCTATCAATTCACCACCTGTTCCATCTTGATTGACTGTCGCGTAGAAAGCATCTGTAATCTTTGCGTCCTGGATGTCGCCAGAACCGATGTTCTTCAACTTCCAAGTGAAGGCAATCTCTTTATCGCTTGACAATGTATCTTCCGAAATGGAAAGTAATTCTACAGACAAGTCTGGTTGAACAAACTTGATAGCTCCAGAACAAATGACATTGTTCTTTTCCCCCTCATGTTCGAACAGATCATCATCTGCGTCGATTTTGACATAAGCATAATATGTTCCAGAAGTCAATCCTTGTGGTTTGACAGAAACGGTATTGCTGTAGTTGTCTCCTTCATAATGGAATTCTTCTGGTTTTATAAGTACAGGCCCAGGGGCTGCTTGCGTGGTGGGCCCCTTGAATGTTCCGGCTCTATTGATTGTTAACAACAGAATAGCGGAGTCGTCTAATCCTGTGCTCTTTTTTGAAAGATATACCTTGTCTTTCCATCTTCCAGCAAAGAAAGATCCGTTGTTAGGCAAAGGAATACCTGTTCCTTTATTCACCACCTTATAGGTTACATCAAATGTTGATGATGAAGCAATGCTCTTTGGAGCATTCATTTCCGTAGGAACCAAGTCTGCCCCAGGGCATAATAGCACATCCACCTTGTCACTCTTGCCCCAGTTGTTCACCGTGTTGGCTAACTCATACACAGCATCATCTATATCTGCATAAGCGTGGAAATAAGTTTCTCCATGCCAGGTGTATGGCAGATAGAAGGCAAATGTAAGTGTCGTGTCTTTACCTGCTACGATATTTGTCGGACAAGTAATCGAACCTATGGTGGTCAATGGTGCTGCGTCTCGGTCGGCAGATGAGGACATGTAGAGAACCGTTCTGAAGGGGTTTTCAGAATCCTTGCCGCCCTTGTTAGCCACGTTCACTCTAACCGCAACTTTCTTTCCCGAATAGTAATTGTTTGAATATCTTAGTCCTGCAGCAGTGATAGGTGATGGAATCCAACACTCTTCCCAAGTCGTCAATAGCTCCTTGGGCTTTCCGTCGTCAGCAATTCCACCTGCAACTTTTCTATTTGCAGCCGACAGAATTGGGTCTTCGTTCGGGATAACAAATGATGTGATGCTTGGTATCTGCAAATCTGCCAAGTTCGGCACAGCAATATTTATCTTCTTGTAGAAGAAATTATCACTGAGTGTAGATGTTTCGCCTTGTTCATACACCTTATTATATGAAGCGGAAGTAGATGCATACAAATGTTTGTAAGATGTAGAACCATCCTGCGAAGGATTGTATGGATTCAAGACTGAACCACCTACTGCACTCCACTGTATGTCGGTAACACTGTACATATCGGCAGCTACGATGATGTAGTAGTTGCCGTATACACGCTCGTCCAATGTCACGTCAACACTGTTGTCATAAGACTCTCCTGTTTCGAGAGTCTTAACATTTTGAACCGTAGCCAACAGTTTTGAATTATTTGTGGAGGTTCCTGATGGAGTTGTTCCACCATATACGTCTGTTACCAACCAAACATAATCGTTCCATCTTGTTTCTCCAGTAGAGCCTACGCCATCATTTTTGACAGTCCATTTTACTGTAAACTTTTTACCACCTACTGCTTCCGAACAATCTACCTCATAGACGTGAAGGTCAGGCAGACTTCTTACAGCAAATGTCATCGTATCACTTGCTATTTCCTGTCCGTCATTCTTTGCAACAATTTGCCATTTATAGATATAGCCATTTTGACAGAAATTCTGTGATGTGTAGCGCAAGCTTGAAATACCAGAAACTATTGGAGTGGTAGGACGTTGGTTCTGGGCATTCCACAGATATACATCATAGACAGCATTCTTGATATTATTCCATGTCAATGTAACTGATGTTGACTCAGAAACTGTTCCATTTGCAGGAGTCAAGTTTGAGAACAAGCCCACCAAAGTTGGTGATACCGTAATCTCATGGGTGAACTCACAGAGTGCCTCATTCTTATATTTTCCTCTAATCAAGTATGTTAGCTTTGTGTTCCCTTCTCCTTCATTTACGATAGTCATAGAAGGTATCATTCGCTCACCTGTCTCTTGAAAACCAGTAACATCTGCAGGCTTTGACTGTAGTGTCCATGTAAATGTCAAGTCTGTACTGATTGGTGAAAAATCCACTTCCTCAGTTTTCTCTCCAGACCTTATCTTTTGGCTTTGAAGTTTGTGGATGCTTGACGGATTAAAGCTGATGTTCCACAATTTCATCTCCACTCCTTCACATTCTAAATATCCATTGTTCGCAACAAGGAGATTTACAAAATCCTTGTTTATGGCATCCTTCCCATTTCCAAAGTTTATGACGGGATTACGTCCATTGCCCCATTTGTTGAATGTGACTACGTGGTTAGAAGCAGCTAAAGTCTTGAATATCTTATTCAGGACTTGTAAATTGGCATTTCCAAGTGGATAAACGAAATCCTTGTCAGCCTTAATGGATACTTTTACGTTTCCAGCAATGGGAGAACTACCAATAAACTGAAAAAGAGACTCTGTTGAAGTGAAATAGCGTACTCCTGTTTCCTCATCGGAGAGATAGAATGTACCATCCACTTTCCAAGTACTTTCATCATTGACAAAGACAGTCATCTCTGCCACGTCACTATCAACCTCACCTTTTGTCGTTAATTTCACTACATAGGAGCCTGATTTCTGATAGACATGAAGCGGAGATTTCTCAGTACTTGTCGTCCCATCTCCAAATTCCCATAGATAGCTGGTAGCTGTGTTTGAGGATAGGTTTGTAAACTTGACTCTTCCTTGCAATTTGTCGAAAGAGAATTTGGAATACAACCCATCCTCAGACACTTTTTCCACATAAATATTACCGTTACGTACAGAAATGGCAGACTGTTTGCCATCAACTGTATGGATAACACCATGGGTAAGTACCACCGGATAGTTCTTCCCCATTTGAGCCTCGGACGGAATCTTTACCAAGACTTCAAACATTTTTCCGTTGTTGCCATCAAAGGCGTCGTCACCCAATAGAGAAAAACGGAATGTGTTATTCTCCAAAGTCAGTACGTTTATCTCATGCCCAGAAGAACGGCCAGACAAACGGACATCTTCCGTATTCACAACAAAGCCTTCTGGAAATTGCAAATCGACAACCATGCCTTTTACCAACATATCGTTTTCCAGATATACAGGATAGGTGATGGTCTGCCCTTGCACTCCATTTTCGGTCATGCCATAGATATTCACTTTCTCCCCAACTGGTTTCGAAGGCTCCTCTGGATTGGAAGGATTATAATTATAAGTATAATTGGCTTCCAATGTAACATTGCTTGTTGGCATTGTATAGTAGAAACTACTGCTCGTGGAAACTACTTCTCCATTCAATGTCCAATTCTGGAAATGATACCATTGATTGGAATAGGCACACAAATACACAGAGGAACCTTCTTGATAGGAGTTTCCACTGGAGACATTGAAATAGCCACCGTTCGCAGGGTTGCTTTTCAAAAACAGTTTGTGATACAACTGTGGCTCAGAAGGTTCTTCTGGACTTGAAGGCGAATATGTGAAATTTGCCACAAGTTTAGGATTACCAGGTTTTACCACATAGTTGAAAGAACTGTTTGTTGATATTACTTCACCATTTTCCGTCCAGTTCTTGAATATAAAATTTGAATTACTGTATGCTCGTAATTTTACAGAAGACCCTACTTCGTATTTATTCCCACTTGAAATATTGAAATGTCCAGAGTTTGACGGACTTGTGGCCAATGACAAGGTAGAATAAACAGGAAGGTCGGGCTCTGTCGGTTCAGCAGGGCTTGATGGATTGTACTTGAAATGGGCAATAAGTTTCACATTCTTTGCCGGCATGGTATAGGTAAAGGATGATGATGTTGAAATAACTTCCCCATCCTTTTCCCATGCGACAAACTGGAAGTTAGAGTTTGCATAAGCCCGTAATGACACATTAGTTCCTTCGGAACAATTTGTAGTCGTGCTTACATTGAAACTACCACTTCCGGACGGTGTGGCCTGCAAAGCCAAGGTGTAATAGGCACCTGGCTCCGCAGGATTCGTAGGATTGTATTGCCCTCGCATACTGACACTGATTAACAGTGCCAGTATGACGAGAAAATATCTGTAACCTCTCATATATTGAAAGATTTAGTCATTTTACTAATAAACAATGACCTTTGAAGATGTGTTGCCTACCTTTATAATATATACACCCGAAGGTAATGAAATGGCATTGTTGCCTGTAGCCACCTTGCCATCAAAGATCGTAATGCCATTTAGGGTGTTGATGGTAACATCAGCTTTTGCGCCAATAGTAATATTTACACAACCGTTTCCACCTTCTATTTTTGTTTGAGATGTGGCTGTGTCCTCAATACCTGTTACCTCTCCAGTATTCGCCTTAACCATCAGTATAAAGCGAGTTGCATTTATGCCTTCTGTTGATTTCGTATAGAATGTATAGTCTTGTAAGGACAAATCAATGTACTTATTTTGCTCTTTGTCGAAAAGAATGATTTCACCTTCAGCTTTCACAGCGCTGATAGTGTAGAAGCCTTCTTTCGATGCAAGATAACCAACACTGATATTTCCATCTTTTTGTGGACGTTCATTGATGGCATAATTATTCCCTTCCGCATCAATCGTGAATATTTGAGGAACATCTGCGTCTATGCTCATAAATTTAGAAGCATCTTTTTCTATCTCATAACCAATACAGGCATCTTCGTTGATAACTAAACGAGTATCGTCTTTTAGACTATCTTCGTTTGAAATTTCCAAATTGAAGAACTTTCGAGATACATTTGAAGCAGTCATAGCATGAACTTTGGCTGCGGAACCACGCTCTATACCAGATGTCATCTGACGACCTTCTTTGTGGAAGACGATGTTGTCAACAGCATCTGGCTTCTGTACAAAGAATGACTGCATAGGACGAAGTACAAAGTCATCATCTACTATAGAGTAAGCCCTATAGGTGTTGCCAGTCCATACTGTGATTGGGGCTGTGAAGTCCATATAATAAATGTCATAGTATGCAGGATAAGGATTGCCTACATAATTCCAGTTCTTGTTAGCTGAAGCCGTGGACTCATGCGCCTCCAAATTTGTCGTTACATCATTTGTATTCAACACTTGAATGTGTCCTGTCGTTTCTGATGGCATAGTTACGACACCCGATGAATTGCATTGGAATATGTAGCCCTTGCCAGCCAACAACTTACCGTCATCTACATTTCTCCAACTGCTACCTGTTCCATTGGTTGCTCTGCTTGCCCCATCATAGTAGCGGAAAACGAATGAAGCATTGTTGCTGTGTGTTACCTTTGTAAGATCTACATCATGGAGTGGTGTAAGAAAATACCACTTGTTGGCATCCACAGAGAAATGGGTTGTAACGCTATCTGCTGTCATAGATGTACAATCATTCAGCAAACGGCCAGGATTAGATTCGTTTACAAATATGTCAAAGTTCTTAATTGTCATCGGAGCGTTACCACTAATGGCAAACTGTCCTCCATAGTACAAATCTATATCTGGCTTACCATTCATACGACGGTTGTTAGTCAATGATAAAGCACCGGCAATACGCCAATAATCCAAGTCTACATCCATTTCCTGAATGTTTCCAAACTGATACCAATAGGTATCAAGCTTATAGTTGGCAACAGCAAATGATGGTACAACCAAGGTAACACCAGACTTGGATGGTCCATTAGAGAATGGGTCTTTTGAAATTACAGGAGGTGTTGCGGACTTAGACACAATTTTCTGAATGGAATTACATTCATCGAAATTGTTTTTGTAATTACCTATATAAGACGGCAACTCCACATATTTCAGATTTTTGCATTCTTGGAAAGCGTAGGTGTCCAATGTTGATAAAGTTATTGGTAGCTTAACACTATCAAGACCACATTGATAGAATGCTTGGTAGTCTATTGTTTTTAACGAAGCTGGCAATTCTATTTTTCTTAAAGATGGTGTTTCGCGGAATGCATTGCTACGTATAGACTGAATATTTTGTGGTAGATGAACATCTTTCAACTTGGTACAATTATTGCAAACACTTTGTCCCAAAGTTAATAAAGCATCTGAGAAATGAAGTTTTTCGAGATTAGCGCAGTTGTAGAAGGTTTCACACGCACCGTTATCATTGCCATTCTTTGTTCCAAGAGACATTACCGTATTGGGCATGATAAATTGCTCCAAAGAGGTGCACCCTCCGAATGCATTATTTCCAATAAACGTAAGTTCGGAACCCTCTTTAAAATTAACTTTCCTTATTCTGGTGCCAGCAAAAGCGAACTGGCCAATGGATGTCACGGTGTTCGGAATGTTAATATTTAGTATTTGTGTCTTGTAGAATGCATATTGTCCAATACTTGTTGGTCCTTCTGGCAAAACTACATATGACAAATTGCTCAACCCGTCAAACGCATAGCCCGGTACAGAGTTAAACTTAGCCTCTGACAAATCCAAGCCTAACAGATTCTTCATGTTTTTGATTGCCGTCCAATCGTCACTGTTCAGATTGCCTGAAACCTTCAAAAGTTCTACATCATTCAGCACATCTACCTTATACAACACTTCTACACCAAGAGTTCCTGCCTTGGCAAGCTCTATGTCAATCCAATTAGAAGACAATTCTATGTTTTGAATTTTGGTCTTTACATTTTCTGTGTTGTTATATATGGAATCGCACCATTCTAATGTATAATCACCAGGTTCCAATAAAACAGAAGTCATTCCAGCACCATTTTCTCTACCCATATAGGTTTTACCATTGATTTTAAAGCTGAAATAGTGGTAATTTTTGTAGTCATAAGCCCAATTATTGCTGTCATAGTAATAAGTCGAGCTCCAAAATGAAAATTTCGAAGGTTTGTCAATTTTAATAGTCGTTGAGAACTTTGACGTACTATTCGGATGTCCATAGTTTCCATTTTGAATATACCCATCTTCTGTTGTCCATGGGTATTCTGATTCATTGATGAACGTCAGCGGTTGTGATTTCTCAGTCAGAGCAATTGTCTCTAATGGCAAGATGGATCTCACGCAGATGTTCCGTATCCCACTACGATAATATAGGTCATGTGTATAGCCACCGATGGAATCCTTAAAGCTTATCACATGACTACCTTTGTCTATAAAATATCGTGCAGAAGTGAACGAAGAGTTCGTTGTGGTGTTTGTCAAAACCCCATCAATATACAAGTACAACTTGTGCCAGCTATACTCGTTGCAAGCCCAATCAAAGCTCAGTTCTGTACGTTTGTCACAATTGTATGAAAATGACAGTGTGGAAGCACTGTTTGTGTTTCCAACATTGCCATTTAGCAGATAGTCCTCTCCAATTGTCCAAGGAAATGTCTTATCATTAGTGAATGTTAGTGGTATGGATTTGTCAGATACAAATACTGACAAAGAATCAGCAGAAGATTCTTCTGACTCAACCTGCATTGATGGTGTGCTCTCCGTTTTTGCACTGCCAACAGCCTCTTCTTGAGTTGGCACACTAAAAGGAGAAAGACCTTTCGCAATAACAGCCCCAACTATTGTTGTTGCCATTAAGATTAACGAGCATGTTTTCTTCATTGTTGTAAAATTATTTATTGTTTTTTCTGTTTATCTATTTTTTCCTTTGAATTGTAACCCCGTGGCTTATAGTTTAAGTACTTCTTGTTTTGTCACAAAGAAGACAATAGCTGTGTTACTCATCATTATAATGGATAGAGACGGTAGAGATGTGATAGGCACACTTACTGTGTCTCCATAAAAGCGTCTCTGGCAAAGTAAATTTGAGACTATTAGAGAGAACAATATATAAAACAATGTGAAGAGGGGCTTTTTCACCTCTTTTTGGGGTGTGCCAATTCTCATAATCTTATTTAATTGTACGAATAAATTGTTTTTTCTGTTGCTCTTCCCATATATATAATAAGGTATAGAGACATTGATAGACCTCTTTTTGTCAGAGTAAACGTGTACAAAATTATACATAATCTATGGAGCCAAACGAAATAGCAATGGTTGTTTTCGTGAATCGTTATGATTTATTCGTGAGTGACAATACACCACAAGGGGTGTCTCACATTTCCCACTATGGGAAATGTCCATTCAATCAGCGGATGGGGAGGTAAACCCACACCCCTTTCCTTCGTCAGGATCGAGGTCTGGGTCGTCGGGCTCATCCGACGGCAGCGTCGCATAAGAGCTACGCGCGTCCTGCATCAAGCTTTTGAGCGCTGGTTTCGATACATTGAGTACGACCACCTGCCCATTGGAGCCGTAGAGCGACACCGTCTGCTTGAGGGCATTCATGTGGAAGACCCGGTTCTTATTGATGATGTATTTCCGGCCCATCCTGACCAAATTGTTGTGGTCTGGAAACCTCGTCCGAATCTCCCGTTCTATCTCCCCGAGACAGAAGGGCACCATGATCTTGTTGCCATACAGATTGCGTATTTTCGTGTAGTGGTCGTCAGCCTCAAACAGCAGCGCTTCATCAAGATTGAGCATATAAATCTCACCGCAAAGGGTGAGACACATACTGCTTTTGTGTTTCATATCGTTTACGTTGTTTTGTTTGTTAGTATCTACTAGTTGGTAGCATCTCCTTGTTGTTAATGCTCGTTTTGGTAAGGAAGTAACTCCGTCCCACAGCAAAATAGAGAAGAACTTACTGCCAAATCTATCATCTCATTCTGCTTTTCGTGAGCCACACACTTCCCTTCGTGAATGACTTGAGAGCCGATGCAAGGTAAATAATAAATATCAGAACGAGTAAAAATCATGACATTTTGAGGGTGCTGTCTGATTTTAGCATTTAAGAGTTTTTATTCTCGTATATGGCCAGGTAAGACTTTCGAGAGGTAAAAGTAGGTCATATAGGGGCCTTTTTGGGGAAGTTAACTTCAATGCCCGATGAAGTTAACTTCGTTGGCCGATGAAGTTAACTTCGTAGGCTGATGAACTTAACTTCATTGGCCGATGCACTTAACTTGCTTTTTAGGCGGTTTTTTAGGAAAAACGTCTCTGTATGTGGTCTCGTGCCTATTTTATGAATATTCAATGAATAGATTTTACAATTACAGAGTTTCACAACTCGTTTCCACGCCTTTCCATACACCTAATGGATAGCGATATGGTAAATGCGCCTGCTGATGGCAGTAACGGGGCGTGTGAAGACCAGATAATGGCGTCCCGCCACTTGTAGGACTTCCCAATGGAAGTCGTCGAGGGCGTAGCTATCTCCCTTGTAGGCTACGGGACGCTGCCAGAAGTGGAGGCTGGCAGGGTCTTCGGGCTTGAGGAGAAACTCCACGCCCTTCACCTTCTGCTCCTTGCCGATTCGTATCGCATACAGACGGTTGCCCTCATCGGTGGTAAACTTGTTGCTACTGAGGCTATTGTCCTTCATCTTGAGGACTATATCTTCGGGTAGAAACCACAGACGCGACTTGTCGTAGAGACTGGCCGCACAGCGCATATTGCTATCCTCTGCGTCAAACCCCATGTAGCAGCTGAAAAAGCCGTAGTCGGCAAAGGGCATGACATAGCGTTCGTAGGCGATACGCTCCAGAGTGTTGGCCGGTCTCACATCGCGCGTCTGTATGATGCTTACGCCTGGCTGCTTCATCTGTGCCACGGCATAGCGATAGTTGTCCACCTGCTGGCAGCACATGGCCAGGGCTGGTGCATAGAGCGTCAGAGCGACAGCAGTCATCACGATCCCCAAGATCCGCATGGCCTTCATGCCTACGGTCTGCCACCAGAGTGCGAGGAGCGCGAGGAGCGTCATCATTTCCGCATGGAAAGCCACGCGGTCGAGGGTCACACCGCTGGCGAAGACGATGCCATAAGCTGCCGAAATCATCACTGCCACAGGTAGATAGCGCAGCACCAGCTTTTTAGAGATGCGCTTTTGCTTCCATAATATCAGTAGTGTAAGCATCAACGCCCATAGAATCCGCACGTTGGTTGCGATGGCGACGCATCCGTTGATAAGGCGGCTGG